>Ga0075163_10003951_pt1 | contig 19911 bp, 40 predicted proteins | sample JI1023141ADNA_FD_71478 | JGI IMG/M metagenome (GOLD analysis project Ga0075163, IMG submission 71478) | Wastewater effluent complex algal communities from Wisconsin, to seasonally profile nutrient transformation and Carbon sequestration -... | ecosystem: Engineered > WWTP > Effluent > Algae...
GCGACCTACCTAATTTGAGTATTCATTTAAACAAATTCATTTGAAATAGTAAAACTTGAGTAAAATTGACAAAAAAAAATAAGGTTAAATCAAGTAAAACAGGGATTAATTTAGTAAAACAGGGTTAAATTGATTATTGATTATTGATTATTCTATTTATAACAATTATTCATATTAGATTTTTATTCATATTAGATTTTTATTCAACATATATTTTATTTAGTAATATATTTTGTATTGTTGTCCACGAACAATCATATTGTTTACTTAAAAACATAATAGTTTTGGAATTTGATTTCTAATCATTTCTAATTTGTTTTGCTATTTCCATCGATAATTTATATATTCTATTTTTTTGAGGTGCTTTTCTTACTATCCTTTTATAATCATCGTCTATATATGATTTATTATTTATTATTTGTGTAATACTACAACTTGAAACCTAATATTTTTTAGCTAATTCAACTGTATTCATAATTTCATTATTATATAAATATCTTATTTCTTTTACACATTCCATTGTTAATTTTTGGTTGCAACCATTATTATCTCATTGTATCATTTCTTTTGAATTTTGTTTAGGTGTACCATAAGACAAATTCGATAATTCATTACATAACTATCCTCTATCTCCGTGTAATATAAACATTCTTTCCGGTCTTGGACCTAAAAACGCTTCTGCAACTAAATTATGAACATTTATTTTTTTTGGTTTACAATCAACACTTAATGTTACACATAAATATAATTTATCTTTTGTTAATTTTAATGTATTACCTGTTTTATCATTTCAAACATTTCCAAAATTAGATACTGAATAATCTGTTTGTATATTTATTTTTTTCCAAATCTCCATATTTTTTTATCATTCTATTTATAACAATTATTCATATTAGATTTTTATTCATATTAGATTTTTATTCATATTAGATTTTTATTCATATTATTCAAAAACATCTAGTGACATATTCGGGCTAAATACCATAATTTTTTTTGCTTGGTGATAAATGTACATTCGTCATTCCTGTATGAGAGGAACTTCTTCAGCAAACTCAACTCATAAATTAATGAACCTAGAACTAACTTTTTCACCGCCTTCAACTTGAATCTAAGGAATAGCAAAAACATTTTGACTTCCAGTGTAATCGATAAGTGAATAGAATTTAGAAGAAGTGTAATCACATAACTAAACACCGCAAGGATATTGTTCCATCCATTCAGTATAAGCTTTGAAAACCGAGGGGTCAGCATCTGTTAAACCATCAGCCGAAGGGTATTTCGTTCCTTGGATATCACACATCAATCGCTTGACTTTATGGTAAGCTCATAATCCCCCAGACTAGGCATAATTTGCACAATTTATTTCGTATTTGGAATCGTGATTATCTCCATTTGTTTGGTTTACCCAAGTGAAATAAGTCCTATCAATTCTACTTCCAGAATATGAACAATCGATTGAATTTGATTGAGCAAGCTTGGGTTGAGCAGCGAGAGTCCAAGTATAATAAGGAAATGTTAATTCTCCAGCCATTAAAGTATCGAGCATAATTTTTAGATGTCATTCATCGGGTTGTGTTGAGTTGATAAGCGCGATTCCATTCTATAATCTGATAAAAGCACCTGCTTCTTCGCTTCCAGTTTCAAGAGCTTTCAATTTTTGTAAAGTTGTTAAAACACCGTTAGCAGCAATAGCACCAGTTCCTTGTTCTGGATTGGTATTTACGAGTGCTTGGTCAGTATCTAACTATAGAGTTATTTCAAATCCTCTCTTAAGTAGATATCTTGGGAATGATTTCCATAATCCTAAATCTGAAAGTTTAAATAAACAATATCAACTTCATTCAGTTCTTCAAATTTCAGATAAAGCGGCAACAGCAGTATCGGCAACAATTGTTATTCCTTCTGGTATTATTAAATGTCTATTCATTTGTGCATTGGCAATATGTCAATATAAAGCTAGCTATTTTGGAGCTAAAGTCATTGGATTTGTTGCGTTTGTTTGTGTTCCAATAGGGACCAGGCTTCTTGAAGACAAAGATGGAACGTCTGCTGCTAAACCAGCACCTCCGCCGAATGTCGCAGCCTAATATTGTAATGGAAAGTCATTAAATTTATGAACTAGGTGCTCATCTGCTTGTTGCTTCTTTTGATTCATTATAGAAAGTAAATATCTTGCCTAATCAATATATAAAATTTGTTTACTATCACACTTTACAGAAACACTTCAAATAAGATGGTGCATCTCTGATATTGTATTTATTGGGAATTCAGCCATTTTGTTACCATCTGATTTAACGAATTCAACATTAAACCAAAAACTAACATCGTTAAGATAATCCTGGCCGGCTGGAATATTAATCGTCATTTGCCTTGTTGCACCTTTTACATCATAAATTTGTTCGGGAAACGACATATATTCTTGATGTTGTTTAAAACCGCTAAGGTCAAAAAAGCTTCCGCTTCAAATAGACTAACTAGATGTATTAATTCATTCAGGTCACAATTCTTCCATTTTTTTACTTAATAATTTATATCAATATATATATACAAAATGGAATTGATATTTAAAAATTCTTTAGCATATATTAAAAATTGTTTATTTGATAGTGAGTATTATAATTATGTAAAATAGTGAAGCGGAGATTGGATAAAAATATGAGAAAATAAAATAGGGGCATCAAAAATTAGTAATATAATAAAATATAATAATAAAATATATAAAGATAAAATTGACAATGAAAGTAAAATTTATTGTAATTTTGGTATGATTTTTGAAGAGTATGTTTATAAATATTTAGTGGATGTTTTATACAAAGAAAAATACCAAGGTGAGAGTAAAGAAAAAAAAATTGATGTAATGAACAATTTAGGTATTTTTACATTCGAAAATATGTGTTTTTCTCCAGACAGTTTAAGCTTCAACACCGAGGAAATTAATGGAAAAATAATACCTATAATAAATATTTACGAATTCAAATCACCTGTTACAAGAAAACCAAACAAATATTTATATAAATAGTATTATCATTAGTTAAATTATTCAGCGTTTATTATCGATTCAATATTAAAAAAAAGCGACCTAAAATTAAACGAGGATTATAAAATTAAATTAGTGTTTTTAGCGGTCAAATTCGATATATTAAATCTCGATGACAACCCAATAAAAATAGATACTGGTAAACAAATTGTAAAACGAAGAGCGCTCGATAGTACGAAATGTATTAAAATTGGATATGGCGATGATATTACAAAAAATATTGTAAAATATAATAATTTAATAAAATGGAATTTACCTGAATATTTGGATAATGGATACGAATGTCGAGCAATAATAAATGAAGTTTTTTATAATGAAGAATTTTGCGACAACCGATTGTTTGATTTTTATAGAATTTAGGTTGAGCGTATAATTTAATTATGTTGTCCTTCGATAAAAGTGAACTGTATTTTTGGGGATAATATATGATTAAATTTTATTATTTGATTATCGATTCTTGTAAAATAAACTCAAATACTATGATGTGATAGGAATTCAAAACTCATTTCGGTTTGAGGTGAGTATAGTTGAAACTACCCTGGAGAAGACACAATTGGAATGATGATAAACGAACTTGGTTGAGTAATGTTTGATAATACATTAAATTGATTTCCCTCATTGCTTCCATTATTTATTACATCACAAAATAATTTAATATACTCACACCAAATAACACCACTCGTGATTTGTGTATTTAACGTACTTAAAGCATCAACATTTTGAATTGTTCTATTCACATCGTTCGCTCAATCCGCTGAATTGGCATATTTTGCAACCTAGTAACTCAAACCATCATAAGAAGTAACAACCCTATACAAAGCAGCTGCCGTGGTTAGTAAATATTTGTTGAAAGAGTCAAGGTTATAATTACCAGGTGGAATATTAATAAAACTTGCAATTTCATAATAAAATTTTAAGTCACACAAACTCAAATCAAAATTATAAAAATTATTGAACAAATAAATTGAGTGAATATTAATTAAATGTAACCCATCATAATAATTAGATAAATCTACTTGAGACTGTTCTCCTTTATGTGTATGAATGTAAGAATCTAATTGCATATTTTTGTTATACAAATTTATATTAATTATATTTATTTATCGACTTACACTACGATTTTTACTTGATTTAATATTATATTTTTACCTTGATTTAATATTGTCATTGCCTCACATTAAGGTTAAATTTAGTAAAATAACCAAGGTTAAATTTAGTAAAATAATTAAATAAAGAAAAATATAAAAATGTCTGAGTATGATGTTTATACTGTATATTGTATCGACTGTAAAAAATATTACGATTACAAAAATTATCATAATATGTATTGCAGTTTTAAAAAACATATAAAAAGTAAATTACATAACAAAAATGTGAGTGAAAATACTTCTGAATTTAATGTTGATAATGTTAGTGATATTAACCGTGTATTTACATATAAATTAATATAAATTAATATAAAATTAATATTTACTATAAATAAATTACTATAAAAAAATAATGAATGAAATAGATAAAAAAATAAAAAATATAAAAAATAGAATAACTGAAGAGTCATTCCAAAAAAATAGTGTTTTTGATGTTGTCGGAAAAATAAATATTATTTTGGATTTTGTAATTTCGAAAAAAAATAAAATTAATACAATAAACCACAGTAAATTTATAGAAACACAAACAGTATTTACATTTTTATAGTATGAATTTTTAACGATGTTAAGAATATGTAAATGTTTATTTGTACCGATTTGATTTGAGGAATTAATTCAGGAAATTTTATTAAATATCGAAAATAAATATGAATCTTGGTAGTCCAGTTATATTGGAAAAAAATTAATTAAAAATTTAAGACGACTTATAGAAAATTTTGATGAATATGAAAAATTTGATAATTTTAATAATTTGTTTGATAAAGAATGATATATGTGTTTTTAGTCTTTAAAAATATGTAACGTTGAAAATGATAATTGTTCTTTAGATTTAATACATAATTATTTACATAATTTAAAAAATATTGATGTTAATAAATTTAATTATAATAATTATTGTTACTATGATAAAAATAATAATTGTCAATCTAATATAAAAAGGTCTTATATAATTAAATGGTTAATTGATATTAATTTTGAAATATATTTAATAGTTAAAATTTTTTATACAAATTTATTATCAAACGAAAACTTAAATAATTTATTTATTGAAAAGATGAATTCGTTAATATTAATAGAAGATAGTTTTCCAAGTATTTCTGAAGATATTGAAAATAATGGAAATAATGACAATAATGAAAATATTGAAAATAAAACATCTTATTATGATGTAATTAAAATAATAATAGAAGTATGCCAACCAATGATAGAAATTTTCCCGATTGAGTTTAAAAATGTGATTGAGAATTGAAAAATAATTTTAGAAAAAAGTAATTTTATTGAATAGTTTAATAAAATGAAAAAAGTTTTGAATGATATTAATAAATATAAATCGCCCATTTTAGATTTAGAAATTTACACGATAAAATCGAAAATATATTTAAATTATGATTTCCCAAACAGTAAAATAAAAACTTTCAATGATATTATTAAATATTTAATATACGCCAGTGAAGAAATATCTGAATTAATAATAAAACCAATTATAGCTTTAAAAAATAAAATAGTTAAAAATAAGTATTCAAAATCTAAAATGTCGTTTGCAGCAAAATTTAAAATAAAATGAATTCATCCAATAATTAAGGAATTAAAGAATATTATTAGGATTTTAAATATGGATATAAACTCAAATAATAATGTGTATCCTATAAGAAAAATTATTGGTTATTTTGATATATAGAGAGAATTTATAGACGTTTTACAATTTATTACTGATTATTTATATTTGACAATGTCAATATCAAAAGTAAATTTATAGTCGTCGTTATTAACGTATTGTAAACAAAAATTAATTGAGGATGGATACACGAATCAGTATATTAGGAGTTATTCTAATTTCGATATGAATTATTTAAATATTTGAATTGATAAAATTTTAGGTCAACACGATTATGATTGTAATTCTTCATATTTCTATAAAAGTGATAGTTTATTTGATAAAATGAAATGGGACTCAAAATATATCCCATTAATAAACCCAGAAGATTACAACGAGGACGATTATTTTGAGTACAATCGAAATACAGTAAAAAACACAAGGAGAATACACGTATATGAAACATTAAAAATGCTACCAGGAATATATTTAGATATTATTAATATTTGAAAATATAGTGATTTTGAAAAATGGATTGATGTACTTGAGGATATCGATAATTATTACGCAGTTCAATTTATAAAATTAAAAAAGTACCAATTATCGTATTTTCACAAAAATTTAATAAATGAAAGAATGATTTGTTCAATAAAACCCGAAAAATTAATAAAATCAATAAACGCACATTGTATAAAAATATGTGAAAATAAAGAAATTTGTTGTGTTTGTATGGAAAATTATGAGTCTTTAAAATTACAATGTAATCATAAATATTGCTAGAATTGTATTAATATTTTATGTAATACTAACGAAAATCTAACGTGTCCTATGTGTTGAAAAGTTGAAAAAATCTAGACTCAATTTTACAATCCAAATAATCCGGAAACAGATATTGAATTATAGTAATAGTAATAGTAATAGTAATAGTAATAGTAATAGTAATAGTAATAAATTACCGAGTATTTTTTTTATTATAAAATTTTTGTAATAAAAATGAATAAAAGAAAATTAACACTATCACAGGCTGATGAAATTAGAAATAAATATACAAATGAAAATATTATATATTGGAAATTAGCATAGGAATACGGTGTGAGTGTTAAAACTATTTCAAATATTTGTAGAGGAATATCGTATAAAAGCAATGAAAACAAGAGAAACTCAAAATTGAATAAAAATCAGACAACTGAAATTTGAGAAATGATTTAGGATGGTATAGATGATTTTACAATAGCGGCGAAATTTGATGTGTATTTTATGACGATTAGAAAAATTTGAAATGGTAAAACTTATATCGCATAAATTTCGTAATTATTAATTTATTGTAATTTATTGTAATTTATTGTAATTTTTTTTTTGCACACTGCGGTAAAAATTATTTGCTATAAGTATTTTCTATAAAAAAATAATAAATAAAAGATGAATACAATAAACACTTGCGATATTTGCAATTTAACATTCAAAAACCTCGCCGGATATAAATCTCATTGTAGGTCTAAAATTCATAAATCAAGAGCTGAAAATTTAGTTATTTCTGAAAATATTGAAAATACTATTGTTGACAATAATTTACTCCCAAGTGTTATTAACAATAATATTGAAAATAACGTATCTTTAGAAAATATTGATATGGAAAGAATTTGATTAGGGAATAGTTTTAAATATGAAATTAATGGTATTAAGCAACAATCGAATATACAACTAAGACAACAATTAAATAAAAAATTTATAAAAGGTTTCGAATTATCGATGTTGGCTGAAGAAATTTATAATAATGGAATGTTTGATTTTTCAAAAAATACATATAAGTTGTATACGAAATGAACAAACGGAGAGGAATTCTGGACTACTATAAAATCAAAACGTAAATTAGATGGATTTTCAACAAGGCTTTTAGAAAATGATAATTCAAACGGTTAGGACTATGATATAGAAGATTTTAAAATTATTGAGTCGGTTGCATTATTCCCAAATTTAGAAGAAAGTAAATTAATAAAACGCAAAAAATTCGGAGCTGGTAGTGATACTGAAATTATTTTGGAATATGAAGACGATGATATTTACGTGCCAAAAAACCCTAGCGAAAATCCTTGTTTGATTGAATGTTTGTATAAAAGCTTGTCATTGTTAACAGGTATTGATTACAATAAAATTAATCAAATTAGATTAATACTTAATTGATTTATGTTGAACCAAAAAATTACTAAGGGTGTTATTTCAGTGACTAAAATCGGTATACTAAACGAAATGTTAAAAGAACATAAAATTTGTATTTCAAATATAAAATTAAATGGAAAATTATCAAACGGTAAAAATACATACACAACAAGTAAAACAAGTAAAAATGATAAAGACAGTCACATAGTTGCGGTATTTTGTTATAATAACCATTATAGTTTAGTAAAAAATATTAAAAAAATAACAAAAAACGTTGAAAAAATTATGGAAAAATGTGTAAAATTCGATATGAACATCACCCAAGTAAAAGAGAAAAAAATAGAGCATTATAAACAATGAATACAACCAATAAATATTGAAGAACAATTAAATAACATTTGTGTGTATGATACAGAAACATATACTGATAAAAACGGAGTATTTAAATGTTTCGCTGCTGGATATATAAATTTTAACGATACAGTAAACGGTAAAGATATCGAAGAAGAGGATTGAAAATACGTAAAAATTTACTACGGTGATAATAATGAAGAAACTTCACCGTTATACGAAATGTTTGATGAATTAGATAATAACACTGAAAAAATAAAATACGAATCAAAAGGTCAAATTTTAGAATGAAAGCAAGTGTTTTGGTTCTTTGCGCACAACGGAAAAGGCTTCGATAGTTATATTTTAATGAACGACAAATTATTATCTAATAAAGTAAATTTCAAATCAATCGTAAAAACAGGAGCCGGAATTCTATTACTACAATTCGAAATGAAAAATATAAAAGTAAACTTACAATGCACATTAGCTCATTTATCTGGTAGTTTGAAAAGTTTATGTAAATCATTCAAAGTACCGAATTCGATTTCAAAAGACGATTTTGATGTTACGCAAATAAATTCAGAAAATTATTTAGACGAAGATTTGAAACAAAAATGTATATATTATTTACAAAATGATGTATTATCTCTAGCAAATATTTGGAAAAAGCAACTAAATAATTACGAAATAGCTATTCAAACATTGAAAGATAATTTTTGGACAACTGAGATGAATCAACAAAATAAAAACAAAACTATAAAAATTGTAAAAGCACTATCTTCAGCCGGAGCTTCGTGGAATATATATAGTTACATATTTAACAAAGACATAAGTGTAAATAAAATTGGAAATTTCGAAAATTGAATACTTAAACAATATCTTCGAAAATCAATCCACGGCGGATGAGTGGCTGCTTACATCAATAAATTCGATTTCGATAATGATAATGAAGAATTACACGATTTTGATGCAAACTCCCTTTACGGTAGTGTTATGCAAGACAAAAACATCGAATTTCCAGATATCAATTCATTCGAAATTTTAAATTCTACTGACATTAAAGAAGTATTGAAGTATAAATTTTATATAATAAATTGCGATATTTATATTCCAAAAGAAATGAAGTTTATTCCGGTTTGTGTAAAATACGCTAATAAAACAGGATGTTATTATAGTACAGGATATCATAAAAATTAGACATATAATAATGTCGATATTGAGGAAATGATGAAAGTAGGAATTAAAATTAATAAAATAAACAACGCAATGGTATTTAAAAAATCAATACCAAACATACTACAAAAATATATAGAATTTATAAACACAGAACGAGGAAAAGTGAAGGAAGTAAATGAAATTTTAGGAAATATGTACAAACTACTTGGAAACTCAATATACGGTAAAACGGTTTGCAGAGACGTTGAAGATGCTTATGTTTTTACAACAGAAGGAGAAATTAGAGAAAAATATTTAGACAATGATTTACTTGATATTGAAAAAATTGGTGACGGAGAAACTGATAAATATTTAGTGAGATTTAAGCTTAATCAGCAAAAAGCTGAAGTATTAGATAAAAAATTAACAAAAGCACAAAAACAAAAACAAACCCCATTTCCAACAATAATTGGTAGTTATATTTTAGCTCACAGCAGACGAATAATGAATAATTTCATACACGCTATCGATGGTTTTTGAACATTATAGGTATATTACACTGACACCGACAGTTTGTTTATAAAATCTAGTGCTTTATAGAAATTAAAAGATTTAGGATATTATGGTAGTAATGTTATGCAAGGAAAGAACGATTTAAATAAATAGATTGTAGTTGATGAAAAATTTGTAGTTGATAATAATTTAATGCAGTATATCGATAATCCAAAAATTCTTAGAAAAAATATCGATGGAAGCTACTCTTACACTCCAGATAACAGAATTAAAAATTACAGGGCTATTGGTCCTAAGTAGAAATGGGTTGTAATTGAAGATAAAAGAACTAAATTAACGGAAGATTGTATCACTCTAAAAGGAGTATCAATGAATATCGATAAAAATACTACAATTAAAAATATAATAAATATTGATTATATGGATAAATTAATTGAACGACAAAGAATTATACAAAATATAGCAACAGGAAATATTGATAAAAATTACGGTGAAAATATATTAAATTCAGAAGAATTGAAAGAGTAGGTTATTCATTATAATAATGTATTTAGGAGAGATTTATATAACGGTGTGAGTTTAGAAAGTACAAGCAAAAAAATAAGCGCCGATTTATATACAAACAAAATGAAAATTGATGGAAAATTCTATATTCCACATCATATTGAAGAAGAAATAAATTAGTAATACTGAAATTAAAGATTTTAATAATATATTTATTACATTATTGATAGGAGATAGACCGGTTGGACATTTTTTTTGTCTCAGGCTTATCTACACTTGATTCTACATCGACGATTGTTATCGCTCCTAAAAAATATATGAATTTAAAAGACTTCCGGAAACTATTAAATTTGTTGAAATCCTATTGCGGGAAAATCCCGCTCTTGAAATTTGCCTACCTAAACTTCAAATTTTTTTGCCTCCTTTTTTCTAAAACACCAACTTTAAGATTTTGATTTAGGGGGAAGTTCCTCCTAACCAGAAATACAAATTTTGTCTAATTGAACTAATGAAAATTAAATATAAATTACTATAATCATTGTAATACTCTTTTACTTTCTTCTGTTTCTTTAGGTGTTTGCTTTTCCCATTCCTAAATTAAACCTTCAATTTTTTCAAATCCAGCTGTAAATTTTGGTTCGCTTGAATAAGGTACAAATTCTTTAACAATTGGCTAATCACTCAAAAATTTTGCTTCGGCTCCTGAAACCCCTACTTTTGAAATATCCCTTGCAGCTTTTGAAATTGGGTCGTAATGTAAATGAGATATATCTCCAATGGGTAATTCTTTTATATCTTGGTTTGTTGTTTGTGATTCTATTCATTTTGCTTCTTCATTTAATAACATTGTGTTTGTTTGTCCTATGAAATTTAACGCAGGATTTAAATACTATTGTTTAATAAAATACCAATCTTGTTCACTTTTTAATGCGGCTTCTTCTCCCCATATTTTTCGTGTTGTTGTAATATCTATTTTTTCTAAGCCTGGTATAAAAACATATTCATTTACAGCTACTAAACCAGCCACTAAAGCTCCTATATTTGCTGTATAACCGAGAGAACTTGCTGTCCCTGAAATAGCGTTTCCAAATAATTGTGAATACATTATATTTTTATATTTTTGTTTATTTAATATATATACCTAGATATATAAATTTCAAGCATAGGCGTATACCTCTGTACCTATGTATATAATATAAAATTATAATTATAAAATGGAAACAAAAATAATTGATATTATTGATAGTGATAAAATTATTAATATTGAAGATGATTATTGTGAGGATTGTATTTTTAAAATGTCACCAAGCATTGATTTAATAAAAGACCGTGCTAATATTATTTTATCAGGACAAACCAAATCCGGAAAAACAACTTTACTTCAAAATATACTACAAAAAAAATTATTAAAATTTATAAAACCAAGTAATATTTATATATTTAGCAAAACAGCAAAAATAGATTTAGCATATAGACCACTAATTATGTTCTTAATTAAAAACACTACAAACAAATTAAAAATATACGACGAAATAGAAATGGAAATAATTAAAAATATTGTTGAAAATTAGAAAAATAAGCAATTATATAATATGTCCGTTACTAAAGACAGACGAAGTGAAATAGACAAAATTTTATTTATTTTTGATGATATTTTAGGTGATTCGCAATTAAAATCGTATTAGAGCGACTTGTCAACATTCACAACAATGTCAAGACACGCTAATATTATTAATATATTTCTAACACAAAATTATACAAGCATTCCAAGCACAATTCGATGAAATGCAAATTTAGTGTTTTTATTAACAAGCGACAATTATTCTCAAACTATGATGGAAGAGAATTGCTTAAAAAATAAACACAAAGAATTTAGTAATTTTTTCGAAGATAATATAATAAACAAAAAAAATCATTCTTTTTTAGTAATCGATAAAAGTGCGCCGATTGATTATAGGTATTTATTGGTTGATGGTGGTAATGTTTGTAATTTTGTTTCTATTTAACTGTTTTCAATATGCTAAACAATACTATTTCAAAATCTCTCTGGAATAAATCCGTTTTCTAATCTCCATCTTAATTTTTGTTTATAATCTCATAATTTACCATAATCCCTTGGATATTCCTGAGCAAAATTTTTTGTATATGGTGTTTGAGTCTCTAACCACATCATATATCAAATTACTGAATCAACACCAACCATTTTACCTGCTATCTAGTCAGGCCAATTTTCCGATAATTTTATATCTAACTCATCCAATTGCAAAGCTAAATTTATTAATCATATATTCACGTCTTTTAAATCAGCATTTTTTATACTTGTAGGACCAAAATTTCTAATTAATTTATTAATAATTTTAATCTCGTCTACAATACTTTCAAGAGCTCTCTTTTGCTCTAATTTAGTTTTGTCTTTCGAGTTTTTACGAATTGCTGAAATAGCTTTGACTTTATTAATGTTCGTTAAATCGAAATCAAACGGCACAAAGGAATTTTGCCAAACCCATTTTTGGTCAGCAAATTGTGATTTTTTTCCAACTTTTTCAAGTGCTTTTTTGTTTTCTTCAATAAAGTTATCTTCATTCAAAGATTCGTCTTTTGCTCTTATTAATTTCTATTGATTTTCACTAATTTCTATTTTACTTTCCTCTTTCTATTCTTCTACTTCTAAATTTTGTTCTTCTAATTTTATTTCTTCTAATTTTTGCTCTTCGCTTTCACTTTCAATAAATTCTTTTAAAGTAATATCTTCGCTTTTCGTTTCTCGTTCAATATCTGGCAGCATTAAAAAAGGGTTAACATATTTAATTACATCATCAATAAAACCAATGTATTCATCACCGAATTGTTCAAGCAAAATTCTGTCTTCTTTTATTTTTTCAATATATAAATTAGTGTCGGGTCAAATAATATCAATTAAAGATTTTAAATCTATCAATTTTCTGTATTGTTTTTCATCTTCTGATTCTCTAATAATTTTACCAGCAATTGCTAATTCATATAATACTTGTCTATTTATTATCGGTAATATTTCTTTTCCTACAATTTCTAACAATTTATCCATAGAATTACATTTATCTCTCATTGCTTCATAAACTATTCAAATTTCTTTTCTGTCGCGTTCATCGAAAAACGATAATATAAGCTGTTGTAATATAACTTCACTCTCTCAAGCTTCAACGAAATACAAACTATTTTTAGATTTACATTTCTACAATTCGTAATAAAAATCGAACATATTTTTTATACTATTTGCTTAATATGATTTTATAAATATTTAGACATTTAAATATTTGATATTAAATGTTATATAATCCATTTGCTTTTGAATATGGCGTTACTTACGATTTGGTTGACTATAATAATAACAACGATAATAATAATAATTTAATTTTTAACATCGAAAATCCAAATTTTTTAACAAAAGAAAACAATAAATATTATAAGGAAAATAAATTATTTATTGTTTTTGATTAGATATAGATATTAAAATACAATGAAATTTTAGATTATATTAAAAATATTTTATCACGATTGTTTAAACGAGATTTAAATCACGATTCGTTTTCTAAAATAACAAAAACTTCAAATATAATTTCTATAAAATTAAAAAAAAATCAATTAAATAATATTGAAGAAATAAAAAACTCAACTAATTTAAATTTAATCCTAGACACAATTTTTATAGATAATGACGGTTTTATTTTTATATTACCTAAATTAGTTAGTTACAAATAATCAATTTTATTATCATATATATAATTATTAATTTTTGTAAAAATAGTTGATAGTGATAATTTAGTCTATTCTTTAATATTATTTATACTATTTATAAAATTACCTCTTTCATCATATCATAAATTATAAATATCTTCGTCATCCCAATTACTATTACTTTTTTTAACTCAAAAATAATCTAGATATTTATAATTTTCATCATAATAAGTCTAATTTTTAATAATATATCATATTGCTTGTTCTGATAAATTGTATTGTTTTGCTAATTTTTTCAATAAAATCGAATTATTTAAACCATTATAATTTTTACCAAAATAATCTCGTATTTCATTTACCTACTCTATAGACAATTTTTGAAAATTTCCATTATTATCTCACTGTATCATATCCTTCATATTTTGCTTTTGTGTTCCCCATCGAAGATTTTCAACATTATTACAAAATCATCCTTTATTACCGTGTAATACAAATTTTTTTAATTCAGGCTAATCGTTAAAAATTAAATTATTCGCAACAAGTCAGTGAATTTTATACTATTTCACATTACCGTTTTTAGATAAATCAGCACATAAATATCCATTTCAAATGAAACCTTTTGTTTTTTTAATTTTACCATTTTTGTATACTCTAATTAAATTCCCAAAATTAGATATTTTATAATTATCATTTTCTTTACATACAACAAATATTTCTTTGGGTTCAAAATTGGGTTCAACATTGGGTTCAAAATTGAGTTCAACTTTGGGTTCAACAAATATTTCTTTAAGTGTTTCTTCAGATGATTCTTTAAGTATGTTCATTTTTTTTATAGGAAATAATTATATACAATTTTTACAATTTATAAAATTAAAATTTACTGAATTATCAACGTTGAATGAAATAACTGTAAAATTTACTGAAATTAAACAAAATTATTAAAAATGACAACAATGGATTTTTATGGTACACTACAAACAATATTAAACCCAAATTCTGTTTACAGTAAAGATATTGATTCAGAAATTGAAAATTATATAAAAGTTATTGTCGAAGAACTAAAATTTTATTTCAAACCAGAATAGCAAGATATTTTTAAAAATATGATAGAAAAAGAACTCAAAAAAGTAAGAGAAAAACAAGTACCAAATGTAACAAAATTAGCTATAATCAAAAAAATTGTATTAACTTAGATATATCCTCAAATAAAAAAATATCTTATGTTTGAAATGAATATTACAGGAGAAATTCAAAATAATAAATCATTGGATGTTGAATGAAAATTACAGGAATCTGTTCAAAAATTAACCGGTGAATTAAAAGAAAGCGAGGCAATACGAAAAATAATAGACGAACCAGAGGTTTGATTAGAAATGTTTTCGAGAGAACAAGAAAGAAGATTTCAAGAATTGGCTAAAGTTAGGGCTCGACAGGAAGAAGAATGAAAGTCTTCGTCTAGCGAAAGTGATGACCCTCGAGTTCAATCTGGTTTTCAAATAGCCGCACCAAGAGTTTGAGTTTGAAGTTCAAGCCAAATGGTTGAAGGAAATTAATTATGGTATTTTAATATTTTCTTCTAAATCTCTCGATATTTCTGGAGATTGATGAATACCACGCATTGAATCAGTTTTTATTTGCGATATATCCCTCGTTATTGTATCAAGCAATTTAACTTTTTCAATTATTTCCATAAAATTTTTAATAGAGGCTTCGTTTAATTCTGTATTTTTTTTTTCAATATTCTATACCGTCGAAGATAATTTTTTATGTTTTTTTTGACTTGTATAATATTCGTATAATCTTCTACAAATTAAAATTATCAAAGCTGATAATGTCGTCGATATTAAGTAAGTATTTGTGTTTGAACATTCTTCACTCATTTCAATATTTTATAATATTATATTCATATAAATTCTTATTGAAAAATGAGTTTAATTTTCAGAGACGGATGATTCCAAAATTTACAAGAAGAAATTGATTATGTTGAGTCATTAATTGAAGACCCTGTTATTGTTGATATTACAAGTTTACAAAACGATGTTACAAATATACAATCCGAACAAATAACCCAAAATTTAAGACTTGACGATATTGAAACTGATATTACAAATTTACAAAATGAACAAACAACTCAAAATAATGATATAAATACGTTACAAACTGATGTTAATAATATTGATAATAGAGTCACAAACATAGAAAATAATTTTCCAATTTTACTCGACGATTTGGGGGATGTTATTATCAGTTCAGTTACAAACAATAATACACTTTCATTTAATGGTTCAAATTGGATTAATGATAATTGAGTCACAAATATTGAATCCGAACAAAATACACAAAATAATTGACTTGATGATATTGAAACAGATATTACAAATCTTCAAGCCGAACAAACTATTCAAAATAATGATATAAATACACTTCAAACAGATTTAAATACGCTCGACGGAGTAGTTGACGGAATCGACACTTGAGTGACAAATTTAGAAAGCAATTTTCCATTGCCACTCGAAAACCTAAGCAATACGATGATTGTTACCCCTGTTAATGGAGAGTTTTTAAAATTCGATGGAACAAACTGGATTAATGAAAATGTTCCTACTGGTGTTGATTAGCTCGTTGATTTAACCGATATTCAAATTACAACACCTTTAGACAACTAGGTTTTAACGTATGATTCAGGAATATCAAAATGGATTAATCAAACACCAACGGCTTCAACATCTGTTCCGCTTTAGTTCATTTCATATTAGGTAAACAACAACACTGTAAACACAGCAGCAACCGTTGTGAGCCCTTGAGACGCTGCACTTCACACATTCAATTTAATTTGGGATTCAACAAGTTGGCTTACAAAATACGAAAATAATCCTCCGATGATATTTTTAAACACAACGACAAACGCAGACAACAGTTTGGGTGATTGGAGGGTAAACCCGAGCGCAACTTTTGGCTGGTATAAATTTAATTTTTAGTATAGTGATTCGTCGGCTGGAAATGAAGTTGTCTGATTTATTTAGCATTTAGATGGACAACCGCAAACAACTTACACGGTTTTAAATACGTTTTTCAGTGTGAATACTTAGCAAAGTTTTTCATTTGAAGCATTTGTTTTCGTTGATAATTCTCGAACGTTTTCGCTCGTTTTTCCTTAGGCTGGAGAGACGTGATATAATGTGAATTGGAGTTGGAAATATGTAGGAAGTAATGACCTAGTTGCTACTCAAAGTTTGGCTCAATTAACCGATGTAAATTTGAGTACTCCGGTTTTAAACGATGTTCTTCAATACAACGGAACACAATGGGAAAACGTTCAGATATCAAACCCTTCAAATCCACCGAGACTTTTGAGCTTCTCATATTTCACAGATGGAAACACAACAATGGGAATCACAGTTAGCCCAAGAATCGCAAATCGATATTATTGTAGTACAAATCTGTATACATCTGTTGACCATAAAAAGATTGAATTGAATCCTCCGGTCGATTTGTTTTACAGTACAGTAAGTTCTCCAAATATTGTAGCTGGGGATATAAGACTAAAAACAGATGCGCCTTCGGGTTTGTATCTGATTACTTTTCTTTATTTAGACACCGGGCTCGCTAATGACGATTTTGGTTTTTATAAACACATCGATGGTGACAATGTTGATACTGTTGAACAACTATGGAGTCAAAGAACAAGTTCAACATAGCAAGTTTTTACTTTTACAATTTATGCTGTTTTAGAGCAAGGTTGTTCATATGGTTTACTTAAGGAATCAGTAACCGAAAACTTTTTGAATGTGAGTTTGTCAATTGTTTTTCAACATCCAATCAATTATCAAGCAGTTCAATACATCAACCCACCGATATAGATTCGAGAAATCGCACAATTGATTCAAGAAGGAAGTGCAACAGTAAACAAATTCGGTAGTAGTTCTCCAAGTAACAATCGGCTCGTAATTCAAACAAGTGAAAGTGAATATACGTTATATCAAAACCCTGGGTCAAAATTTTAGATTACAATGAGTCCAGATTCTAGCACTCCGTTATGAATAACAATCGGCACTTCTGACATTACATTAAAAATTTGATTTGCACTTTCGGGTGCTGTGTTAAGTCATTCGGCGGCGGGGTTGTATTGATTATGATTTAGTTCTTCAACATTTGGTTTCTTTGGGAGTTCATTTTTATGGAGAACAGAAACAACTGTTTTAACTGATTAGAATTTCGGAGAGGTCGAAATAATTCAGGATTTCGATGCGAATGATGTAATTGAAATCGCAATGGAATTGCTTGAAGGGAGCATAAGTACAAATGTAAAAACAAGATTTTTAAGTTTGATTGTTGAAGAACAACCTGCTCTAGTTACCGATACGCTAGATTTTGTTACACTCGACACGTCCCAAACAATTAGTTCAGCAAAAGAATTCAGTGCTTCACAAACATTCAGACAAAACGTTTCAGGTTAGAACACTGCGCTCATAATCGAAAATAATGATTCAACTGACAATAATTCATCTTGCATTTAGTTTTGAAGTATATAGGATTCAAATCCGAGTAATAATGTAGCAAGCATAACGGTTAGCCATTTGGACCACAACGCTGAAATAAACAGATTGGAATTAAACGTTGTACACGAAGGAAATCAAATTAATCACGCATCAATGTATTATGACACTGGGATTTCGCAAGACGTTTTTCAAGTAAACACATTGTTAGGTGCGAGTAATGGAATCAATTCTAATTGAAATATTATTGCTGCAAATAGTGAAGCATTTTCGAACTCTCTGAATCAAATCGGTGGTCAATTAAACATTTCGTCGGACGTGTCAAATTCATCGTATATACTAAACAATTTATCTTGTGGATTCCTAGCTAATGGGTCTTTAAGTTCACCTGTTTTTCCATCAATCGGTGTGAGTTTAATCGGATTTACGGGCTATATGTAGTGTACGACTCCTGGTAAAACAATTGATTCAGTGGCGTGTTTGCTCGAAGGATTTAGTGATTAGGGTTCAACCGAACAATGTACAATGTCAGAAGTCAATGGAACAGTGATAGCCGGGGCATTACAAACTCCTCATATTGTAACTAAAACAAATGCGATACTTGTGCATAGTTTATTTGGAAGCACATCGGGAAGCGGAAGTGTTGGAGAAAAGTACGCTCTAAATTCTGAATCTTCTGAAGCTCATATTAAAATTACGAATGATGCACACTTTTACATTGGTGATGCAAATACTGATGGTAGTTGGCGTTATTGAATTGTTGGGGCTGACTTAGTTTACGAAAAAAGAATAACAGGTGTTTGGACGGTTATGCAAACAATATTAGGATAATTTTTATTCGTGATTAACATTGTATTAAAAAATAATATGGAATCAAGACCAGAATTTAAAGTCAGCACAAGAAAACATAAAAAATATTCTGTTGTCACTCCAGAAGGAAAAACTATCCATTTTGGTGACACTTGATATCAACATTATTGAGATGAAGCTTTAGGAGAATTTAAACATTTAGACCATTTAGATGAGAAATGAAGAGATGCTTATAGGAAATGAAGCGAGAAATAGAGAAATAATGAGGGAGAATTCGTTTATCTCGACAAAGAATCACCACAATATTACAGTTATCACTATCTATGGTAAGTTTTACTAAATTAATCCCTGTTTTACTTGATTTAACCTTATTTTTTTTTGTCAATTTTACTCAAGTTTTACTATTTCAAATGAATTTGTTTAAATGAATACTCAAATTAGGTAGGTCGC
>Ga0075163_10003954_pt1 | contig 19901 bp, 5 predicted proteins | sample JI1023141ADNA_FD_71478 | JGI IMG/M metagenome (GOLD analysis project Ga0075163, IMG submission 71478) | Wastewater effluent complex algal communities from Wisconsin, to seasonally profile nutrient transformation and Carbon sequestration -... | ecosystem: Engineered > WWTP > Effluent > Algae...
CTTCAGCCTGTTTTACATGATGGTCAACATCGGCAGCTTCTTTGGAAAGACCGCTGCCGCGCCGGTGCGCATCCACGCCGGGCTGGCCACCATGCCGCTGTGCTCGGCGGCGGTGGCGCTGGTGGCGCTGTGCATCGTGGCGCTGTTCTATTTTCCCAAGGCGCATCCCGAAGAGGATCGCCACGCCGCGCTCACCGTCCGGCAGGCCTGGCACCGCCTGATCAGCGACCTCAAAGAGGTGCTGCGCAGCGGGCGCCTCATGGCCATCGTGCTCATCAGCGCCGGCTTCTGGATCATCCAGAGCCAGCTCTACTCATCGATGCCCAAGTACGTGCTGCGCATCGTCGGCAACGACGCCAGCCCCGAGTGGTACGCCAACATCAACCCGATCATGGTGATGCTGCTGGTCGTTCCCATCACCCACCTGTCGCGCAAGCTGACGCCCATGGCCTCGATCGCGCTGGCGATGGCGCTGATCCCGCTGTCGTCGCTGATCGTGGCTGTGATGCCGCCCTTTCTGGGGACCGTGTCGCTGCCCGATGCGCTGCGCGTCGGCCCGTTTGCGGGGGCGGCGGGGCTGTTCCATCCCGTGACGCTGGCCATGGGCATGGGCATCGCCGCGCAGGGGCTGGCCGAGTGCTTCCTGAGCCCGCGCTACCTGGAGTATGCGTCCAAGCAGGCGCCTCCCGGCAAAGAGGCGCTGTACATGGGCTACGCGCACATGAACAACTTCTTCGCCTGGCTGGTCGGCTACATCCTGTCGGGCTATCTGCTCGACGCGTTCTGTCCGGATCCGAGCCGGCTCGATGCTGCGACCCGCCTGGCCTATGAGGCTGCGCTGCGCGGCCAGGGCCCGATGCCCGCGGCCTACGCCCACGCCCACTACCTCTGGTATGTGTTCGCGGGGGTTGGGGCGGTGGCGTTCGTCTTCTTGATCGTGTTCCAGAGGCTGACGCACCGCACCCCCGACGCCGAGATGGGCGAACCGCAGGCCGCGCCCAGCCCCGGTTAGTCCGGCGCTGAGCGCTGCATCCAGGATTTTTGGCGGGAAGTCGGAAAGGGGCGGGCGCTATTTGCCGCCGGTGACGATGCGGCGGAGCTCGGCGAACTCGTCGCTGACCGCAAAGCGGATGAGCTCGTCGATGTAGCGCTCGGCGGAGCTGCCCTTGCGGCGCAGGGCGCTGATGGCGGTGGCCATGTCCGTGGTCAGCACCAGGCCGGCGTGATGGCTGCTCTGGATGAGCATCTTGGCGATGCCGTCAAAGTCGAGCGCCTCCGACGAGCACTCCATGGCATGCGGCAGCAGCTGCCCGTGGACCTTGCTCGGGATCGCGCGCTTCAGCCGCGCCGCCTCGTTGGCGATGCGCTTCTCGGCGTAGCCGATCGGGGTGTAGGTCGGCACGAACTGACGCACCAGCGCTCCGATCAGCAGGCCCAGCTCGTCGGCCGGCATCGACAGCGGCAGCACCAGGCTGCTCTGGAGTAGCTTCAGCAACCCGCCGATGATGAAGCGCTTCTCCGTCTCCGACCCTTCGAGCAGCGAGCTGCTGAGAATCAGCGCCGGTGGATCCGTGGGCTCGATGGTGCAGAACGGGCTCTTCTTGCCGTCTTCGTCCTGACGCTGGGCCGACGTGACGTAGATGTCGAACTCGCCGATGCCCATGTCAGCGGCAATCTTGTTCGCCAGGTCGCGCACCGGATGGCCACTGCGCGGCAGCTTCTCGCGCTTGTCGATGCCCAGCGCGGCCAGCTTTTTCGAGTCGGTGCCATACAGCTTGGCGAGCGGCTCGGCCAGCAGCTTGAACAGCATCCGGAACCCGGGCGCCACGCGCGGCGGGAACAGGCTGTCATCGATGCTGGGGTCGCGCAGCCCTTCGCGCGTCGGATCCTTGCGCGCGGGCAGCTTGTCCACCTCGGCCTTCAGCTCGGCCGGGAGCGTCGTCCCCATCGTGATCAGCGCCGCTGCCGTCGCCTGCGCCAGGTCCGTGGCCCGTCGCCAGATGAAGATCTGGAGCAGCGCCTGAAGCACCGCCGGATCGCGCGGCTTTTCGCGCAGCAGCGGCCGGAAGCGCGAAGCTGCCCGATCGAGCAGGATGCGCATCGACTGCGTATCTTTTTGCCGGTCGTAGAACTTCGCCAGCTCGCCGAGGGCCGGCAGATTGATCGGGTCGACATCCACAGCCTGCCGCAGCGCTTCGAGCGCGCCGCGGTTGTCGCCCGACAGCTCGCTCAGCGCCGCGATGCGATGGAAGAAGCCGATCTTCTTGGCTTTGTCGTCGGTGTACTTGACCAGTCGGCGCAGGATCGGCAAGGCGCCGGCCGGCTTCTGCTGCGCCAGGAACACGTCGGCCAGCTTGTTCAGCGCCAGCTGGTTCTGCGGCTGAAGCTGCAGCACCTTCGTAAAGTGCGTGGTGGCCTTCTGCGGCTGCTTCAGCTGGTCGCTGTAGATGTCGGCGAGGAGCAGGTGCAGGGCGACCAGCTGCTGCGGCCGCTGCTCCAGCTGGCTGTAGCGCTCCAGGAGCTCCACGGCGCCCGCCCACTCGGTGTCGTCCGCCAGCAGCTTGCCCAGCGCATACAGCGCGCTGGCGTAGTTCGGGGCCTGCTCGACGGCGCGACGCAGCTCTGCCTTGGCGCGCTCGCGGTCGCCCAGCGGCCCCGCCAGGAGCTGCGCCAGCTCCAGCCGCAGCGAGCTCTGGTACGAGTCCGAGTCGCTGTGGTGGCGCAGCCGCTCGGTCAGCAGCTCGGCCAGCGCCGCGGCGCCCTCCTTGGTGCTGGTCTGACCGACGTAGGCCTGACGCAGCCGCTCGAACGCCTCTTCGCGCTCGGGCAGCAGCCGCAGTCCGGCCAAAAACGCTCGCTGCGAGCGGGCGCGATCTTTGAGCAGCTCCTGCGACACCACGCCGGCCAGCATGTAGTGCAGGTAGCGCTCGTCGTTATCGCGCAGGTGCTGGGCCAGCGCCTCGGCGCAGTCGGCAACCGCCGCAAACTGACGCTGCAAGATGGCGTAGTGGAGCAGCCCGCGCAGCGCCGGCAGATGCTCGGGACTGTGCTTGAGCGCCGCCTGGAACTTCGCGATGACATCCTGCGGCGGGCTGCCATCGGCTGCCGTCGCCTCGGCTGCGCGCGTCATGAAGACCGCAGCGGCCCGGCTGTCCCCGTGCTCGGTGCCGGGGAAGTCGCCGGCGGCGGCCGACAGCTCGGCGACGCTGGTGCTCAGCACCTCGACCTGGGCCAGATCGCGCTTGCGCAGGGCGGTGGTCAGCAGGTAGCGCAGGGCTGGCCGCGAGTGGCGGTCGCGATACAGGGCCAGCCGGAAGTCGTTTTCCAGCTCGTTGGTCAGCGTCGATGCGTCGCCCGCGCCCTGCCACACCAGCCGCTGCCGCAGCCGCGCCCGATCCAGGTGGATGTGCACACCGAAGGCGGTATCGGTCGCGCACAGGCCCATCTGCTCGTAAAGATGCACGAGCTCGCCCCACTGCTGCGACGCGATGAAGTGCCGCTCCAGCGCCCGCATGGCGGCGTGGTTGTTGGTGTCGATGGTCAGAACGTTGCGATAGGCCGCGATTGCATCGTCGCTGCCTGCCGCGCCGCGCTGGGTCGCCAGCAGCGCCTGTCGCTCGTAGGCGGCGACGCGCGTCTGCACGTCGGTCGCTTCCTTGAGCTCCTGCGCCGTAAAGCGCGCGAGCTCGTCGAGCATTCCAGCGCTCTGGTAGGCCCGGATGAGCGCCGCCTTCGCAACCGGATGCGCCGGCCGCAGCTCCAGCGCCTGCGCGAAGCGCTCCGCAGCCTTGGCCAGCTGGCTCTGCGCCTCCAGCTGCTCACCGGCCAGCATCAGCAGCGCATAGCGCTGATCCGGATCCTCTTCGGTCTGGAGCTGCCGCTCCAGCAGATCCAGCGCATGTCCGGCCCGCCACGCGGTGACGAACAGCGTGTCCTCCAGACCGATGAGCACGCTGTGATCCGGGGCGAAGGTGCGCAGGTGCTTGTAGGTCAGCAGCGCGTCGGCGGCATTGCGCGCCTCGTGCTCCTGCGCGGCGCCCAGACGCAGCGCCCACAGCATCGCCTCGGGACGGCCGCCCGCGCGATCCATGCGCAGGCGAAGGGTGTCGCAGATGACGTGGATGAGGGGGCTGTGCGCCAGCGCGTCGTTGGGCAGCGTCAGCGCCCGCAGATGCAGGCTGAGCAGCGCCGGACCGTGCAGCGGCTCGCTCGCCAGCGCCTTCTGCCAGCTCTGCTCCACCTCGCCCAGATTCGGCACGGCGTTGGGGTGGTGGGCCAGCAGCAGCAGTCCTCGCTCGTACCAGAGCGTCGCCGCCCTGTGGGCAGATGTGGTCTGTTCGGCCTCTTCTGCCAGCGCTGCCGCCACCTGCTCGGCCAGCGGCCGATCGGCCTTGCCGACCAGCTCTGGGGTCAGGGCGGCCAGCTGCCAGCGCAGGGCGGGCAGGTGCGAGGCCGCTCCGGTCGTGGCTCCGTAAGCGAGCTCGTCGACGAGCAGGCGGGCCGCTTCCACCGCCTCGCCCGCGCGGGCCAGCAGCCGCACCGCTTCTTCGCGGTAGCCGCGCCGCACCAGCGTCTGGGGCTGGCCATGGGACGAGTCATCGGTCATGGCCTCGGCTGCTCGCACGAGCACCCGCGCCGCCTCGGCGTGCCGCCCCTCAGCGACCAGCAGGTCGGTGATCATGCGCACGGCGGGGGCATAGTCCGGCCGCGCCTGGAGCGACGCCTGAAGCTCGGTCAAGGCGCCGGCCCGACGCGTGTCCTCGGCCGGCAAGCCGAGCAGGATCTTGGCCGCCAGGTAGTGGGTGTACGCGGCGCGCTCGACGGCGTGGCCCATGGGCAGGCTGAACAGCGCCAGCATGTCCTCGGGCTTGCCGAGCGTGCGGCTGATGCGGGCCAGCGCCCGTCCGGCAATCACGTCGTAGTCGAGGTCGGCGTTGGCGGCCTGCTGCTGCGCCTGCGTCAGCGCTGCGCGGGCCCCTTCCAGGTCTCCGGCGCGCTCGTGCGCTTCGCCGGCCTTGGTCAGGGCGATGATGCGGTGCAGCGGCTCGCGAGCCGTCTCGGCCAGCCGGCGATACGTCGCGGCAGCGCCGGCAAAATCGCTGGCCTGCTCCTGCGTCAGGGCCAGCTCCTCGGTCACCAGCCAGTCGGCCTGGAGGTCTGCGGCCTGAAGCGCCACTGCGCGCGCGGCCGGACTGGCCTGCTGCGAGAGCGCCACCTGTCGGCGGACCGCGGCACGCAGCCCCGTTGCCAGCTGCGCACCCAGCAGCGCCTGGTAGGCGCGGGCAAGCGGCGGCGGCTGGCCCTGGTTGCTGCGCGGCAGACGAACGGCCGTGCGCAGCCAGCCAAGACCCGCGCTCAGGCTGCCGCCCGAAGTGGCGTTGAAGACCGCCTCGTAGCGAGCGGCGGCGGCGCTGTCGCGACCGGCCGTTTCGTCGATGCGCGCCCGCTCCAGCTGCAGCACGGTGCGCAGCGCGCCGCTGGTCGCGTAGGCATCCAGCATCTGGTCGATCGCGCTGCTCTGTTCGTGCTGGGCCGACTGCGCGGTCGCGATGTCGAGCAGTCCGGCGAGGGCCGCCAGGCCGCCGGCCGAGGTGGCTGCGCCCTTGGCTGCCCCGCCTTGACGGCTGGCGGCGGGCCGAAGCGAGGCGGGCAGCGCCTCCTGGAAGCTCAGCTTGGCCTCGGCCATCTGCCCTTGCAGGCGCAGGAGCTCGCTGCGCGACAGCAGCAGTCCCTGGCGCTCGGCGGGGCTGCTGCACTCAAGCTCGCGCTCAAGCAGGGTGGTCGCCTCGTCGGGCTGGGCAGTGGGGCCCGGCCACGAAAGGACGCGGCGCGTCCCACGCAGCGCAGCCCGATGCAGCGGATCCGCATCCAGCGCGTTGCGGTAGCGATCCAGCGCATCGGCCGGCTCGCGCAGCGACTCGGACTGGCGGGCCGCTGCGACGGACAGGCGCGCGGCGCGGCGCTTGTTGCGGTTGGCGTGGTGCGCAGCTTCCGCGTCCAGCAGCGCGAGGAAGTGGCGACGGGTCGCGGCTTCCGGGGCAGCGCTTGCCCCCGGCGCGTTCATGACCGGCTTGGGCAGTGCGTCAAACGACGGCAGCGGCAGCCGCCGCACGACCATTGGAATCGGAGCTGCCGGCGCCGCGCCCGGCAGCGGCTTGCTGCCCACAGATGCTGGCGGAACCACCGGGGTGGCGACGACCGGCGGCGCGGCAGTGGGCTGGCTCACCGCTGCTGGCGCTGCGACCGGGGCCGCGGCCTGGGGCGGCTCGGCTGCGGGCGGCGGCGCCGACACCGGACCCGACACCGCAACGGGTGCAGGTGCAGGTGTAGCCACCGGCGCTGCTGCCACCGGGGCGGGCGCGGGGGCAGGCTGCTCAACAGCGGGCTTCGGCTCCACGGCCGGCTCGGGCCTGGCCGCCACAACAGCGGCGGCAGCAGCGATCACTTCCGCGGCCGCAGGCGCTGCGGATGCCGGCGGGAGCTCTGCCTGAATGGGTGCAGCGCTGCCGATCTCGATATCGAGACCAAAGTCTTCATTTTGCTGCGACGGCTCGGACGGAGCCTCGACGACCGGCGGCGGCGGTAGCGACTGGGGCGAGCCCGAGATTGGCGCGGCTGCGACGGGCTTTTCACCCATCGTCGGCAGTCCCTGCGGCGTGCGCTGGCTCTGCCGGGGTGTAGAGAAAGATGGGAGATCGCGAACGGCGGGCGTCTTGGCCGAGCTGCTCGTCTCGGTCTGCGGCACGACCACCATGTTGTCGTAGAAGTCCTCCTCTTCGGCGGGCTTCTCCGTGACAGCAGCGGGGGCAGCACCCCCGCCGGCACCCATCACAACCGAGGCCACGGGCTGAGCAGGGGCCGCTGCGGCCTCGGGACGGCGCAGCAGCGCCGCCAGCCGATCCATCTCGGTGGCGTCCATCGACAGCGTGGCGTCGACATTCTCCGTGGGCAGCGGCGTCTTGGTCAGATCGATATCGATCTGCAGCGCGGGCGGCGGCTCCAGGACCAGCGGCGGCGGCGGCGGCAGCGGCGCAGCCTCGCCTTCAAGCGGCGGTAGCGGCGCGGGGAGCGCCGCGGCGGCCTCCTTCAGCGCGGCGGCCGGGCCAGGGGGCAGCGGCAGGCCTGCCTCAGGCGGCTGCGCTACTACGACGCCCGAGATCTCGGGCGGCAGCGCCGAAGACTCGGCGATGAAGGTCGGATCCCACTCATCGATGGCCTTGTCCCAATCGAACTCATCGGCGCCCATCTGGAAATCATCGAGAGGTGAGGCCGGGCCAGTCTTTTTGCCATCTTTATCAGCCGGGGGCACGTCGCTCCTCCTACTCGATCACTCAGAAGCCACGCCGAACTCGCGGCGCAGGGTCAGGATGTCAGCCGAGACGCTGAACGACAGCAGTCGGCGGGCCGTGGTGGCCACGTCGCTGTCGGGGTCGTTCGGAGAGGCGCCCAGATCGGCCAGCGCTGCCTGAACGTTGCCAGACAGGGTCAGCGCCAGCTGCGCGCTGCCCATCCGCACTTCCTGCCGCCAGCTGGTGATGAGGTCGCGCCCTTCATCGCCGGACAGCTTGGTCAGCTTGGCGGCCATCGCTCGCATCGCGTTGCGCTCCTTGCGGGCCAGCAGGCGGTCCAGAGCCTTGGTGCGCTCGTCGAGCCGGGACTTCAGCTCGGCGGGCAGCGTCGGAATCGGCAGCTGGATGATCTGGCAGCAGGCGGCAAACAGCAGCAAGAGCTCGTTGAGATCCGCGTCGACGGGGCCGAGCCGGTCGGGCAGCAGTGCCAGCCGCCGCAGCAGCCGGAAGTAGAGCTTGGGCGGAAACTCGACCAGCGTCGCCGAGTAGTTGCTGCCGCAGACCAGGTTGTTGCCCGAGAGCTGGCACAGGTCCCGCTCTCGCGACAGGTACAGGCCGTAGGGCTTGTCGCTGGTGCCCATGCCGAACTTGTGGGCAAGCTCGTCGACCACGGACCAGACCGGCGGCACCTGCTTGGCGTTGACGCGCTCTTTGGCGTCGGTGCCGAGGGCCTTGAGATCCGGCGCCAGCAGCTTGTTGGCGCTCTCGGCAATCTCCACCCAGAGCTCGTACAAGACGCCGCGGGCGTCGGCGCTGAAGGCCGGGGTCCGCAGCGGCGCCCCGATGGACTTGGGCATCTTGCGGGCAGGAGGCTTCTCAGTGGCGCTCGACTTGTCCGATTTCTCCGCCGGCTTGTCCAGCGAGCCGCTGAGGACGGCCTCGGCCTGCACAGCCAGCCGGCGCGCGTCGTTCTGCTTCTGCCAGGCAAAGACCTGCGCCAGCGCATGGAACGGCTCGACCGCCAGCGTGTCGCGGCTGCCGACGGAGGCGCTGATCTGGCGCCGCGCTTCCTCCACCGCCCGGTTGTAGAGCGGGTTGAGCCGCTGGGCGTCGCCAGCTGTGGGACTTAGTCCCGCAAGACGCTCCAGCACCTTGAGCGCCATGGGCTCGGCGCCGGCCACCTTTTCCAGGGCGGTCACGGCTCCAGGGCGGTCCTTCTGCCGCTCCAGCACTGTGGCCAGCTCCAGGACCACCTGCTGGCGCTCCTCGGAGAAGCTGGCGCCGGCGGGGATGTGCGTCTGAAGCTCGCGTAGGGTGGCCACAGCGGCGGCGACCTGCCCCTGGCTGAGCTGAAGCTGCTCCAGCCATCGATACAGGTCGGCCAGCGCCTTGGCCTCGTCGGGCGTGGTCACAGCGTCGCCGCGCAGCGAGCGGTACTTGTGGTCGAGGTCGATGGCCTGACGCACGTGCGTCTCGGCCCGGGGCGGCGCCGACTCGCTCAGCAGGCGCGCGACGGCCACGTGCACAGCGCTGCGCTCGGCGGGGTTGGTGTCGAGCTGCAAGAACTGCTCGTAGTGCAGGATGGCTTCGCCGGTCTGCCGGTTCTGCGCCAGCAGCTCGGCCAGCCGGCGATGGGCCATCGCATGCTGGCTGTCGATGCTGAGCAGGGTCTGGAGGTCGGCAATGGCCTCTGCCATCTGACCGGCCGCCAGCAAGAGCCCCGAACGCTGAAGGAGCAGCGAGATCCGCAGCGGCTGTTCGAGCTTGCGCTGGGCCTCGTTTTCGGGGCTGAGACCCAGCCTGAAGTTGATGAGCTCGACCAGCGGCCCGGCATCGGCGCGCTTGGGATCGTCGGCGCGGGCGGTGAGCAGCGAGATCAGCTGGCCAAACGCCGCGGTGTCGTGCGGGATGCAGTCGAGCGCCGTGCGCAGCGACGCGGCAGCCGACTCGGTGTCGCCCAGGCGCTGGAAGATCCTGGCCGCTTCGTTATAGAGCTCGCCGCGGGCCTCGGGCTGGCTGAGCAGCGCGGCCAGCCGCAGGGTGTAGAGGGCATACGCACGCAGGCGGGCGGCGCTGGGATCCGTGGCCTGGAGCGGGGCGGCATCCGACGCAATCTCGGCGTCGGCAGGCGCAGTTGCCTGGCGCAGGAGCAGCAGCGCCATGACGCTCTCGGGGTCCAGCGCCAGGGCGCGCAGCGCAGCATCGGCGGCCTCCTGGGCATACTGCGCCCGGGTGGCGTCGTCGATCTTGACCGTCTCGTCATGGCTCTCGCAGCGCATCAGCCAGACATCCGCTTCCATGAGCGTCCAGAGCAGCCGGTCGTCGACGTCGTTGGGCGGACACAGCGCCTGCCGCGCGCGCAAGAGCGGGATCATCTCCGGCTCGCGGGCGAGCGGCTCAGCCAGCGACAGATCCTCGATCAGGTCGCACAGCGGCACGACGATCTGGGGAGCGTCGCCGAGCAGCCGGTAGGCTTCGATCAGGCGGCGCACGGCTTCGACCTGCTGCGGATGCTCGTCTTCGTTGAGCCCACCCAGGATGCCGGCGCGCAACCAGAGCTCACCGACGGCGGCACGCGACTCGCCGTCCGCCTTGCTGGCCAGGTGCGCGGCCAGGGCGGCCAGGGCTGTGCCTTGCTGTTTTCCATCGCTGCGCTGATCCGCGATGCGGCTGCGGCTCCACTCCAGCAGGGCAATCAGCTCGGGGTAGGGCAGGGCGGCAGCGTCGAGCTGACGGACCTCTTTGAGGGCCTTGCTGAGCAGCGACTCGCTGCGCTCCAGCGCAACTGCGGTGCCCGACTGCTGGCTGCCCCAGTAGGCGCGCTCTTCGCTGAGCACGCCGCTGGTGGCGGCCTGTAACGGCTCGTCAGCGGTCAGCGTATCGCCAAAGGCCTCCAGGGCTTCGCTGAGGGCGCTGTAGCTGCGCTGGCGCATGACGACGCGCAGCCGGCCGAGCGCAGCGTGCGCGGCAACCGGCGTTGGCAGCGGCATGCTCTGGAGGGCGCGCACAAAGGCGCTGTCGGACTCGGTGGGACGATTCTGCTCCTCCAGGAGCTCGCCCAGCTGCACCAGTGCGGTGGCGCGGGCGGTGCCGCTTGGAAGCGCCTCGCCCAGCTGCTCCAGCGCGCTCAGCTGCTTGGTCAGATCGTTGTTGCGGCGGTACAGCCGCTCCATGGCCCGCAGCGCCGGATGGTAGTCCGGGCGATTGGTCAGCATGCTGCGGTAGACTGGTGCCGCCTGCGTCGGCTGGTTCAGCTCGTGCTCCAGCACATCGGCCAGCGCGGCTTGCAGGCCCAGCAGACGCTCGCCCGTGCTCTCGCCCTGGCGCCCATCTTTTTGCGCCATGGCGATGGCGGCTTCGATCTGCTTTCTGAGCAGCAGCACCAGATCGGAGCTGCGCTCGCTCTGTCGCAGGATCTGCTCGATCGCGTCCAGAGCCTGGGCATCGCCCGGCCGCTGGCGCAGCACCTGCTCGTAGATGGCCACAGCGCCGGCGCCATCGCCGGCGGCGCTCAGCAGCTCAGCGCGACGCAGCAGGTCATCCTCGCCGGGACTGCCCAGGCCGAGCTTCTGCTCGATGCGCTCGATCTCGCGCAGCGCCGCCTCTTCCTGGGCGCCGTCGCCGCCCCGGCGGCTGATTTGCGCCGCCCGCCGGCGCAGCCGCAGATCTTCGGGCAGGGCCGCGAGCAGCGCTGCCAGCATCTCGGCGGCGCGGGCCGGCTTGGCCTGATAGGCCTCGAACTGGTCGACGAGCGCCTCGTGAAGGCGCTGCGCTTCGGCCGGCTCGCTTGCCCAGAGGCCGGAGGCCAGCCGCTGCTCGTACAGGCTCGCCAGCTCGGGCCAGCGGCCGCTGCGGCGCAGCAGCTCCTCGTTGGTGGTCGCCAGCAGGCGCTGCTGCGCCAGCTGGGCTGCGCTCGGGTTTGCGGGCTTGGGCTGCTGCGCGGCCACGGCCAGGACATCCTGGGCGCGCGGCAGGTTGCCGGCTCGCAGGGCCGCGGCGCCGGCGCTGAGCAGCGCCTCCATGGCCCAGTCGGGGTCGCTCTGGCGCTCGCCGTCGGTCTTGACGCTGAGCCCCTGGAGCGCGAGATCTGCCTCTTCGCGCAGCAGCGTAGCCAGCGCGTCGGCGTCCTGAAGTCGCATGGCCCGTCGCTGACGGCCCAAAAGCAGCAGCAGGTGGGTCGGCGTATAGGTGGCGATGCGACCTTCAAGCTCGTCGGCAATCGCGTCCTGCCCGGCCAGCCGCAGCGCGACCGCGCGCTTGAGCCACAGCCCGAGCGGCGGCGGCTCCTCGCCGCGGGACATCCGGTAGGACTCCTCCATCTGGGCGAGGAGGTCGGCCAGCTGATCGTAGCGGCCCTGCGACTCGGCGAGGGCCATGAGATCGGGCATCAGCAGCGGATCGCCGGGCGAGCGCTGATGCGCCTTGTCGAGGTACTGCCAGGCGAGCTCGCCGTTGGCCAGGCGGTCGCGGGCCAATGCGGTCTGCCAGCGCCGAATGCCGACGACCTGATCGAGCAGCAGCCCCTGCCGCTGCGGCGTGGCGTTCTGGGCCTGGAACTCCAGGATCTCGGCCTTGACCTCAAGGGCGGCCAGGCAGTCGGGAATGCGGCCGAAGCTGCCGGTCAGGCGGACAATTTCGTCGATGACCCGCATCTGATCGATGCCCACGTCATAGGCATCGTGCAGGTAGGCCAGCACACGATCCAGGTCCCCGGAGTGGCCGGGCTGGGCAAGATGCAGCACGTCCTCTTCGTAGCGAGCCAGCTCGATGAGCAGCGCCACCCGGCGGCCGGGGTCGCGGGTGGCAGCCGTCAGGCCGCGGTAGACCGTCAGCAGCTCGGCGCTGGGCCGGCCCGCTTCGACGCCGCGCTGAAACAGCAGCTTCTCCAGCGCCGCCAGCGGCGCCAGCGCCATGGGATCGAGCTCGTGCGCGGTCTGATAACAGATAATGGCCTCGTCGATCTCCTTCAGGAGATCTTCGAGAATGTGGCCCTTTTCGGTCCAGACCTCGGCGCGCTCGCGCTTGGTGGGCGCGTGGCGGGCCTCGGTATCGAGGAGCGTGAGCACGTTCGGCCACTGGGCCTTGCGGGAATAGATTCGCCGCAGCGCCCACAGGTTCGGCCGAAAGCTGGCGTCGGTCGCCAATGCGGTCGAGTAGGCCTGCACCACGTCGGTGTCGTCGAGCGCGGTCTGCTCGCGCTGGACGGCGATCTCGTGCTGGAGCAGCGCCTGACGGGGCGGGCGCTCCTCTCGCGCAAGCTCGGATTCGTAAAACGAGATCCGGTCGCGCGCCGTCTCGTTTTTGGCTCGACGGGTGACCAGGTCGACGGGATCAGGGGCCCCAGCAAGTGGCTCATCCTCGGTAAGGATGGGCTCTGCGTCGAGAATCTCGATGACGTCGGCGGTGCTGTCGGGCAGGCGTCCTGCCTGCCGTTCGTCAACGTCGAAGGCCACCTCGGCCTCGTCGAGGGCTGCGATGATCGCCTCGGTCTCGTCTTGGGGCCCAGCAGGCTTGCTCCGGCTGGATGCCGGCAGATCCTTCTCACTGGGCGTTGGCAGGTCCGGAGGACTTTCAGTCGGCGACATACGTACCTTCCCCGTCTTCGACATGAAGTCGGAGTTCGAGTCTCTAGTATCGACAGGCAGATAGCCCAGTGTCAAACGGATAGGGGGCGTTTGCCATCAGGGGGCATAAGGGTATTGGTCGGGTGAAGCAGGTCGAGGTAGGCTGGGACAGATGTGCGGCATCGCAGGCCTACTTGTCGAGCCTGCCGCTTCGACCGGGATCGAGCGGGGCGAGCTCCTTGAGGCTGCGCTGGGCCGCATGACCACGGCCCTCAAGTACCGCGGTCCCGACGGTGAGGGCCACTTTCGCGATCGCGGCCTGGGACAAACCCTGTACCTGGGCCATCGCCGGCTGGATGTCTTTGCCCCGGGACCCGTCGGCGCGCAGCCGATGTCGGATCCCAGCGGGCGGCTGACCGTCGCCTTCAACGGCGCCATCTACAACTTCGTCGAGCTGGCGGACGAGCTGGGGATGACGGGCGCGGCGCGGCGCTCGGATACAGCGGTGCTGCTCGCAGCGTGGGCGACGTGGGGGCCGGCGTGCCTGGGGCGCCTGAATGGGATGTTCGCGTTCGCGATGTGGGATGCGGCCGAGCGGACCCTCTACCTCTGTCGCGACCGCTTCGGCGAAAAGCCGCTGCACTTTGCCGTCGGGGACGGTGCGGGCGTGCGGCTGCTCTTTGCCTCTGAGGTCAAGGCGCTGTTCGCCGCGCAATTGGTTCGGCCAAGAGTGGACCGGGCGCAGCTGGCCGAGTTTCTCGCCACTCACAACATTGACCACCACATCGGGGCGACGTTTTTTTCAGGGATCGAGCAGCTGCCGGCCGGCTGCTACCTGCGCATCGGGCCGCAGGATCGCCCCGGCAGCCAGCTGCGACCCCTGCGCTATTTTTCGCTCACGCCACCGGTGAGGCAGCGGTCGCTCGATGCCGACCTGGTGGCCGAGACGCGGGCGCTGCTCGACGATGCCGTGGCCATCCGGCTGCGCAGCGATGTGGCCATCGGCGGCTCGCTTTCCGGCGGGCTCGACTCGTCGCTGCTGACGGCGCTGGTTGCGGGGCGGCCCGGCCTGGCCCAGCAGTACCGCATCTTCAGCTGCCAGTTTCCCCACGCCAGCGAGCCAGGCGACGAGACAGCCTGGGCCGATCAGGTGATCCGCCACCTGGGCCGAACCGGGCTTGAGCGGGTCCAGCCGACGGCCGCGGAGTTTGCCGCTGACCTGGAGACCGTGCTGTTTCACCAGGAGGCTCCGTTTGCCGATGCATCGATCTGCGCCCACTTTGCGCTGATGCGAGCGGTGCGCACGGCTGGCGTCAAGGTGCTCCTGAGTGGGCAAGGGGGCGACGAGGTCTTTGCCGGCTACGGCTCGTACTACTATGTGCTCCTGGGGGCGCTGCTGGGCAGCGGTCAGCCGGCGCGGCTGAGGCATCATGCGGCGAGGCGCGCGCGCCTGACCGGCGAGCCTCTCGCCCGCCTTTTGGCCGGTGCCGCCTACCACGCGCTGCCCGCCCACTTACAGCAACATTTATATAAACGCAGGCGCGATGGCGGATACCCGCTGAGCCCGACCGGTCGGACGCTGCTCGATGCCGCTCCGGCGAGGTTTGGCGGGCCACTGCCCTCCTTTTGCCGGCTGCCCGAGTCGGCGTGGTCGCGCTTCGATGTCTATCTGATCGACTGCATGGCGCGCTGGGCGCTGCCGCATATCCTGCGGCACGACGACCGCAACAGCATGGCGTTCGGCATCGAGTCGCGGGCGCCCTATCTGGATCACCGGCTGACGGAGCTCTTGCTTCAGGTGGCGCCGGTGGCGCGGATCGGCGACGGCTACACCAAGCTGCTGCTGCGCGAAGTCGCGACGGGCCTGCTGCCCGAGCCGGTGCGGCTGCGGGTCGACAAGCGCGGCTTCTTTTCGCCGCAGGGCGACTGGCTGCGGGCCTGTGAAGGGCAGGTGCGGGCCGCCTGCGGCGAGCTGCCCGCCGAGCTTGCAGAGCTGACCGATGGGCGGCGGCTGGCGACGCTGGTCGATCGTTTCTACCGCGATCGGCCCGGCAGCCCGGCGAACGGCATGGAGGCGATCATCTGGTCAGCCTTTGTGACCAGCCTGTTTCTGGGGCGCGTGCTGCCGCGGTTCGAGCACGCGGGAATCTGAGCCCCCGGATCTCAAATTTCTGAGATCTGAGGCCGCAAAGGCCGGTTTGCGCGGCCCCGTCTTGCTGGCTTCCCGTCGAGGAGCTGGGCTGGCACAGAACTCGCTTCCCATCCTGGCCAAGAAAGCGGACGCCAACTTGGACGGCGCCCCGCAACCCTCGGAGGACACCATGGGACGCGACTATTCTTATTCGAATTATGCTCTGCCTCTGGCGCTGGTCGGCGTGCTGGGCGGTGGCTGCGGCGACAACCTGGGCGAGCCGGCTGCGATCCAGCAGCGACTGACCCTCGAGTCGTTTGCGAACTGCGATGATCTGGAGAAGTACATCGAAGATCAGGCCGTGCGCGACATGCAGCTCCAGCTCGACTGCCTGAAGGATGGCAGCTGGTGCGGCGGCGGCATCGCGCTGGCCGGCGGCGTCGAGGATGCAGCCAGCTCGGCGCCTCCCAAGGCGGCGGGGCCCAGCGCCTATACCAAGACCAACACCCAGGTCGCCGGTGTCGACGAAGCCGACTTCATGAAGAATGACGGCACGCGCATCTTCGTCCTGTCGGGACAGAACCTGCGCGCGGTCAAGAGCTGGCCCGCGGATCAGATGGCGCTCGGCGGCTCGCTCGCCATCGAGGGCTACCCGACGCAGATGTACCTGGACGAGAAGAACCGCATCGTCGTCTTCTCGTCGGTCTACACCAAGTACGACGGCTTTGCCGAGGGCGGCGGCGGCGGCGGCAGCGGCGGTGCGGCGATCGACTGCGCTGCCAGCTTCGACGGCTGCGGCTACTACTACAGCAACACGACCAAGGTGACCGTCGTCGATGTCACGGACGTAGCGAACCTGAAGGTCACCAATCAGCTGTACCTGCCTGGAAACTACGCCAACTCGCGCCGAATCGACTCGTCGGTGCGCATCGTGCTGTCCGACTGGTTCCGCTGGCCCGATACCGTGAGCTTCTGGCCAGGCTCCGACAATCCCAACCTGTACAACGACAAGCCGGCCTGGGGCCGCGCCATCGACGCACTCAAGGAAAAGAACGAGAAGATCATCCGCGGCCGGACGCTGGCGCAGTGGCTGCCGCCGGCCCGGCGCAAGCTGGCAAGCGGCACGATTGCCGATGTGCCCTACCAGTGCGGGGACTTCTTCAAGTCGAACGCGCCGGTGCATCTGGGCCTGGTCACGGTCGCGACGCTGAACCTGGACACCCCCGACGCGGCCCCCACCCGTTCGAGCATCCTGGGCGAGGTCGGCGAGATCTACGCCTCGACGAGCGCCCTGTATGTCGCCAGCCCGCACTGGTGGTGGTGGCCGGCACCGGGCCAGCAGGACTGGACCTATCTGCACAAGTTCGACCTCACGGACAAGAACCGCGCGATCTATGTCGCTTCGGGCGGCGTCGAGGGCCACATCGTCGATCAGTTCTCGATGGACGAGGACAAGGGCTACTTCCGGATCGCGACCACGCTCAGCCGCCGCGTGCCCGACCTGGCCAACCCGGCCAATCGGTGGGGGACGATCCAGACCTCGAACCGCATCAGCGTGCTGAATGAAAACAGCGGCTCGATCAACCTGGTCGGCCAGAGCGAAGAGCTCGCGGTCGGCGAGCGGATCTACAGCTCGCGCTTCGTCGGAGATCGCGGCTTCGTGGTCACCTACCGCCAGATCGATCCGCTGTTCACGTTCGACATGTCCAAGCCGAGCGCTCCGACCCGCGTGGGCGAGCTCAAGGTCCCGGGCTTTTCGACCTACATCCAGCCGATCGACACCAACCACCTTCTGACCATCGGTGTCTACCAGCCGGATCCGGGCACCGGCGGCACCGTCAACTGGAACGAGCGTCGCCTCCAGCTGAGCATCTTCGACGTGACCGACTTCGCCAACCCCAAGCAGTCGTTCACGCAGCTCGTCGGCACGGCCTATGGCTGGTCGGATGCAACCTACGACCACCACGCCTTCAACTACTTCCCCGAGCGCAAGCTGCTGGCGATTCCGTTTAGCGACTACCAGGCGTCCACGACGGATCCATGGGGTCAGTTCACCAGCGAGGTCCGGGTGTTCGGCGTTGACGCGACGGCCGGCATCACGCCGCGCGGCGCCCTGTCCATGAAGGACGTCTACGTCAGCGGCGGCAGCCCAGAGTGGTACTACTGGTACAGCCCCTGGATTCGCCGCAGCGTGATGGCCTCGGACGCCGGCGTGGACTACGTGTACGCAGTCTCGGACGCCGGTGTGCGGTCGGCGCGACTCGATGGTCTTACGACCCCGCTCGCGACGACGATATTTTCCAAGGCGCCGGTGAAGTAGCTACTTCAGGCGCAGCCGCTCGACGAAGAGGCGGGGATCGCCCCCCGTCTCTTCAAAGGCGGCCAGCACGTCATCTGCCGGACAGCGACGATCCTTCACCGCCGCCACCAGCGGCTCCAGCAGCTCGACTCCCCCCGACGAACCCAGCGCCCGCAGACCCCCTTGCGCGATGCTCAAGAGCTCGGCACAGGCGGCGCCCAGCTCCTGCTGACCGCCACCCGGAGTGCGCAGCTGCGTGGCCATGCCCTGTCGCGGCACCTCGCGGCGCAGCTTCTCCCGCTCGTCCGTGTCCAGGTGCTTGACCAGATTCCACGCCGCCTCAAGGGCTGGCTGTGAGTAGAACAGGCCGCGCCACAGGGCCGGCAGGGCGCGGATGTAGCTCAGCGGGCCAGCATCAGCGCTGCGCAGCTCGACATACTGCTTGAGCCGCGCCTCGGGAAACAGCGTCGACAGGTGCAGCTCCCAATCGGCGAGCGTCGCCTGCTCGCCCTGGAAGCCGTCGCGCAGGAAGGCGCGGAAGGTCATGCCGCCGGCCGGCGTGTAGCGCTTGTTGCGGTAGACAAAAAACATCGGCACGTCCAGCGCCCACTCTGCGTAGTCGCGGAAGCTCGCGCCCTCGCGAAACATGAACGGCAGGATGCCGCAGCGATCGGGATCCGTGTCCAGCCAGCATGAGGCGCGGAAGCTCTTGTAACCGCACGGCTGCCCATCGCGCAGCGGCGAGGCGGCATAGATCGCGGTGACCAGCGGCCCGACGCCCAGACCCACCCGCATCTTCAGGATCGCGTCCTCCTCGCTGGTGTAGTCGAGGTTGGCCTGCACGGTCGCGGTGCGCTTCATCATCTCGACGCCCAGCTGGCCGCGGGTCGGCAGATAGTCGCGCATGATGACGTAGCGACCCTTGGGCACCCAGGAAATCTCAGCCCAGGTTCCCAGCGGGCGGAAGCCGCAGCCGATAAAAGCGATGCCCGCCTTCTCGGCCAGCGGCAGCAGCTCGGCCAGGTGCGCGTCCAGGTCGGCCACCGCCTCCAGCTCGTCACGAACCGGCGGTCCCGACAGCTCGAACTGCCCGCCCGGCTCCAGCGTGACCGACGCCAGGTTGCGCTTGAGCGCGATGACGGTGCCATGCTCGTCGACCGGCTGCCAACCGTGGCCCTGCAGGCCCTCCAGCAGGGTGCGGATCTGCGGCTCGCCAGGCTCGGCGGCATACGGCAGAGGTCGCACAGAGCCATCGCGGCCCAGCGCCATGCCAATCTTTTCGTGTTCAAGGCCAATGCGCAGTGAATCGGGCCCTTTGGCGCCGCGATGAAAATGGGCCAACAGCTCATCATTCGAGCGGATTGGGCCGTCCGTCTGATGGGGGGTGTTGGTTGGGGCGACGCCCCCGGGGCTTTGGGACTGCTGCATGGGCACTGCCTCGCTGCTTTCTGGCAAAGGTTTGGTCAGATTGGACTTGGCCGTCGAACCGAACAGAACAGAGGAATATTAATCGGCAACCGAGAGCGCTTCGACCGATCCCATCCGTAGATGGCTAGACAACGTGTCTAATGAGTCTATCCATGCTACGGACCGGAGATCGCTGCGTCAACGTCGGAAACGGCGATTGACACGGGTTCCGCCGTAGCTACGATGGGCCGCCATGCCTGCGGCCCGCACTGCCTGTGTCCGCTCGAAGCGGCACCGGCTGCTACCCTCCTTTGCCGGCGGGGTCGCAGCAGCGGTCTGGCTACTCGATGCGGGCCTGGCCTCGGCCTACACCGTCGAGGCGGATGCAACCGTGGTCGGGCAGGGCTACTCGCTGCGGACCTCGGATGCGGGCGGTGGAGTGAGTGTCGACCGGCGACGGCTGACGACCTACTTGGGGCTCTATCTGGGCGGGCTTGGCCGCAAGGACAGCGACCTGCGGCCCGCGGTGCGCGATCAGTTCAGCATGACGATCCAGATGCGCGTCGACGCTGACTTTGGCGACTACCTGTGCAACATCGGGCGCGTCGCCAGCGGCAGTCCGCTGGGCTGCGTCGACTCGCGCACCCCCGGCGCCGTGCGCACCGACCCCGAGCTTCAGAACTACCGCCCCGAGCTGCTGCTGGCCTACATCGAGGGCCAGAACCTGGGCGGCTGGGTCGACGTGCGGCTGGGTCGGCAGGTGATGTACGACCTGCTCGATTTTCGCGGCCTCGATGGCGCCTGGGTGTCGGTGCGAACCCCCGTGCAGCTGGCGATCGAGGCGTGGGGCGGCCTGTCGCAGAACGGCTCGCTGCCGATCGATCCGCCGCTGTACGTGATGGATGGGACCAGCCGCTCGACGCGGCTCGACCCGGATGACCGCGCCCAGCAGGCGCTGGCGCTTCAGCCCACGGTGGGGGCCTCGCTGCGCACCAGCGGTCTGCGCGATTTTCAAGGGCGGCTCTCGTACCGGCGGACCTTTTCGGCCACCGCGGATCTCGCCGCACCGGGCTGCGCCGGCAGCGGCACCTCCAACTGCGCACAGAGCATGGGCACGATCGAGGAGCGCCTGAGCTACACCATGCACGGCCGCTTGCTGGACGGCCGCCTCCAGGGCTGGGGCGGCCTGCGCTACGACTTCTTGAGCGGCC
>Ga0075163_10003955_pt1 | contig 19895 bp, 16 predicted proteins | sample JI1023141ADNA_FD_71478 | JGI IMG/M metagenome (GOLD analysis project Ga0075163, IMG submission 71478) | Wastewater effluent complex algal communities from Wisconsin, to seasonally profile nutrient transformation and Carbon sequestration -... | ecosystem: Engineered > WWTP > Effluent > Algae...
GCACTGATCGCCGCTGCGGATGCCGCGTTCAAACAGGACAATTTCGAAGTGGCCAAGCCCAAGTACAACGAGGCGCTCGGGTTGAAGCCCAAGGAGAAATATCCGCAGGACCAGCTCGCTGCCATTGAGAAGCGCATCGCTGAACTGGCGAAGAAGGCGGAGGACGACAAGCTCAAAGCCGCACAGAAGGAGCTGGACGACCGCTACAACGCCGCCATCGCGAAAGCCGATGCAGCGTTCAAACAGGATGCGTTCGATGACGCGAAGGCCGGGTACAACGAAGCGCTCGGCTTGAAGGCCAAGGAGAAATACCCGACGGATCAGCTGGCCGCTATCGAGAAGCGCATCGCTGACCTGGCCAAGAAGGCTGAAGAGGACGCCAAGAAGAAGGCGCTCGACGACAAGTACAATGAGGCCATCGCCAAGGCCGATGCCGCGTTCCAAGGACAGAACTGGGAGGATGCCAAGGGCGGCTACAACGAAGCGTTGAAGCTCAAGGCCCAGGAGAAGTACCCCAAGGACCAGCTCGCCGCGATCGACAAGGCCATCGCCGATGCCAAGAAGAAGGCCGAGGAAGAAGAGCGGCAAAAGGAGATCGATGCCAATTACCAGTTGCTGATCGGTTCCGCTGACGGACTGCTCGCCCAAGACAAGCTCGACCTCGCCAAAGCGAAATACCAAGAAGCCCTCGGCGTTAAACCCGACCAGAAGTACCCGCACACCAAGATCGCGGAGATCGACGGGTTGCTGGCGGAACGCGCGCGGGTGGCCGAGGAGGAGCGCAAAAAGAAGGAGCTCGACGACAAGTACGACGCGCTCATCGCGAAAGCCGACAAGTCCTTCGACGGGAAGAAGTTCGCGGAAGCGCTGAACGACTACAAGGACGCGCTGCAACTGAAACCGGACGAGCAGCACCCGAAAGACCGCATCGCGGAGATCAATGGCCAGTTGGATGCCGCGGCCAAGGAAAAGGCCGAGAAGGAACGGCTCGCTCGTGAGGCCGCGGACAAGGAGCAACGCTACAAGGACCTTGTCGCGTCAGCCGACCGCGCATTCACCGCCAAAGACTACCCTACTGCGCGGACGGCCTACACCGATGCGCTTTCCGTGAAGCCGGACGAAGAGCATCCGAAAGAGCGACTGTCCGATATCGAGCGTTTGCTCGCTGAACTCGCCGCGAAGAACGAAGCCGACAGCCTGCGGTTGGCCCAAGAAGCCGCCGAACGCGCCCGGTTGGAGGAGGAGAACCGCAAGAAGCAGGAATCCGCCGCGGAGATCGAGGCCCGTTACCGGGATGCGGTGACGAAGGGCGACATCGCCTTCGGCGCCGAACAGATGGATGATGCGCGCGAACGGTTCACGGAAGCACTCTCTATCAAACCTGATGAAAAGTATCCGAAGGAACGCCTCGAAGCCATCGAGAAGTTCCTGGCTGACCGCGAGCGTTCGAAGCTCGATGCCGAGGCGGCCGAGGCTGAACGCTTGCGCTTGGATGAAGAGCGCCGCAAGAAGGCCGAAGCCGATGCCGAAGCTGCCCGCCTCGCGGCCATGGACGATCAAGCGCGCTTGGATGCGGATAGGGCCAAGGAATCAGCCTACCTGAAAGTGATCGCTGAAGCCGACGCGGCCATGGGTGAGGAGACCTACGATCAAGCGCGCGGGCTCTACTCCCAAGCATTGGACATCAAACCCGCCGAAGTGTACCCGCAAGCGCAGATCGAAAAGATCGACAAGCTGCTGGCCGACCTGGAACGCAAACGCCAAGAAGCGGAGCTCGCCGCGCATAAGAAGGAAGAAGAAGCACCTCCGCCTCCCAAGCGCTCGGGCAGCACGGTCAACGCCAATGATGTGTCGGATGCCGAAGAGTTCATGCGGGCGGCACGCTTGCGTGAAGAGCAGGAGAAGTACGAGCGCATCAAGAAGTTGAAGGCGGACGTGTCCGAAGAGGAGCGGGCCAACACCACCGAATGGGCCGGGAGACAGGAGGGGGCCCTGCGTGAGAACAAGGCCTATGTGGAAGGCAGTGAGGAGGTCTATTCCGGAAGCGACGCCCTGCGCAAAAGGAACGCGGAGGAACTCGCCGCACAACGGGAGGCCCTTGCCCAGCGCTCCACCGAAATGCGCATGAAGGCCGACCAGAGCCGGGGTGCCGCTAGTGCCGAGAACGTGGCCGTGGCCACCAGTTTGGGCGAGCGTGACCGCGCGTTGCGTGATCAACAGAACGAGCGCAACAGCGCTACACAGCAGGAGAAGGAGACCTGGTCGCAGGTCCAGATGGATGACATGGCCGGTGGACGGTCGCGCATGGAACAGGCGGCCGCTGAAGTGGCCCAGCAGCATGAGAGCCTGGCCGCCGTGCAGGCCCAAGGCACGGCGCGGACCGCCGACCGTAGCGATCGGGTTGCCAGTGAGAAGGACCAGTATGCCGACCATCAACGGCAGCTCGCCAATCGTTCCGAGAATACACGCATGGCCGCCAAGGAGCAGCTCGGGAACCTCTCCACCAATGAGCAGCGGTCCTTCGCCGACTACAATCGGGGTGAACTCGCCAACCAGTATCCGCAAGGTGTCACCGAGGAGAGCTACACCGAAGGCAACAAGGTGATCATCCGCCGCATCGTGGTGCAGGGCAACAAGGCCGATGAGTACAAGAAGGTGATCGCCAAGGTCGGCACCAGTTATTTCAAGAACGGGCTCAGCATCACAGGCTGGGTCTGGGCGAGGGATACGGAGGAATGACCGGATGTGTGGAGTGTGCGGTGTGGAGGTTCATGCAGCCCACACTTCATACCTCCCGTTGAGCACCTCGCCTTGCTTCAATTCCCCTTCGCGGCCTCCTTCGCCTTCCGCTTCTTCAGCGTGCCGATGAGGTCCACCATCTGGGAGGGGTTCAACTGTTTGCCGATGATCTTGCGTTCGGCATCGAGCAGGAAGAATTTCGGTGTGCTGTACACATCCCAAGCATCCGCGTAGTTCAGGCTCTCGATCGTCGTGTACTTGGGGATGTACTTGCCCGGGTTCTGCTTCGCGTCGGTGTATACATGCCACGTGAGCCCCACGTTGATCCAGTCCATTTTCTGCTCGATGATGTATTCCTTCCAATCGTGGAAGAGGACGCTGTCGGTCGCCTTCGCCACCGCGAAGACCTCCACGTCGAGAGGTCGCAAGCTGTCCGTGTACGCCGTGTATACGCCGGGCAGTGTCTTCTTGCAATGGCCGCAGTGCGGGTCCCAGAAGATCACCAGCACGTACTCGTTCGGCACGCGGTACATGTCGACCCAGTTCTGTTCGGTCGTATCCGGCAGGATGATGTTCTTGGCCTGGGCGCCGATCACGATCGGTGCCATCTTCGATGCGCGCTTCAACAGTTCCTTCAGTTTCTCCTCGCTCATCCACGTTGCCCGGCTCTTTTGGCCCGGCTTCGGGGCATAATAGGTCTGTGCCATGTGCACGAACACGGCGTCCATCCCCATGATGTCGCTCGTCTCATACTTGTAGGTGATGTTGTGTACCGCGAAGCGCCACAGATCATCCGAATGGTTCTTGTCCATCCGGGCGATAAGCTCGTCAGCGCATTTGTTGATGGTGTCCGGTATCTGCGGAACCACCTTGCTGATGTACTCGTCGAACTTGTTCTGGAACACCGGCGTGCGCAGGATGCGTTCGTCCGTCAGATCCGTGTTGTCCCAGAAGTGCGCGCGGTAGCTGTAGTAGGTACCTGAACTGTCCAAGGTTCCATCCGCCTTGCGCACCTCACGCTCCTCGGGCGACATGCTCATTTTCACGATCGTCGCCACATAGGTGCCGGGATGCTTCTCCACGAGATCTTCCTGGTAAGCCCGGATGGCTTTCTCGTAGCCTACCAGTCGTTCCTTCAGCGCGGACTTCTTGATCGGATCGTCCGTCGCCTCACGCTGCTTGTGTACGCCATCGGCTTCCTTCCGCTGGTTGTTGATGAAGCGGACGTAATCCATGAAAACCTGGTTCTCCGGGCTGTTCACCACCACGAGCTTGCCGCCCAGGTCGGCGGTGTCGGAGTTCATCACCACCAGTGGCTCATTGGCCAAGAACTCGAAGTAGCGCGGGCCGGGGATCACCACGGCGTAAACGCCAGCACGGTATCCGCGCTTCTTGGCGAAGACCACCTTGCCCTTCGCGTCGGACACGGCCGTGTCGTTGTACATCAGCTTGTTCCCGTAGTAGTTCGCCAAGTACACCGTATCCTTCACGATGCCTTTGATGGTGAACTCGAACCGCCGCTGGTCCTTCGGGTCCGTTGAAGCTGTCGGCTTGGATTGGGCCGTAGCCAGAATGACGAGGAACAGAGCAGAAGCCGTAGCAAGTGTCCGCATGGTTGATAGCTCCGGTCAATTCTTCCGGAATGCCGCCAAAAATAGCCGGGGCTGTATGCCGGGGCCGGTGCCATTAACGCTTCGTTAAGAAGGGTTCAAGGTTCGGAGTTCGGGATTCCGCGGTTCGGAACACACCGCTGACCTCGAACCCCGGACCGATCCCAGACCGCCGGCAATCTGACCTGTCAACAATCCAAGGTTGAGGGGGAAGCAACCCGGGCGGGTATAGCGCGTCTCCCTTCCAGCCTATCTTTGACCAACAAGCCCAGCGAACCATGCAACGTCTTTTCGCCTCCCTCGTCTTCTGCGCCGCCGCTGTTTTCGCCACCGCGCAGAACCGTGATATCACCGTAACCGATACGGACGCCATGCGCGTCAGTGCCGCGAAGCACGCCGCCATGGTGGACAAGACCGTGACCCTGGACGCCGACCAGAAGACCAAGGTCGAAGAGATCTACATGAATTATGAGCGCAAGCTCGATGGGTTGAACCAACGCTTCGAGAAAGGCGGGCTCACCAAGGAAGAGCGTGAGGTGGAAATGGGACCGCAGTGGGTCGCCTTGGAAAAGACCCTCGACGAGCAACTGTCCACCGTCCTCAATGGGGACCAGATGGGCAAGTGGCGCGAAGCCAAGAAGTGACGTTCACAAGAACAGCATCGAACGCCTCGGATTTCCGGGGCGTTCGTCATTTGCGGGCCGGTTGTCGGTTCAATGGCCAGAGGTAACTGTTCTGTCGATCGTCAGGCTTCCGATGGGCATTCGTTTGCTTCGTGTCGTTCAGTGCATACGGAAGCTTCATGCGCTACAGCGCACTGCTTCGCTGAAGCGGCTTCGCGTAGCCGTCGGCGGCCGGAGAACAGGCAACTGACAACCGACAACGGGATCCTCAGCCCACCGCCGTCTTGAACTCGCTGGTCGTGTGAAATTCGATCGCCGGGTTCGCTCGCTTTTCGAGATCGAGCATGTAGGCCGATGGCGCCATGAACACGGGGTTGCCATCCTTGTCCTGCAGGATCTGCATGCCCTTCACGCGGATGAACTCCTGCAAGGCCGCTGCGTCATCGCTGGTGAGCCAGCACGCCTTGTGCGCCTGGATGCTCTGGAACTCGCATACCGCGCCGTACTCATGCTCCAGCCGATAGCGGATCACGTCGAACTGCAGTTCGCCCACGCAGCCCACCACTTTCTTGTTGCCCATGCTCTGGGTGAAGAGCTGTGCCACGCCCTCGTCCGTCAACTGCCGGATGCCCTTCTCCAGCTGCTTGCTGCGCATAGGGTCCTTGTTGATCAGCTCGCGGAAGAGCTCCGGAGAGAACGCTGGAATACCACGGAAGGTGAATGTCGCTCCCTCGGTGAGCGTGTCGCCGATCTTGAACGTGCCGGTATCGAACAGCCCGATCACGTCGCCCGGCCACGCCTCCTCAACGATCGTCTTCTGCGCCGCCAGGAACGTGGTGGGGGTGGAGAAGCGTACCTGCTTGGCGAGCCGCACATGGTGGTAGTACGTGTTGCGGTGGAACTCGCCGGAGCACACGCGCAGGAACGCGATACGGTCCCGGTGGTTCGGGTCCAAGTTCGCGTGGATCTTGAAGATGAAGCCGCTGAAGTCCTTGTTCTCAGGGGAGATCGGCCCTTGATCGGTCGGCCGGGGTGAAGGGGTGGGGGCGATGCGCACGAAGGTGTCCAACACCTCTTTCACACCAAAGTTGTTGAACGCGCTACCGAAGAATACCGGGGCCACTTTGCCCGCACGGTATGCATCGATATCCAGCTTGCCATACACGCCGTTGATCAGTTCCACCTCCTCGCGCAGCAGGTTCGCGGCGTCCGCGCCCACCTCCGCGTCCAACCGCGGATCGCTGAGGTCGTTGATGTGCACGCTCTGGCCTTCCACCTTCGTCTTGATGCTCTCGAAAAGCTTCAGGTCGCCATCGTAGAGATCGTAAACCCCTTTGAACGTGGCACCGATCCCTATGGGCCAACTCAACGGCCGCACGTTGATCTTGAGCTTCTCCTCCAGCTCGTCCAGCAGATCGAACGTGTCCTGGCCCTCCAGGTCCATCTTGTTGATGAACACGATCACCGGCGTATCGCGCATGCGGCACACCTCCATCAGGCGCTCGGTCTGCGCTTCCACACCCTTCACGCAATCCACCACCAGCACCACGCTGTCCACAGCGGTCAGCGTCCGGTAGGTATCCTCCGCGAAGTCCTTGTGGCCCGGCGTGTCCAGCAGGTTGATCAATTTGCCCGCATACTCGAAGGTCATCACCGAAGTGCTCACGCTGATGCCCCGCTGCCGCTCGATCTCCATGAAGTCGCTCGTGGCCGCCTTCCGGATCTTGTTGGATTTCACCGCACCCGCCGTCTGGATCGCTCCGCCATACAACAGGAACTTCTCCGTCAGCGTCGTCTTCCCCGCATCAGGGTGGCTGATGATGGCGAAGGTGCGGCGACGGGCGATCTCTTCAGTGAGGGACATAGGGAAGGGCCTGCGCTGGTGCGGCTTTCGGCGCGCGAATGTAACCGCACGCGTTGCCCTGTTCAATAACAACGGAAGCTGCTTGGGATCCCCGGTCCTGGCCCCAGTAGTCCTCCATGCGTAAGCTGGATCAGGTCCTCTAGCGCCGCCACGTAGTTTCACGCCCACCAGACACCATGCCCCCCATCGAATTCGAAATGATCGCCCAGACCCTTTTCGGTCTGGAGGGCGCGCTGGCCGCGGAGTTGGAAGGCATCGGTGCGAAGAGGATCGGAACCCACAACCGCGCGGTGCGCTTCACCGGCGATCGCGCATGCATGTACAGGGCGAACCTCATCCTGCATACGGCGCTGCGCATCCTGGTGCCGATCAATACGTTCACTGTGAGGAACGAGCAGGACCTCTACCGGGCGATCTACGCGATGCGGTGGGAGGAGTTCTTGGATGAAGCCGATACCATCGCTATCCACTGTACGCTGAACTCGGACCTCTTCAACCACTCGCAATATCTCGCCCTGAAAGCCAAGGACGCCCTGTGCGACCACTTCCGCGAGAAGAGCGGGAAGCGGCCTTCCGTGGATGTGGACCTGCCTACGCTGCGGATCTTCCTGCATGTGCACGGCGATCGGTGCACCGTTTCGCTGGACAGCTCCGGCAACACGCTGCACGAACGCGGCTATCGCGACCAGACCAATCTGGCACCGATCAATGAAGTGCTCGCGGCGGGCATGGTTTTGTTGAGCGGGTGGGACAAGCAAAGCCCGTTGGTGGATCCGATGTGCGGTTCCGGCACCATCCTGATCGAAGCCGCGATGATCGCGTACCGCATTCCACCGAACCACGACCGGGCGCAGTTCGGTTTCGAGCGATGGAAGGACTTCGATGCCGACCTGTGGAAACGCGTCTATGACGAGGCCATGGCCAAGGTCTTGACGAAAGGTCCCGTGATCACTGGCGGTGAGATCTCCCCGAACGTCGCGCGCAAAGCCATCGCCAACATCCATAACGCCGGGCTGGAGGACCACATCACCGTTACCACCAGCGCCTTCACCGACCTCGATGCTCCCGAAGGACCGGGCGTCCTCATCATCAATCCGCCGTACGGCGAGCGCATGGACAAGGACGAGGACATCAACGTGGTGTACAAGATGATCGGCGATACGCTCAAGAAGAAGTGGGCGGGGTACACGGCGTGGGTGATCACGTCCAACTTGGAGGCGGCCAAGCACATCAAGCTCACACCGAAGCCGAAGATCAAGTTGTTCAATGGCGCGCTGGACTGCCGATTCCTGCGTTACGAATTGTACGCGGGAAGCAGGAGGAGGGAGGTGCCGGAAAGTCCTGATGAGCTACCCGATCGCGACAGATCCGCTTAGCCTCTCTGCGGCGCTTTACAGTCGCACGCACTCAACTGCCGGACTCGCAGCTCGGGCGCACGCTTGAAAAACGGGGATCAAGGTGTGCCGGTCAGCGCAGTTGGAACCGGATAGGGAGGTGGATCTTGGCACGAACAGGTGTGCCGTGCAACCTTCCGGGTACCCATGCCGGCATGAGGGCCAACACACGCAATGCTTCTCGATCAATACCGGGGCTCACTCGCTCGGTGATCCGTATTCCTCGGATCGTTCCTTCGGGCCCGACCGTCAGATCAACCATCACGGTACCTTGGATGGCTTGTTCGAATTCCGCATCGGGATATCGGAAATTCCGTCGGAAGAATGCGAACTTGGCCGTATCGCCACCTGGGAACTCAGGCATGGTGTCCAACACGATATAGGTCAATGTGTCCCTCTCGATCAGCATGCCTACCCGTGGTGTATCGGGTTGGTCGTACAGGTAGGTCCGTGAGCTGCCGTCGGCTCGATAGGTAAAGCGCTTCACCATGGTGATACCCCTGAAGAGCGACTCATCGAAGCCGAAGGCAGTGAGCCCGCCGGAGTCGACCCGAACGCAGTGCTGGTCATACAGTCCGTCAATGGCTTCGACATCCATCCGTTTCGCTTGCGCCAGGTCCTGACAATAGGCCGTTGAATCTCCTTCCCGGATATCCAGCCGGGCCTTCTCGAAAAAAGCCCGAGGGCTATCATAAACGGCCATCAGGCTGGTGAGCGCTGCCCGGGCTTCTGCGCGCTGGTCCGCATCGATCAAGTGGTGTATCCGGTCCAACTCATCTGGAACTGAAACGGTTTTTTCTTTTCCGCGCTGGGCCCAGCAAAAGACGGAAGAGCAGATGAGCGGGATGAGCACCGCGACGCGTGAAATGGACATGCCTGCAAAATATCCCTTCCTGTGGACACGATCGATCGTTCAAAAGTGCGGATCTCCCGATCCATACTGCGCACCGCTCTGCTCCCACATTTGGCTCACACTGTTCATTGAGCGAATGAAGAAAAAAGACCGGAAGATCTTCGTGCTGGATACCTCAGTTATCCTTTACGACCACTCGGCCATCGATTGCTTCCAGGAGCACGACGTGGCCATCCCGATACAGGTTCTGGAAGAGCTCGATACGTTCAAAAAGGGGAATGATACCATCAACTTCGAGGCGCGGGAATTCATACGCCATCTGGACGGCATCGCCAAAGGTGACCTGCTGACGGATTGGACCCCGCTGAACGGCCCCACCAAGGGCCAGTTCAAGGTGGTGGCCAAACACGACCTCAATGGAGTGGATGCCACCAAAGTGTTCCAGGACGGTAAGGCCGACCACCAGATCCTGAACGCGGCCCTTACGCTACAGCGCCAGAACAAGGACCGTAAGGTGGTGTTGGTCACCAAGGACGTCGCTCTCCGGCTGAAGGCCAAGAGCCTCAACATCAACGCGGAGGATTACCTCACCGGCAAGGTGCGTGATGTGCGCGACGCCATGTACAGTGGCCGCACCGTGATGGAGGACGTGCCCGAGAACCTGATCGACACGTTGTTCGAGCATGGACAAATGCCGATCGAGGACCTGAAGCTCCCCAAGCCGACGGGCAATCACTTCTTCATCCTGAAGCACAAGAAGAAGAGCATCCTGAGCAAGTACGATCCACGCACCGGCCTGGTGCATCGCGTGGAGAAGCACAGCATATTCGGCATCAGCCCGAAGAACGCCGAGCAGACCTTGGCCATGGCCGCGCTGATGGATCCGGAGATCAAGCTGGTGACCTTGCAAGGGGCGGCGGGAACAGGGAAAACACTGCTCGCCTTGGCCTGTGCATTGGAGTTGCGCCGTGACTACCGTCAGATCTACGTGACACGTCCCGTGGTGCCGCTCAGCAACAAGGACATCGGGTACCTGCCAGGAGACATCCAGAGCAAGCTCGATCCCTACATGCAACCGCTGTGGGATAACCTGAAACTGATCAAAGGCCAGTTCGAAAAGCACGATAGCACGCCCAAGCGCATCGATGAGATGCTGGAGAACGAGAAGATCGCGATCGCGCCGCTGGCCTACATCCGCGGCCGTAGCCTGAGCAACATCTTTTTCATCGTGGACGAGGCACAGAACCTGACGCCGCTGGAGGTGAAGACCGTGATCAGCCGAGCAGGGGAGAACACCAAGATCGTGTTCACCGGTGATATCCACCAGATCGACACGCCGTACTTGGATTCGGAGAGTAATGGCCTCAGTTACCTGATCGATAAGGCCAAGGGCGATCCGCTCTTCGCGCACATCACGCTGGAGAAGGGGGAGCGGAGCGCCTTGGCCAACTTGGCGAACGACCTTTTGTAGACCATTTCGTATTAGCGCGCGCAGAGCCGCTGAGGTGCGGAGGGTGCAACATGCGCTGATCGCTGTGATAGCGCCCGTTGTGTTTCTTCTTCTGGTGGAATTCTCCGCGTCTCTGAGGCTCCGCGTGAGACTCAGAACAGCTCCTCCACCTCCACGAAGTCGAAGTCGAGCGTGAAGAAGCTCTGGAAGTCCTTGCCCGCTTCGGCCATGTCCTCATCGCCGGTCTCATAGTGCCAGTTCACCTGCACCTTCTGGCCGCGTTCGCACACCGCGTTCAGTTTGTCGAAGATGTTGAAGAAGTGCTTGCTGCTGCTGGTATCGAGGTAGTCCAGCTTCATGTTCACCACCGTTTCCGGGCGCGGCTGTTTGATGTACTCCTCCAGCCAGCGGTACACCCGGCCATAGAACTGCTCGCTGTTCGCGGGCAGCGAACGGCCCGTGAACTCGATCATGCCATGCTCCAGGTCCAGGTCGATCTCCGGTGAACTTTCCGTGCGGTCGATATGCAGTCGTTTCGTGGCCATGGCGGATGACTGGCCAAACTACTCCGCCACCAAGGTCGATGGACGATCCATGGTCCGCGATGTGAACACGGCCCCGTTAATGGACGAAGGCCGTCCACCTTTCGGCGGACAGCCCTCATCATTCAACCCACCCAACTGAGCGCCTTCGGTTCTATTTGCGATCGCGGTATTCGGTCAGGATCTCCTGATCGCTGGGCAAGATGATCTCGGTATCGTTCAAGCGGCGTACCCAGTACAAGTATTTGCCGGTGCCGTTGCAGGCGAAGGCCGTCATGCTTTCTCCGGCGGCCAGCGCCTTGATGGGGAAAGTGCGCCAGCGCCCGTTGCTTTCCTGCGTAGCCACTTTCAGTTCCACGGCCTCGTTGCACGTGTTCTTCAGCTCGATCTGGTACACCCCGCGATAGTCGCGTTTGTACGAATCGGTGTACGCCTCGCACTTGTCGCAGGGTTGGCCCCAGCTGCTCTTGGCCTTGGTGATGCACTCGGCGTAGTTCTGGTCCTGGGCGCTCGCACTTGAACAGAGGAACAGGAACAGGAAGGACAGGGTGTTCGTGCGGTTCATTTGCAACGGTTGTTCTCAAGGATGATCCTGGCTTCGGCATTGCCGAGCTTTTTGCTGGTCTTCCAGTCTTTGCACGCGCCCGGCTGATCGTTGAGGGACTTGCGCGTCCACCCCCGGTTGTTGTAAGCCTCTTCGTTTTTCGGATCCAGCCCGATAACCGTGTCGAAGTCGCGTATGGCCAGATCGTACTTGCCCAGCCTGTTGTAGGCGCTGCCCCGACTGGTATAGGCCCAGAGGTGGTCGCCCTTCCGTTCGATGACCTCGGTGAAATCCTCTGCGGCAGCGGCGTAGTCACGTTGCAGGTTGTGGCAGAATCCACGCTGCAAGTAGGCGTTCACGTTCTCCGGGTCCCGTGCGAGCACCTGCGTGTACAGGTCGATGGCCTTGGCGTATCCGCCGCTGTTGTAGGCCTTCTCCCCATCGCTGAACAGTCGCTCGGTCTCCTTGTCCGGTATGGCTTGCGCCACATCTTGGGCGTTCAGGCCGTGCAGGCAGAGCGCGGTGATGATGGAACAAGAAGAGCGCATGCTGCGGAACATGGTCACTTCTTACGGTCGCCGCGCGTGTTGGTTTCCGCCAAGCGGCTCAGCTGGGCATCCTGTTTGTGCTCGATGAACTTCACGAGCAACTGTCGCGCCTTCTCGCCCTTGGGATCGTTCGTCGGGAGCGGCAGGTTCATGCGGCCCGTAGGGCTGATCTTGTTGGTCTTGTGGATCTCCTTGTCGATGCACTTGGAGCGCGGGTCCTGGCATTGCAGCATCAGCGTCATCTCTTCTTCATTGAACGCGCAGGTGGCGGCGTCCAGGAAATCGAAGTAGGCCACATCGGTGCGGATGGTGGAACCACCGGACATATAGTCCGCGATCAGCCGATCGCGCTTGTCGATACGGAAACTGACCACACCGCTGAAGTGGCTGTTCAATGCGGCGAGGTCGCTGATGACCGCCGCGTCCAAGGCGTCGGCCGTTAACTGTGGGTCGGCGGTGTTCTGCGCGTTGGCGAACGTGGCGGCGATGACCAGGCTGGGGAGGAGGATGTGTTTCATGTGGTTTGGAACTTTCGGGGGGCTGCTACGTAACGAAGCGCCAATAGTTCGAAAACATGGATAACAAGAACAGATCCGTCGCAGCGCGAACGCTGATCATGGCCGGTGCCCTGGTACTGGGAGTAGTGGCCGCGATGGCCGCTAAAGGCCTGATCGCCTCGCTCGTGTAACCGATGGAGCATCCGACCACTCTTCGGACTTGCGTGATCGCCGGCGCACTGGTGTTGTCCAGTGCCGCCGGCGTTCTCGCGCAGGGTGGTTTCCAGATCAACGGCCGTCTGAAACTGGAAGGAGGCAGCTTGGACGATGCCCGCGTCCTGGTCTACAAGAACGGCGAGAAGCAGCGTACCATCACCAGTGGCCTGAGCAAGTTCTCGCTCGATCTGGACCTCAATGCGGATTATATCCTGGAATTCGAGAAGGACGGCTTCGTCTCGAAAAAGCTCTCCTTCGATACCCACGCGCCCGTAGAGGCCATCACCAACGGATTTACCCCGTTCGAGTTCGCGGTGAGCATGTTCAAGCAATACGACGGCGTGAACACCGTGGTGTTCAACCAGCCGGTGGGCATGATCCGGTACGACAAGGAAACGGACGACTTCGATTACGACACGGATTACACCAAGAGTATCCAGAGCGCCTTGGAAAAGACCATGCAGGAGGTCGCTGCCAAGCAGGAACAGGAGAAGGGCAAGGACGCTGAAGAAGCCAAGCGCGCTGAGCAGGAGGCCAAAGCCAAAGCCAAGCAGGAAGCGGAAGCGGCGAAGGCCAAGGCCAAAGCCGACGCGGAAAGATCCAAACAGGAAGCTGAAGCCGCCAAACAGAGGGAGAAGGCCGAGAGGGAAGCCGCAGCGGCTGCGGACCGTGAGCGACAACTGAAGGATACCGAAGCCAAAAAGGCTGAGACCGCAGCGAAGAAGGCGGAGCAAGAACGGTTGGCCGCTGAAACCAAGAAGAAGGAAGAACCCGAGCCCAAGCCCAAACCCGCACCCAAGGCGGATCCGCCTCCACCAGTAGCCAAAGCGAAACCGGCGAAGGCCCAGAAGCCTCCTGCTCCTCCACCGGTGGTGGCCAGGTCCACCGGCTCGCGCAAGGATCCACGGTCAGGGGACGATACTCGCCGGGGCATCTCGCCGAATGAGGCCGTTGAAGAGTCGCCTATACGCCCGGCCGTACCCAACGAAGTGGTGGAGGCCAAGCCGGAATTGAAGGTGGAGACTCCGGAAGTCCTCCGCAACGAGGAACTGATCGTGGAGCCCAACCAGGTGATCATGCGCATCGAGCTCGACAACGGGAAGGAGAGGACCGAATACCGCAAGGTGGTCCACAAGTACGGGCCTGTCTTCTATTTCAAGGACGGCCAGAGCATCAGCAAGCTCCTCTTCGAGACCGAGGCTCTCGCAGATAACAAGTGATCGTTACCAACAGAGCCCTGCGCTGAGCATCACCGCCCGGCCGCGCGCGTTTTCGCTCACCATGCCGATCATGTTCGGGATGCGCAATTCCAACAACAAGCGCTTTCCGAAAACACGCTCGGCACCCAAGCCTGCGCGCCAGCCTCCGAAGCCGCCGAACGAGACCTCGGCACGGAACGCATTGCTCCTGTACGTATGCCGCGCACTGAATACCGCGTGCGGCGCGTAGCCTGGCAGATTGCGCAGGTCCACTTCAGCCTTGTAGCGCATTGCGAACGCGCAGTCGTAGGCCAACGATGCGTACAGCTTGGTGGGCAGGGGCTTCAGGAACGCGCCAGCCTCGTAACCAAGGCCCAGCGTGTCCTGCAGTCCGTCACCGTCGATGAGCACACCGTCGATGTCCAACACGTCGTTCACTTGGATGCCTTCGTAGAGGATCGTCGTGTCACGGGGAACGCGCAACGAGCGGTCGTTCCACGCGATGGCCCCCAGATCGTTCACACCCAGCGAGAACGCCAGTGCGCGTTCTCCGATCGGCAATGCAGCGTTCACCCTGAAGCTCATGGACGCCCCGATGCCGCGCGAGCGCCAGCCCGATGCGCTGTCCTCCGCGCTGCGCGCATAGCTGCCGTCCAGGTCCAAGCGCAGGTACTGCCCGTCCGTCGCGGTGAAAAGGTCGGCCTGGTCGATGCGGGCCGCCTGCAGGTCCTGGCCGTTCACCAAATGCACCATCAGGAAGGAGCCCGAGCCCTTGTCCTCGAACCCGAAACCGAAGCTCTGGTACCGTACTTTTTCGAAGGCGGTGGGTCCCAGTTCAGCGCGGTCGTTCTCATAATTCCTGTTCCCGAAGAAGGATAAGTGGTACAGGTCGTCCGTGTACCGCATGCCGAGCACATCGTGGTAAGCGACGGACAGGCGTGGCCGCATGTTCCCGTTCCCGAAGAGCTGAGCGCCCCATGCGTAGGTGAGGGTCGCTTCCAACAAGTAGCCCGCACGGTTCACGTTCGTTGTGGTGCCTTCGGATCGGTGCCGCAGTTCGCGGCTGATCGTGCCTCCACGCCACAGGGCCGTCACCAGATCGTTGCGTAGCGCACTGGCATCGTACATCGCTGTGGTCTCCAGGTGCAAGAAGTGGTCACACGCATGCAACGGCCAGGCATATCCACTATCGGTGGTGTGGCGGATGGTCGTTACCCGCAGGCTGTCCGGTTCCTGTGCCCGCGCTGCATTCATCAAGAACCAACAACCAAGGCCAACACACCAAGGCTTACTCATCACCGTTCACGATGTAGTTGCCTTCGAGCGTGACCTGTACGTCAAAGGTGTAGTCGCTTCGCAATTGCACATGTTCGGACTGGTCAGCCGTGTTGAATACAACGCCTATGCGCAATCGCGCCCCATCAGGCCCACCGGCTGAACCAGGATAGAACAGGTCGATCTGCTCCTTGCTCACCGTGAAATCGAGTTGAGTGGTAGTAGGGGAGGTCACGAGTCCGGTGAACCCCAGTTGCCCGGAGCTGATCGTACCGCCCGGAGCCAAGGTGGCCAGCACCAAGTCGTCCGGCCCCAGGATCTCCAAGGCCACCTGCGCAGAGAAAGGGAACCGGTTGGTTGCGAAGAAATGCAGCGTTCCATATTGGAAGGCATGCCGTTCCAACGTGCCGTCGAGGTCAACGGGGGTCTTGCGCGAGAGGGCGAGGTTGCTGGCGATCAAGCGCAGGGGGATATCCACGTCCAGGTCAGCGGTCAACGAGCTCTCATGATAGAAGAAGTCGTTCCCATTGCTCACGTCGCCAAGAGGGTTGGTCTCCAGCTCCATGTCATAGGCGATGGCGTCAGGCAGGTTCTCGATGAAGGCATCGATGTTGCTGTTCGACGTGTTCAGTGTGTAAGCGTTCGTCGCGGACTGGAACGTGTTGCCCAGGTCGAGTGCCCGGTCCAGGTTCAAGGGTGAGTTGATGATCGCATGGTCGAGGTCCACCACATTGCCGGTGCTCCGGTTCACGGAACGGATGTGTTGGATGTCAGCCCGCGCGTCCACGCCGATGCCGTTCCGGATGCTCAGCACGGCCGTTGCCTCATCGATGTCCAACAGACCGCTGATGCCGTCAAAGACGTTCAGTTCGCTGGTGTCCGCATCCACATCGATGTTACGCTGGCCGAAATAACCACGCGCGTACTGGGGAACGATATCCCGATAGCTCACCTCGGCCCGAAGCCGGTTGTTTTCTTGAAGGATCACGGTGGGGCCGGCCGGGTCCGTGGTCACATTGATCAACATCTTCAAGGTGTTCACGTCATTCAGGTCCGGGCCCCGCAGGTCGAAGCTGTAGCCGTCCAACGCGATAGTCTGGAAAACCGATACCGGTTCGGCCACGGAGCCCGGCGGAACGACCGGGTCGGCCGTCAGGGGTGCCCCGTTCAGTTCGGCGCCCAGCACCGTTAATGTGGTGAGTATGGACGTCGGTAGCCGATTGGTGAGGTTAAGGTCCAGTGCGCCGGAGCGCACCCGCAGTTCGCGCAGTTCGAACTCGTCCAGTTCGAATCGCGTCTCATCCGTTACCGCCGGGATCGAGGATCCGGGATTGATGCTGAACCCCGGCAGGACCGGGTCCGGAATATCGTATCCGAAACTCGTGTCAGGAACGGCCATCAACGTGTCCAATCCCTGCTCGAAAAGCCGTGTGGAGTAGAGGATACTCACGTTCCCTTGGCCATCGGTCCCGATCAGCGTGTCTCCAATGAGGTCTCCTATCGTCAGCGTGGTCCGGATCAGCGGCACGGCGATGTCCACATCCCATCGGGCTTGGTCCGCTTCCTTGTGGCAGCCGGCGGACAAGAGCATTACCCCCAGCAGGAAAGCAACCGGAAGGCCATGCATACGTTTGTTCATCGGAGGCAATGTAGACACGAGGAGCATTCACCTTAGACGTCTCCCGATCTACTTTCGCTGTGCCGTTCTCGTGTTCATGCTCCTGCAGCGCCGGATACTCGCCCCTTGGATCGCCAGCACACTGGTGATGTACGGACTGTCTTTCCTGTGGCATGGCATCGCACTGAACGATCTGCGGGACCTGAAGGTCCCTATGCCCCTCTATGTTCTGCTTTCCACCGTGGTGTATCTCATCATCGGGCTCGCCTTGACCTTCGCTGTGCACCAGGCCATCCAGCACAAGTTGATCGGCATACGCCAGGGTTTCCCCTTGAAGGGCTTGATGTTCGGTGCCGCCTTTGGTTTTGTGGTCTACCTCGTCGCTTTCATCTTCGGCATGTCCTTCATCGACGGCAAGGTGATGCACATCCTCGTCGATGTGCTTTGGCAGATGGTCGAACAAGGCATGGGTGGTCTCGTGGTCACACTCGGCATCATCTACGACCTGCATCAGGGATTTTTGGAGAACGAACGCGCGCAGTAGCGTTCGCTCCGCAGAAGTCCGGTTGGTCCGGGAGCCAGAGGATCCCATCCACAAGATCGCGCTATGGTCCTACCGGTCCCAGCGGCACCCATGATCGTCAGCCCTGTCCGTATTTCCCCTTGAAGGCACGCGCGATCAGTGCCGCGTATTCCTGTTCGCGGGGGTTGTCACCGGGCTGGTACAGGCGCTTCCCGCTGATGCCTTCCGGCAGGAATTCCTGGTCGCTCACATGGCCGGCGAAGTCGTGGCTGTACTGGTACTTGTCGCCATAACCGATCTCCTTCATGAGCTTGGTGGGCGCGTTGCGCAAATGCAAGGGCACGGGCAGGTCGCCGCTGCGCTTCACTTCCGCTTGGGCGTTGCCGATGGCCGTGTAGGCGCTGTTGCTCTTGGGTGAACAGGCCAAGTAGATGGCGCACTGGCTCAGGATGATCCGGCTTTCGGGCCAGCCGATCATCTGTGCGGCCTGCATGGTGGTGGTCGCCATCAGCAGCGCGTTCGGGTTCGCGTTGCCGATGTCCTCACTGGCCAGGATCACCATGCGCCGTGCGATGAACAGCGGGTCTTCTCCGCCCTCCACCATCCGCGCCAGCCAGTACACGGCCGCGTTCGGATCGCTGCCGCGCATGCTCTTGATGAACGCGCTGATGATGTCGTAGTGCTGCTCGCCCTGTTTGTCGTAGCGCGCGGCGTTGTTCTGTACGGTCTCCTTCACCAAGGCGTCCGTGATCACGGCGGGTCCGTCACCGCCCGCTCGCGCGGCATGCACGCACAGGTCGAAGGTGTTCAGCAACCGTCGCGCATCGCCACCGCTCGCGCGCATCAGCGAATCGGTCTCGCGGAGCTCGATGGGGATGCTTTTCAGGTCCGCATCTTCCGCCATCGCCCGGTGCAGGAGGCCGAGCAGTTGTTCCTCGCTCAACGGCTCAAGAATGTACACTTGGCAGCGGGAGAGGAGCGCGCTGATCACCTCGAACGACGGGTTTTCCGTGGTGGCCCCGATCAGCGTGATCGTTCCCTTCTCCACCGCGCCCAGCAACGAATCCTGTTGCGCCTTGCTGAAGCGGTGTATCTCATCGATGAAGAGCACGGCGCTCCGCGCGAACAATCCCGCGCCACCCGCCTGCTCGATCACTTCCCGCACGTCCTTCACCCCGCTGTTGATCGCGCTGAGCGCGTGGAACGGGCGCTTCAGACGCTCGGCGATCAGCCGCGCCAGTGTGGTCTTGCCCACGCCCGGCGGACCCCAGAGGATCATGCTCGGAAGCCGCCCACTGGCCAGGGCCTTGCGCAGCACGCCGTCCGGACCCACAAGGTGTTCCTGGCCTACGACCTCGTCGAGGTCGCGTGGGCGCATGCGTTCCGCAAGCGGGATGTTGTCCATGTCAGCCGCAAAGGAAGCGCGCGCTACACTTGTAGCCGATGGCGAGCATTCTTATCCTGAACGGACCGAACCTGAACCTGCTGGGCACGCGGGAGCCGGCCATTTATGGCACGCGTTCCTTCGATGACTACCTCGCCGAGCTGCGGGCCGCTTTCGATGGCCATGTCATCGACCTGCTTCAGAGCAACGTGGAAGGTGAGTTGATCGATGCTCTGCAGGCGGCGGAGGCTGGCCGCGATGGTGTGGTGATGAACGCTGCGGGATACACCCATACAAGTGTCGCGATCCGCGACACCATAGCCGGGCTGAAGACCCCCGTCGTGGAGGTGCACATCAGCAACATCCACGCGCGGGAAGAGTTCCGTGAGCGCTCCCTCACCGGGGCGAAGTGCGCCGGAGTGATCACCGGGTTCGGACTGGAAGGCTACCGGATGGCTATCGAGCATTTGCTCCGCGACCGCGCGAAATGAACGCCGCCTGATCCAGTTCAGGGAAGGTCTTTTGCCCGAGGATGAACCGGTCGTAGGCCACACTGCGCGTGTATTGGCCGGTGAGATCCGGATCGTTCTCGATGGTCGCGAGTCGCTTGCGTTCCCGCAGCAATGCGGGGAGCCTGCGGCAAAAGTGCCGGTGCGCACGACCAACGACCCAGGCGTGGTCCGCATGCCCTTCGAGCAGGAACTTCAACGCTGCGAAATCGTCCAAGACCATGCGCCGGATGATGCGGCCGCCGATCCACCGAGAGCTCAGGTTCTTCGTGAGCACGCACAGGCTGTTCCGGAAGTTCAGGTAGGTTTTCCGTGTGCTCCCGTATCCCAAGGCACCACCACCGACATGGTAGACGGTGGACTTGCTGGTGTATCCGATGCGCCAGCCCATGCGGCGCAAGCGCCAGCACAGGTCGATCTCTTCCATGTGCGCGAACAGGCTCTCGTCAAAGCCCCCGGCCGCACGGAAGGCCGCTGCCCGTATCATCAGGCATGCGCCCGTTGCCC
>Ga0075163_10003957_pt1 | contig 19889 bp, 18 predicted proteins | sample JI1023141ADNA_FD_71478 | JGI IMG/M metagenome (GOLD analysis project Ga0075163, IMG submission 71478) | Wastewater effluent complex algal communities from Wisconsin, to seasonally profile nutrient transformation and Carbon sequestration -... | ecosystem: Engineered > WWTP > Effluent > Algae...
GCACAAGAGCGCGGCGAGCGCCACGGCACCGCCCACCGCGCGGCGACGGCGGGTACCAGCGCCCTCGGGCTGGTGCGGGATGTCGATGGCGACCATCCGTGAGCAACGTAACGCGCCGGCCGGGTGCTTGTCATGGATCGACGTCGGCGATTTCGCGTGAGCGCTGCGACTTGCGGTGGGCTGGTGAGGCCGGTTACCCTCGCGACGCGTGGCAGATCAGTCGGCTGGATCCGGCGCTCCGAAGCCGCCGTCGCCGGCTCGCGAGGACGAGCGCGCGGCGGTGCCGTCGCCAGTGCCGCGCGACGAGTCGCGGCCGACCGCGGTGCCGCCGCCGATCCCGCGCGACGAGTCCCGGCCGACCGCGGTGCCGCCGCCGATCCCGCCGAGCCGCGACGCGTCGCGGCCGATCGCGATGCCGCCGCGGCTGCCGCCGACCCCGGCCGGCGCCGGCGGGCGCCGCCCCAGCCGCACCGATATCCCCCAGGCCGATCCGCGGGCGGTGCGCGCGCCGCTGATCGGCCGCGCCACCCAGCTCGAGGTGCTGCGCGACGTCGTGCAGCGCGCGGTCGACTTCCAGGCGCCGCAGCTGGTGACGCTCGTCGGCAACCAGGGCACCGGCAAGACCCGGCTGGTCCACGAGCTGGTGCGCGGCCTCAAGCACCCGATCCGCGCCCACCACGGCCGAGCCCGGGCCGGCGAGCCGGGCAGCGCGCTGGCGTCGATCCTGCGCGACCGGTTCGGCGGCGGCGACGCCCGCGATCGGTTCGCGGCCGAGATCGTGACGATCTTCGGCGCCGAGGCTGCGCCCGACGTGCTGCACTGCCTGGGGCGGTTCGTCGGCCTCGACTTCCCGGCGTCGGCGTTCCTGCAGGTGGTGGCCGACAACCCGCGCCACGCCGACGAGCTGGCCCGGACCACGCTGCGCCGGCTGATCGAGCTCGACGCCGGCGTCGCGCCGCTGGTGCTGGTGTTCGACGACCTGCACGCGGCCGACGATCACACGCTGACCGTGCTGACCGAGCTGGCGGCGGCGCTGGGCGGCTCGCCGGTGGTGATCATCGCCGCGGCGCGGCCGGAGATGCTGGTCCGGACGCCGGGCTGGGGCGAGGGCGCGGTCGATCACGAGCGGATCGATCTGCACAACCTCGAGCCCGACGACGCCGAGGCGATGTTCACCAGCCTGCTGGCGCAGTGCGGGCGGGTCCCCGACGAGCTGACCACCACCGCGATCGAGCTGACCGGCGGCAACCCGCAGTTCCTCGAGCAGCTGGTGCGGCTGTACCTGAACCAGGGCGCGATCGACGCGACCAGCGGCCCGTTGTGGAAGCTCGATCTGCCGGCGGCGCTGGCGATCGAGCTGCCGATCAGCGTCGAGGAGGCCATCGAGGCGCGGATCGCGGCGCTCGACAGCGACGAGCGCGACCTGCTCGAGAAGGTGGCGGTGCTGGGCAACGTGTTCTGGCAGTCGGCGGCGGTGGCGCTGACCCGCCAGGACGGCACCGCGGCGCCGGTGGCCGATCCGCTCGAGCGCGAGTGGGGCGACGGCGAGCCGATCCGTCGGCGGATCGGCGACCTGGTGTTTGGCCTCGCCGAGCGCGACTACCTGCTGGTGCTCGACGCGGCGGACTCGTCGGTGCCGGGCGACGTCGAGGTGGTGTTCAAGCACAACCTCGAGCGCGAGCTGATCGTCAAGGCCACCGAGCCGCGCAAGCGCGCGCGCTACCACCTGCTGGCGGCGCAGTGGCTCGAGGCCCGGCTCACCGACAAGAGCGACGAGCAGCTCGAGTTCCTGACCGGCCTGTACGAGCGCGGCGGCGATCAGGCCAAGGCCGCGCGCTGCTACCTGCTCGGCGCCGACCGGGCGCGCGCGCGCTACGCCGCCGACGAGGCCCGCGGCCTGTACGAGAAGGGCCTGGCGCTGCTCGGCGAGCACGACGCGCCGGCGCGGATGGACGCGCTGCACAACCTCGGCGACGTGCTCGACCTGACCGGCGAGTCGGCGGCCGGGCTCGAGCGCTTCAACGAGATGCTCGAGCTGGCGTGGCGCTTCGACAACCAGGCCAAGGCCGGCGCGGCCCACACCCGGATCGCCCGGGTGCTGCGGCGCCAGGGCCAGTACGACCCGGCGATGGAGCACCTGCGGCGCGCCAGCGAGCTGTTCACCCGCGCGCTCGACGATCGCGGCATCGCGGCGACCCTCGACGACATCGGCCGCGTCCACTGGCTGCGTGGCGCCTACAGCCAGGCGGTCGACTTCCACCGGCAGGCGCTGACGCTGCGCAAGCAGCTCGGCGATCGCCGCTCGATCGCGCTGTCGCTGGCCAACATCGGCCGGGTCCACTTCGACTCCGGCAACTTCAAGGCGGCGATCGCGCAGTTCCGCGAGGCGCTCGATCTGCGCCGCGACATCGACGATCGCGCCGGCGTGGTCGAGTCGCTCACCGACCTGGCCGGCGTCCACGGCGCCAGCGGCAACGCGGCGATGGCGCTGGGCCTGCTCGACGAGGCGCGCGGCCTGGCCGGCGAGATCGGCGACACCCAGACGCTGGTCACGGTGCTGTCGCGGTCCGGCGAGCACAAGGTCGCGGCCGGCGACGTGGCCGGCGCGCTCGCCGACCTGGCCCGGGCCAAGGAGGCGGCGCGCACGCTCGGCGATCGGGTGGCGCTGTCCGAGAGCCACCGCCGCGCGGCCGAGGCCGAGCTGGCGCGCGGCGATCTCGCGGCGGCCGAGCGCGAGGTGCGGTGGGCGGTGCAGATCGGCGAGAGCGTCGGGGCCCGGGTGCCGATCGGCGCGGCCCACCGCGCGGCGGCGCGGATCGCGGCGGCCAAGGGCGACCTGGCAGCGGCCGACGAGCTGTTCCGCAAGGCGATCGACGTGCTCGGCACGATGCGCAACGAGCTCGAGCTGGCGCGGGCGTACCGCGACTTCGCCGAGTTCCGCGACGGCCGCGGCGAGGCCAGCGAGGCCCAGACGCTCTTGGCCCGGGCGGCCGAGGTCTACGAGCGGCTGCGCGCCGCGGCGACCACCGAGTGACGATGACCGCCGACGATCAACTCCTGGCGCGGCTGGCCGCGGCGGTGCCGCCGGCGGTGCGCGAGGTGTGCGACGTGCTCACCGGCGCGGGCTTCGAGGCGGTGACCGTCGGCGGCGCGGTGCGCGACGTGCTGCTCGGGCGGGTCGGCGGCGACTGGGACGTCGCGACCAGCGCGCACCCCGACGAGGTGGTGGCGCGGTTCGCGCGGACGATCCCGACCGGCATGGCCCACGGCACGGTGACGGTGATCGCCGGCCGCGGCGCCCACCGGATGCCGATCGAGGTCACGACCTACCGCGGCGACGGCGCCTACGTCGACGGCCGGCGGCCGACGTCGGTGGTGTTCGGCGTGCCGCTGACCGAGGACCTGGCGCGCCGCGACCTGGTGGTCAACGCGATCGCCTACGACCCGGTGCACGCGCGGCTGATCGATCCGTTCGACGGGCGCGGCGATCTGGCGGCGCGGCGGCTGCGCGCGGTCGGCGACCCGGCGGCGCGGTTCGCCGAGGACGGGCTACGGATCATGCGGGCGATCCGCTTCGCGGCGACGCTGGGCTTCGCGCTCGACGGCGACACTACCGCGGCGATCCCCGGCGCACTGCCGAGCCTGGCCAAGGTGTCGCGCGAGCGGGTCAAGGTCGAGCTCGACAAGCTGCTCGGGGCGCCGGCGCCCGGCGCGGCGCTGACGATCGCCCGCGCCACCGGCGTCCTGGCCCAGGAGCTGCCCGAGGCGACGGTCGACGACGCGGCCTGGCCGGCGCGGCTGGCGTGGCTCGAGCGCGCGCCGGCGGAGGCGCGGCTGGCGGTGCTGGTGGCGGGTGGCCCCGACGGCGAGGCCAGCGCGGCGGCGGCCGAGCGCGCGCTGCGCCGGCTCAAGGCCGCCAACGACGAGCGCGATCGCGCGGTGCGGCTGGTGCGGCTGGCCCACCACGCCGATCCCACCGAGCGGGTGGTGCGGCGGGCGCTGGCGCGCTGCGGCCGCGCCCACGCGGCGCTGGCGGTGGCGCTGTGGCAGGCCCGCGGCGACGCGGCGCCGGCGGTGGCGGACGCTGGCGCGGCGATCCTCGGGCGCGGCGACGCGCTCAACGCCGGCGAGCTGGCGCTGACCGGCGCGGCGCTGATCGCGGCGCTGGGCCTGACGCCGGGGCCGGCGGTCGGGCGCGCGCTGGCGGCGTGCCTCGAGGCGGTGCTCGACGAGCCGACCCGCAACCAGCCCGAGGCGCTGGTCGCGATCGCCCGGGCGCACCTCGACGGCGGCGCTACGCCAGCGTGATCTCGGCGTCGACCACCAGCGTCTCGCCGCGACGCGCCGGGACGACGACGCGCGCCAGCACCAGCTCGCGGATCACCGCGGCCTGATCGATCGCCAGGTGCGAGGCCCGGCGCAGCACGTTGGCGAGCCCGACGCGATCGGGCTCGTCGTCGCCGGCCCGGGTGGCGACCACGCCGGCGGCCAGCGCGGCGGCGTCGGCGGCGCGCAGCGGGGCGGGGGCCGCCTCGGGCGGCTGGCCGGGGAGCTCGACGATCACCGTCGGGCCGAGGTGCGCCAGGTGGACGATCCGCACCCGCAGCTCGCGGCCGGTCGGCGGCGTCGCGCGCACGATCACCGCGCCGCGGTCGAGCGGCTGCCCGACCTTGGCCAGCACCGCGGCGAAGGCCCGGCGCACGTCGGCGGCGCTGGTGAGGCCGCGCTCGACCGGGCAGCCGTCGGCCTCGCTGGTGACGTCGGCGCCGTAGGGCTTCACGTCGACCGGGAAGCCGGCCTTGGCGGCGAGCCGCAGCGCCGCCGACGGCGACGTGGCGACCGCCTGCCGCGTGATCGGCACGCCGTACGCCGACAGCAGCACCTTGGCCTCGTGATCGCCGAGGCGGTGATCGCTGGGCGCCAGCTTGGCCAGCTGGCGGGCGAGGCGCTCCTCGTCGACCTCGAGCTCGGCGCGGGCCGAGCGGGCCGCCGGGCCGAGGCCGAGGCGCGCGCGCTCGCTGGCGCGGCCGACGACGGTGACCGCGGTGAGCGCGGCGCGCAGCCCGACCAGCGCGCCGGTCGGGGCGTCGGCCAAGAGCTCGGCGCGCTCGCACAGCGGCACTCGCACCGCCGGCAGCCCGGCGCCGAGCCCGTCGCGCCACGCGGTGCGCGCGACCAGCACGACGTCGGCGGGGGCGTCGTCGCCGTCGTCGGTCACCCAGGTCGGGCGGCGGCCGTCGTCGGGCAGCGCGCGCGCGGTGGTGGCCAGGTACCCGGCCTCGTCGCCGACGATCGCGACGCGCGGGCCGGCGGGGGCGCGGTGCGCGGCGAGGAGCGCCAGCGCCTCGATCCACGCATCGGGGTCGGCGAACACCGCGGCGCCGTGGGCGCGCAGGTGGGCCAGCGCGGCGGCGGCCTCGAGGCGCGGGCGCGCGACGCTGGCCAGCACGATCAGCGGCCGCCCGGCGGTGGCCGCGGCGCGCGCGACGTCGTGCAGCGCGACGGTGGCGGCCGGGTCGGCCTCGAGCCACGCGCCGACCACGCCGTCGGCGGCGATCGCGTCGGCCAGCGCGGTGGGCGCGGCGGCGGTGGCGCTCGGCAGGCCGCGCGCGCGCAGGCTGGCGTCGACCAGCGCCAGCACCGCCGGCGGCGCGCCGGCGAGCGCGACCGGCCGCCCGGTGACCAGCGCGAGCGCGGGGCGCCGGGTCACGACGACGGCTCCGGGGGCGCTGGCGTGGGCAGCACGTGCTCGGCGCGCAGCCGCTCGACGAGCTCGGCGGCGCTGCCGAGGATCGTGGCCTGGCGGGCGCCGCGCAGCGGCCGCAGCCGCCCAGCCAGCGCCTTGCGCGGCGCCAGACGGCGCGGATCGAGGCCGAGATCTTCGAACTCCCAGGCGACGATGGCCTGGGCGGCGGGCGACGGGGCCGGCGCGCTGGGCGCCTCGACGCCGCGGCTGGGCGGCGCGCACACGCCGAGCACCAGCGGCCGCGGCAGCCGCAACGTCACGATCCGGCCGGCGGCGTGGTGATCGACGTCGAGCGCCGCGCCCTCGACGCGCGCGCCGCGGACGCCGGTGACGTGGGCCAGGCCGAGCAGCTCGGCGGTCGCCGGGGCCAGCGCGCCGAGGCGCTCGTCGACCGAGCGGTCGCCCGCGACCACGACGTCGGCGCCGAGCTTCTTCACCGCGGCGGCGACGATCTCGGCGACGCCGAGGTAGTCGAGGTCGTCGATGCCCTCGCCGCTGATCCGCACCGCCCGCGCGCAGCCGGCGCGCAGCGCCATCGCCAGCACCTTGTCCTCGCGGCGGGCCGGGCCGACGGCGATCGCCACCGCGTCGGCGCCGAGCTCGTGGGCCAGCGACAGGCCGACCGTCAGCGCGCCGCGCTCGCACGGGCCGAGCGCGACGTCGTCGTCGGGCTGCCCGGGGCGCGCCTGGGCGCGTCGGACCAGGATCGCGACGGTCATGGCCGCGCCTCGAGCGCCGCCACCAGCGCGGGCAAGACGTCCTCGAGCGCGCCGACCAGCCCCCAGCGCGCGGCGCGGAAGATCGGCGCCCGAGGATCGCGATCGATCGCGATGATCTCGGCGTCGCCCGACACCGCCCCGAGGTGCGCCGTCGATCCCGACGCGCCGCACACGACGTACAGCTCGGGCGCGACGCTGCGCGCGCCGACGCCGATCTCGCGCTCGGGCGCGACCAGCCCGCGGGCGCAGGCCGCGCGGGTGCCAGCCAGCTCGCCGCCGAGCAGGCCGGCGAGGCGCTCGACCATCGGCAGCACCTGGGCGCTCACCCCGGCGCCGGCGACGATCACCACCCGGGCCTCGTCGATCGCCAGCCCGGCGTCGACGCGCTCGTCGACGACCATCGGCGCCGCGGCCGGCGTGGCGTCGACGCCCAGCGCGACCAGCTCGGCCTCGTCGGCGCCCTGGGCCGGCGGGCGGTCGGCCGACAGCGTGATCACCGCGGCCTGATCGAGCTCGTCGAGCTGGAGCCGGCGCCACAGCTCGCCGTCGTAGACCGCGCGGGTCAGCACGACCTCGCCCCGGGGCCCGGTCTCGACCAGCGGTTCGGCGACGAACACGCCGCCCAGCCGGGCCGCCAGCCGGGGCGCGATGTCGCGGCCGCCAGCGTCGCTCGGCAAGATGATCAGGCTGGGCCGGACCTGCTCGCAGACCCGCGCCAGGAGCGCGCCGCGGGTGACCCACAGCGGCGGCCGCGGCGGCGTCGCGACCAGCACGACCCGGTCGGCGCCGCCGCCGCCGAGGTCCGCCGCCAGCTGCTGGGCAGCGACACCGGCGTCGGCGCCGGGCGGCACCCAGGCCACCGCGTACAGCGCGCCGCCCAGGCTCGACGCGATGCGCCGGCCCTCGCCGAGGATGGCCCGGGCCATCGGGGTCGGGCGCCCGTCGACCACTTCGGTATGGACGAGGACGCACGCCACCGTGGGGGCACGCTACCGGCGGGGGCCCCGGGGGTCAAGAAAGCGGGCCGGGGACCGGGACGGGGACCGCGACCGCAACCGGACCCGGAGCCCGGAACCGGAGCCGGGCACGGGCACGGGCACGGGCACGGGCACGGGCACGGGCACGGGCACGGGCACGGGGGGATCGGCGGGGCGGGGGAGTCAGACGGGGGCGATAGGGTCGGTGGGTGAGCGCGACGTCTGCGGCGATTGCCGACCTGTGCGGCGAGGACGATGGGCGGCCGGTGCGCCCGGCGGTCGCGGAGGTGCTGGCGCGGGCGGAGCCGGGGACGGTGGTGGCGGCGCGCGAGGGCGAGCGGGCGGTGGCGCTGGTGGTGCTGGCCGATCGGCGCGCGTTCGTGGTCGACGACCGCTGTCCGCACGACGGCGGGCCGCTGTCGGATGGGTTCCTCGACGGCGACCGGCTGGTGTGCGCGCGGCATGGCTGGGAGGTCGACCCGTGCAGCGGCGCGTGTGGACGCCGGCAGGTGGCGACCCGGGCGATCGGGACGGTCTAGGTAGATCGCTGTACTGCGCAGGCCAGAGAGTCGCCTCGCTGGCGCTCGGCTAGCCGCACTGGCCGCGGTGGCGGAGGAAGTGATCGGCCAGGACCAGCGCGGTCATGGCCTCGACGATCGGCACCGCGCGGGGCAGGACGCACGGATCGTGGCGGCCGCGCGGCGCGAGCGTGGTGGCGTTGCCATCGCGATCGATGGTCGGCTGGGCGCGCATGATCGTCGCGGTCGGCTTGAACGCGATGCGCATCGTGATCGGTTCGCCGTTGGCGATGCCGCCGACCACGCCGCCGGCGCGGTTGGTGCGGGTGCGGACGCGGCCGGCGTCGTCGCGGTAGATCTCGTCGTTGTGGGTCGAGCCGCGCAGCCGCGCGCCGGCGAAGCCGGAGCCGAGCTCGAAGCCTTTCACCGCCGGGATCGACAGCATCGCCTTGGCCAGATCGGCGTCGAGCTTGTCGAACACCGGCGCGCCCCAGCCGGCGGGCACGCCGTGGGCGACGGCGCGGATCACGCCGCCGACCGAGTCGCCGTCCTTGCGCGCGCCCTCGATGCACGCGGTCATCGCCGCAGCGGCGACCGGATCGGGGCAGCGCACGGCGGTGGCGTCGACGTCGGCGCGGGTCACGCGATCGCCGTCGACCGCGGCGACGACGTGCTCGACCTCGTCGACCCAGGCCACGATGCGGACGCCGAGCGGCGCCAGGATCGCCTCGGCCACCGCGCCGGCGGCGACCCGGCCGACGGTCTCGCGCGCGCTGGCGCGGCCGCCGCCGGCGACCGCGCGCACGCCGAACTTGGCGTCGTAGGTGTAGTCGGCGTGCGACGGACGGTACGCGGTCTCGACGTTGGCGTAGTCGTGCGAGCGCGCGTCGATCGTGCGCACCAGCATCGCGATCGGCGTCCCCAGCGTGCGCCCGTCGTCGGTCACGCCCGACAGGATCTCGACCTGGTCGGGTTCGCGCCGCGGTGAGGTCAGCGTGCTCTGGCCGGGGCGGCGGCGATCGAGCGCGGCCTGGATCGCGGCGGTGGGCAGCGGCAGGCGCGGCGGGCAGCCGTCGACGATCACCCCGACGCCGGGCCCGTGGGACTCGCCGAAGGTGGTGACGGTCAGCGCGGTGCCGAAGCGGTTGCCCATGCGCGCAACGTAACAGCGATCGGCAGCGCCGGCGCGGCGGCGCGCGTAGACTGCCGCCATGCGCTCTCTCCTCGTGTTGGCCGCGCTCACCGCCGCGGCGATCTCGATCGCCGGTTGCCCGCCGTCCGGTGCGCCGGTCCAGCCGCCGCTACCGCCGCCGCCGGGCTCGGGCTACCAGCCGGGCGCTGCGGTCGGCGCGGCCTGCGACGTCAACAACGATTGCGCCTCGGGCATCTGCGAGGGCCAGGGCTGCGGCGCCGGCCAGGGCGTGTGCGCCGACGCGGCGCGGATGTGCACGATGGACGTGGCCACCTACTGCGGCTGCGACGGCCAGCCGTTCGCCGCGTCGGGCAGCTGCCCGGGGCGCCGCTTCGCCAGCCGCGGCGAATGCGCGGTCGCCGGCAAGCCCGACGGCGAGGCGTGCCTGATCGCGACCGACTGCGCGTCGGGGGTGTGCGAAGGGCAGGGCTGCGGCGATGGCGCGCCGGGCGTGTGCGCCAGCGCGCAGCGCGCGTGCACGATGGACGCGGCGCGCTACTGCGGCTGTGACGGCCAGACCTTCACTGCGTCGGGCAGCTGCCCCGGCCAGCGGTTCGCGCAGCGCGGCGCGTGTGCGCCGACGCCGGCCGCCGACGGCGCGGCCTGCCTGACCAGCGCCGACTGCGCGTCGGGTATCTGCGAGGGCCTGGGCTGCGGCCCCGACGCGCCGGGCACCTGCGCGCCGGCGACCCGCGCCTGCACGAAAGACCTGCGCACGTATTGCGGCTGCGACGGCCAGACCTTCCGCGGCTCGGGCAGTTGCCCCGGCAAGCGGTTCCGCGCGCGCGGCTCCTGTCCGTAGCGCGCCCGAGATCCCGCGGCGGCGGGTTTGCTGGGATCGCGGCGACCGGGGTACGCTCGGCGCCACACCGGATGGCCGACGCACCCCGACCGACTGCGGAGGAGCTGGACGAGCTGGCAACGATCGTGCGGCGCGACCCCGCGTCGCCGGCGTTCGTCGATCTGGCGCAGGCATTCCTGGCGCTGGGTCGGCCACGCGAAGCGATCGACGTCGCGCTCGCCGGGCTCCGCGCCAACCCCGACAACCACGAGGGCCGGCTGACGCTGGCCCGCGGCCACGCCGCGCTGCACCAGTGGAAAGAGGCGCAAGCCGAGCTCCTGCGCGTGGTCAAGGTCGACCGCGCCTCGAAGCTGGGCTTCACGCTGCTCGGCGAGGTGCTGTTGCGCCGCGCCGACTACGAGCGCGCGACGCCGGTCCTCCAGCACGCCCAGAACCTCGACCCGTCGAACCCCGCGGTGCTCGCGCTCCTGCGCGCAGCGCGCAACGGGCAGCAGCTCGATCCGCCCGCGCCGATCCCGACGCCGCTGGCGCCGCGCCGCGCCGAGCCGCGCGCCCGGCCGCCGGTGAGCGCCGCGCCGCCGCCGAGCCCCGCGCCGGCCCCGCGGCCGGCCCCGACCCGTCCGCCCCCGGCGCCCCCGGCGCCCCCAGCGCCCCCGGCGCGCGCGCCGCAGCCGTCGAGCTTCGCCGACGACGCGCCGACCTCGGTCAGCGGCCACGGCTTCGACGGCGGGCCGACCAACATCGACAGCCACGGGCCGGGCCGCGGCGACGCGACGATGCCGTCGCTGCCACCCGAGCACATCGCCGCCCCGCCGGCGCCGGTCGCGCCGCCGCCCCGGGCCGCGCGCCCCAGCGCCGCCCCGCCGCCGGGCGAGGTGGTGCGGCCGCGGATCGTCCCGGCCGCCAAGCCGGTCAACGCCGCCGCCGCGTCGCTGCGGCAGTCGGCGGCGGTCGGCGAGAACTACCTGAACGATCTGCTCACCGGCGGGCTGCTCGACGTCCCGGGTGTCCGGATCCCGGACGTCGACTACGACCTGCGGCCGGATCGGCGCTGGGGCCGGTCGACCGTGCGCGCCTTCATCGTGCTGTTCGTGCTGCTGGTGGTCGGCGCCGGCGGCGGCGGCTACTGGTACTACTTCACCGAGCAGCAGCGCGCCGCCGACGTCAAGAAGCTGCGCGACGACGCCGCGACGCTGGTGGCCCAGGGCAGCTTCGACGGCATGACCGGCGGCCTCGAGAAGCTGGCCAAGGCGCTCGAGCGCGACAAGAAGAACACCCGCACGTTCGCGGCGGTCGCCGAGGCCTCGGCGCTGCGCGCGCTCCTGTACGGCACGCCGCCCGACGGCGTCGATCAGGCGATCGCCGCCGCGGCGCGCAAGATCACCAAGCCGACCCAGGACGGCTACCGCGCGTTGGTCATCGCCCGCACCGCGCTGGCGCTGGCGCGGCTGACCGGCGCCCAGGCCGACGACGCCAACGCGGCGACGGTCGAGGTGCTCAACAAGGCGCGGCTCGAGATCGACGAGTGGGTCACGGCGCACGCCGACGATCGCTGGGCGCGCTACCTGGCCGGCAAGTGCCAGCTCGCGGCCGGCGCGCGCGACGCCGCCGCCGACGCGTTCCGCCAGGCCGGCGACGGCGCCGACGGCCTCGCGGTGGCCGACGCCGAGCGCGCCGACCTCCTGACCGACGACGGCAAGTTCGACGAGGCCATGCAGCTGTACGACGCGGCGCTGGCCAAGGCCGCCGATCACCCGCTGGCGCTGGTCGGCAAGGCGCTGGCCCGCGCCGAGCGCGGCGCCAACGCCTCCGAGGTCGTGCAAGAGATCAACGTCAAGCTCGACAAGGATCTCGGCGCCCGGGTCAACGGCTACCGCCACCTCGCGCTGGCGATGGCGTACTACAACCTCGACGAGCCGCAGCGGTTCTCGGAGTCGTTGGCCCGCGCGGTCGGCACCCGCGAGCCGCGGTTCCTGGCGCGGGTGGCGCTGGCCCGCGCGCTCCAGGGCCGCGTCGGCGACGCCGCGACCTCGCTTGGCAAGGTGACGTGGTTCACCACCGGCAAGGCCGATCCGGATCCGCTGGTCACGCTGGTCAACGGCGCGCTGCAGCTCGCCGCCGGCACGCCCGAGGCGGCGCTCGACACGCTGACCAAGCTCGACGGCACCCGCGCCGAGGTGCTGCGCGGCCTGGCGCTGATCGATCTGCGCAAGTACAAGGAGGCCGAGGCCGAGCTGGCCGCGGCGCAAGAGCACGCGCCCGAGTCCAAGGAGATCCCAGTGTGGCGGCTGATGGCCCAGGCGCTGGCGTCGACCGGCGCAGCCCAGGCCACCGCCACCGCCGAGCTCGAGAAGGCGTCGCGCAAGCCCAAGAGCAAGATCGGCCGTCACGCCCACGGCATGACGATGCTCTTGCTCGGCAACACCGAGGAGGCGCGCCGCCGCCTCGATCAGGCCCTCGAGGACGTGTCCGACGCGCAGCCCAACCCGGTCGCGTACCGCACGCGGATCGGGCTGGCGACGATCGAGCGCCAGGCCGGCAACCTCGAGGCCGCGCTGACCCAGGTCGACGAGGCGCTCAAGGCCAACCCGGGCTACCTGCCGGCGCGCATCGAGAAGGCGCGCGCGCTGGTGGCCAAGGGCGAAGGCGACGACGCGATGGCGGTCCTCGAGCCGGTCTTGACCGAGACCGAGCTGATGACCGGCGACGCCGAGGTGCTGGCGGCCGAGGCCACGATCAAGCGCGACCAGCGCAAGATGCGCGACAAGGACAAGCAGGCGCTGCGCGAGGCCGCCAAGGCGGCGCTGGGCCGCGCGGTGGCCAAGGGCGCCGACCCGGCCGAGGTCACGCGGGTCGCCGAGCTGATCGAGCCCGGGCTGGCCGCGACCCTGGGGCTGCCGACCGCCGAGGCGCCGCCGCCGCCGCCCAAGAAGCCGGCGCGCCGTCGAGGCCGCTAGTGCTCCGTCGCGGCGCACCGGTGCGCCGTCGCGGCGCGTGGGTCGCCGTCGCGTTCGCGCTGACCGTGGGCGCCTGTCGCCAGGCCGCGCCGGCGCCGCGCGGCGAGCCGACCGTCGACGCGCGCCCGCGGCCGCGCCCCGTCGAGCTGGCGCACCTGACGCTGAAGGTGCTCGGCATGACGTGACCCGAGAGCTGTCCACGACGAGTGCGGTCGGCACTCGCGACGCTCCCGACGGCCTACCAGGTCGGCTACGACCTCGCGCGCGACGAGGTGTACGTGGGCTACGACGCGCGTGCCGGTGACGCCAAGGCGGCATCGAAGGCGATGATCGCGGCGATCCAGGCCGCCGGCTTCGATCCCTGGCTCAAGGGGCCGGGGTGGCCGGATGGTGCGCCCGATGTCGTCGTGCTGCCGGCGATCGACTGACGGGAACGCGAACGGGACCTGCCTCCCCATCGACCGTTCGTGGTGTGCGTGGTGCGGTGTCCCCCGCCGCCAGCCGACGGGCACGGGCACGGGCACGGGCACGGGGCAGGCCGACGCCGCTGTGCGACGCCGACCTGCTAGAGGATGCCGTCGATCGAGCCCTGGCCCTGGCGGATCAGCACGATCTCGTCGCCGTCGACCTCGAGCACCGTCGATGGTGACTCCTCGGTGGCCTCGGCGTCGACGACGACGTCGAGCTGGCTGCCGAACGCGTCGAAGATCTCGTCGGCGTCGCGGCACGCGACCTCGGCGCCGGGCGCGATCGCCGACGTCGTGAGCAGCGGCCGGCCCAGCGCCATCACGATCGCGCTGGCGATCGGGTGGCTGGTGATGCGGATGCCGACGGTGCGGCGCTTGGCGTCGGTGAGCGTGCGCGGCACGTCGCGGCTGGCCGGCACCACCAGCGTGTACGGCCCGGGGAAGATGCGCTGGGCCAGCCGGAACGCGGTCTGGTTGAAGTGGCCGTACTGCGACGCGCTCGACAGGTCCGGGCAGATCAGCGCCAGGCGCTGGCTCTTCTTCAGCTGCTTGGCCCGGGCGATGCGCTCGATCGCGTCCTTGGCCTCGATCGCGCAGCCGAGCGCGTAGACCGAGTCGGTGGGGTAGGCGGCGACGCCGCCGCCGTGGAGGATCTCGACCACCTTGGCGATCTTGCGCGCCGGCGGCGTGCCCCACGGCTCGATGACCAGGCGCATCGCGTCGCTCACGGCGGGCCTCCGCGGAAGCCCGACGCGGTGATGTACTGCTCGATCGAGATCTGCCGGCTCGACGCCGGCTTCATGACCTTCACCGTCGCGAACCGCGCGCGGCACGCGGCGATCAGCTTCTGGAAGTCGGGGCCCTGGAAGATCTTGCCGACGAAGCGACCGCCCGGCGCCAGCGTCGCGCACGCCAGCTCGAGCGCGCGCTCGAACAGCGCCTCGCTGCGCGACTGGTCCATGTGGCGGATGCCGGTGGTGTCGGGCGCCATGTCGCTCATCACCACGTCGAAGCGATCGAGCGTGCCCAGCAGATCGGCTGGGGTCACGGTGAAGACGTCGCCGACCATCAGCCGCGCGCCGGGCACGCCCGGGATCGCGACCCGGTCGATGCCGACCATCGCGCCGCCGTCGCCGATCCGACCGCGCGCGTACTGCAGCCACGAGCCAGGCGCGCAACCCAGGTCGCAGACCCGATCGCCGGGCCGGAACAGCCCGATCGCCTGGTCGATCTCCTCGAGCTTGAACACCGCGCGCGCGCGGAAGCCCTGGCCCTTGGCGCGATCGTGGAAGTGATCGTGGCGGACGTTGCGATCGCCGAGGCGGGTGCGGCCCTTGGCCATGGTGGTTCTCGGAAACGCAAACGCCGGCCGACGGCAAGGCCATCGACCGGCGGGGAGTGACGACGCGACCGACTAACCGCGGCCGGCGGCGGCCTTCTTGGACGCCTTGAGCGGGTTCTTCGACCGAGCCTCTTCCTTGCCCATGCCCTTGCGCTTGTACACGGTGCGGGTGGCGGCCTTGCTCACCACCACGTAGCCGTTGGGCGCGCCGGGGACGGCGCCGCGGACCAGGATGTAGTTCTCGTCGGCGACGACGCGCACCACCTGCAGGTTCTGCACGGTGACGATCTCGTTGCCCATCTGGCCCGCCATGCGCTTGCCCTTGTGGACGCGCTGCGGGGTCAGGCGGCAGCCGATCGAGCCGCCGTGGCGGAAGTACTCGTGGGTACCGTGGGTGGCCTTCATGCCCTCCATGTTGTGGCGCTTGATGACGCCCTGGTACCCCTTGCCCTTGCTGGTCCCCTCGACGTCGACCGGGACGCCGTCGGCGAACAGGTCGGCCGGGCCGAGCACCTGGCCGACGGTGTACTTCTCGAGGTCGGCCGGGGCGGCGCGGAACTCGCGGAGGACGCGCACCGGCTTGGTGTTCGCGGCCTTGGCGGCGCCGAGCTCGGCCTTGTTGGCGAGGCGCACGGGCTTCTCGTCGAAGCCGAGCACCACCGCGCTGTAGCCGTCCTTGTCGACGGTGCGCTTGCCAACGACCACGCACGGGCCAGTCTGGATCACGGTCACCGGGACGCGCTCGCCGTCATCGGCGAACACCTGCGTCATCCCGATCTTCTTGCCAAGTAGGCCCATCTGCATTGCCATGGTCGTGGTCTCCTGAGAGCGCGCGTATATACCGGCCAGGTTTTCCGAAGTCAAGACACCGGAGCCGGCGGCAGGCGGAAGATCCGAGCGGTGTTGGCCACCGTGGCCGCGGCCAGCTCGGCCAGGGGCACGCCGGCGGCCTGGGCCACCGCGGCGGCGGTGTGGGTGACGAACGCTGGCTCGTTGCGCTTGCCGCGCATGGGCACCGGCGCGAGATAGGGGCAGTCGGTCTCGACCAGGATGCGGTCGAGCGGCACCTGGGCCACCGCGTCGCGGATCGGCTGGGCGTTCTTGTAGGTGACGATGCCCGAGAACGACACGTAGCAGCCCATCGCCGCGTAGGCAGCGGCGTCGTCGGGCGTGCCGGTGAAGCAGTGGATGACGACGCCCAGCTCGGCGGCGCCGCTGTCGACCAGCACCGCCCGGGCCTCGGCGTGGGCGTCGCGGATGTGGCACATCACCGGCTTGCCGACCCGGCGGGCCAGGTCGACGAAGCGGTGGAACGCCGCGATCTGCGCGGCGCGGTCGGAGTGGTCGTAATAGAAGTCGAGGCCGGTCTCGCCGATCGCGACGACGCGCGGGTGGGGCGCCAGGCGCTCGTGGACCTCCCACCACGCCGGCGTCAGCTTGTCGACGTCGTGGGGGTGGGTCGCGATGGTCGCGAAGACGTCGGGATCGGCCTCGGCCATCGCCACCGCGCGCGTGGCGCTGCCGGGATCGCCGACCGCGCCGATCACGATCATCCGGCGCACGCCGGCGGCCCGGGCCCGGGCCATCACCGCCGCGCGATCGCCGTCGAACTCGGGGCCGTCGACGTGGGCGTGGGAGTCGATCAGCTCGATCACGCGGCGCCTCCGCGGGCGGCGATCGCGGCGCGCGCCGCGGCGATGGCGTCGGTCAGCTCGCGGCCCCGCCAGCGCCCGGCCAGCCGGGCCAGCGGCGCGTCGGCCCAGGCGCCGCCGATCCGCCCGAGCTGCTCGACGGCGAGGCCGCGCACCGGCAGCTTGCGGTGGTCGAGCGCCGCGATCAGGAACGCCTGCGCCGCCGCGTGGCTGGCGTCGAGGGCGAGCAGCGCCGCCGCCGCGCGCACGCCCAGCTCGGGCGTCAGCGCCTTGTCGACCAGGCAGCGGGCCAGCGGCGCGATCGCGTCGCGGTCGTCGTTCTGCTCGAGCACCTCGATCGCGTCCCAGGCGCGGTCGCGATCGCCGAGCGCCGCGTACAGCCGGGTCCGGCCGCGGCGATCGCCGAGCTGCGCCAGCGCGTAGGCGGCGTCGAAGGTGACGCCGCGATCGGCGTGCTCGAGCAGCCGCGCCAGGTGGCCGGCGGCGCGGCCGTCCTCGGTGGCGCCCAGCGCCAGCGCCACCGCCGCCAGCACCTGCGGATCGGCGTCGGCCAGCGACGCCACCAGCGGGCCGTAGGCGGCGACCCGATCGATCTCGCACAGCGAGGTCGCGGCCTGGAACCGCAGGTCGGCGGGGCCGTCGCGCAGCGCCGCCACCAGCGGCGCGAAGCCGTCGGGGTGGCCGAGCGTCCCCAGCGCGATCGCCGCGCCCTGGCGCACCTCGGGCAGGCCGTCGGCGAGCCGGTTGACCAGCGCCGCGACCACCGCGGCGTCGTCGGGATCGCCGGGGCCGGCGCCGAGCGCGCCCAGCGACGCCGCGGCCTCGGCGCGCACCTCGCCGCGATCGTCGGTGAGCGCGGCGATCAGCGCGGCCCGGGCGCGGTCGCGCTCATCGGGGGCGACGTCGCCCAGCGCGTGGGCCGCGACCACCCGGGCCCGCGGCGGCGCGCCGGCGAGATCGCGCACCGCGGCGGCGGTGGTGATGGCGCGGCTGGCCGGGAACCAGGACATCGGCACCGACTACCATCACGGCCGCGGCGCGTCCAGCCGGGCCACGGTCTCGACGCGCTCGGCCGGCACCCGCGCCAGGATGGCGGCGTAGAGCGCGGCCTTGTCGTCGAGGTCGTAGCCGGCCGGCGCGCCGTCGCCGGGCACCAGCAGCGAGCGCTCCGGCGCGCCGCCGTCGACGAAGCAGGTGCCGGTGGTCGGCGACGCCACGACCCGGACGACCTCGCCCCAGGCCAGCCGGAACCGCCGCCGCCCGGGGCTGCCGACCTCGAGGCCGTCGTCGTCCACCGCCACCGCCAGCCGCCACGCCGGCGAGCGCAGGTAGCCGACGCCGGCGATCGCGACGACCGCGGCCAGCGCGGCCAGCGTCCAGTTGCCGGCGAGCGCGGCCAGCCCGCCCAGGCCGAGCGCCAGCGCCATCGCCGACAGCGCCAGCCCGCGCATGCGCGGCCGGAAGCGGTGCTCGCGGCGATCCATCGCGCGATTGTGCACCGCCTGGCGGTGTCGGCAACCACGGCAATGCGAGTACAATCGCGTGCGATGCCTCACGAACAGCGCCGCGCCCGCCGCGTGGCCGTGTCGCTCCCCGCGTTGATCGAGGCGATCGGCCAGCCCGACGTCGCGTTGCACCCGACGGTGCAGGCCGTCTACCAGCGCGTCGAGGCCGATCGCTCGGCGGTCGGCCAGACCGGCCCGGGCATCGTGCGCGATCTGTCGACCAACGGGGCGTTCATCGCCGGCGAGCCGCTGCCGCTGATGTCGCGGGTGCGGGTCGGCTTCGAGCTGCCGCACTTCGGCTCGGTCGAGGCGATCGGCTGGGTGCTGTGGGTCCGCACCAAGGACTGCGAGATCGCCGACGCGCTCGGCGATCCGGTGCCGCTGCCGCGCGGCATCGGCATCCTGTTCGAGTCGCTGGCGATCGAGGCCCGCGTCCACATCGCCAAGCTCGCGCGGTGAGCGCTTCAGGGAGGTTCGTCGCCGAACCTCCCCTCGGTCCCGGCCAGGCCGCGATCGAGCCTCCCCTCCAGGGCGACTGTCCTCCTGGCCTCCCGGTGGTGCGTGACCGTCGGGCGGGTTGAGCAGCGTGAACCGGAGGCGACGCGAGCGTTTCGTCAGCTCAGGGCGGGAGCGTCGGGGGAGCTGTCGTCGGGGGCGGTGCCGTCGACGACCGGCTCCTCGGCCGGCTCGTCGGGCTCGTCGTCGGGCTCGGGCGCCGGCGCGCCGGGCTTGCCCTGCGGCGGGAACAGCGGCTTGACCTCGGACGCCGGCATCACCTGGGACTCGCCGGGGCCGAACGCGACGCGGACGCGCTGGCGGATCACGTCGACCTCGACGACGCGGCCCTCGCCCTGGGCGGTGACGACGCGCTTGCCGAGCTTGGGCAGGCCCTTGCGCAGCTCGGCGTAGGTGGCCTGCTCGTAGACCAGGCAGCACTTGAGCCGGCCGCACTGCCCCGACACCTTGGTCGGTGACAGCACCATGCCCTGGTCCTTGGCCATCTTGATCGACACCGGCACGAACTCGGGCAGCCACGTCGAGCAGCACAGCTCCTGGCCGCACGAGCCGATGCCGCCGACCTGCTTGGCCTCGTCGCGGGCGCCGACCTGACGCAGCTCGATGCGCGCCCCCGACGCCTGGCCCAGCTCGCGCAAGAGCTCGCGCAGCTCGACGCGCTCGTCGCTGGTGAAGTACAGGTTGGCCTTGCCGCCGCGGCCGCCGGGGCCGGGCGGCGTCGCGTACTCGACGCGGAACACCTTGATCGGCAGCCGCAGCGCCGCGGCGCGATCCTTGGCCAAACGCAGCAGGCCGGCGTCGCCGTGGCTCGCCTCGGGCGCGGCGTCGGCCTTGCGCAGCACGCGCCGGCCCAGGCGCTCGCGCAGCGCGCGCCGCGTCGACGCGACCGCGACGGTCGCGACGCGGGTCGAGCGTTCGCCCTCGACCAGCACGCGATCGCCGACGGCGTGATCGCCGCTGGCCTCGGCCCAGAACACCTTGCCGGCCGCGGCCAGCCGCACGCCGACCACGTCGACCAGCGCGTCGCCGAGGCGCTCGGGCGCGACGCCGGCCAGCTCGGCCGTCGACGGATCGGGATCGTCCCACGGGTCGAGCGGCAGATCGGCCGCGAGCGTGATCGCCGGGGCCGGGCCGTCGTCGTCGGCGGGCTCGGGCGCCGGGCGGGCCGGGCGCGCCTCGAGCGGCGCCTCGTCGTCATCGTCCCACGCCGCGTCGACGTCGGTCGGCCGCGGGGCCGGGCGGGGCGCGGCGTCGCGGGATGGTCGCGGGCCGGCGGGGCGGTCGCCGCCGCGGTCGGCGGGGCGGTCGCCGCGCTCGGGGCGCTCGCCGCGGTTGCCGCGCTCGCGGCGGTCGCCGCGCTCGGACCGCGGGCCACGCTCGGGCCGCGGGCCGCGCTCGGGTCGGGACCCGCCGTCACCGCGAGGCGCGCCGTCGCCGCGGGGCGCGCCGTCACCGCGAGGCTCACCCTCGGGCCGTGGGCCGCGCTCGGGCCGGGG
>Ga0075163_10003958_pt1 | contig 19886 bp, 19 predicted proteins | sample JI1023141ADNA_FD_71478 | JGI IMG/M metagenome (GOLD analysis project Ga0075163, IMG submission 71478) | Wastewater effluent complex algal communities from Wisconsin, to seasonally profile nutrient transformation and Carbon sequestration -... | ecosystem: Engineered > WWTP > Effluent > Algae...
CAGTTATCTTTCAAAGGAGAACTTTTATTCTTAATTTAAAGTCATAATTTAATGGGAGTTATATGCAAATAAATAACTTGATAAGAAAAACATCGCCTATTCTGATTATTGTTTTAGCAATTGGGATTGTTATCTGGGGTTTGTGGTTAGCTGAAAGAGCATATTCAGATTACGCACATTATCACAATAAATCAGTTCATTTTAACAAAGCTAGCACAATACAAGACTTAGGAACTGTTTTAAGTGGCAGTGTCGGCGCTCTCTTTACGCTTTCAGGTATAGTTCTTTTGTTATTTACAATTTACCAAACAAAAGCGGAAATGGTGGCTACGCAGAATATAATGGCAAAGCAGCTAACCGAGTCAACATTTTTTAATTTGTTGAAAAATCATAAAGATGTCATTTTGAAAGATGCCTCCAACAAGGATGCTTTTTCGATGGAAATTGTCCAACTAAAAAACAAGCTAAAGCTATACATCGAATGCATCAATCGAAATGAGTTCCCTAATGTCGAATCTACAAATTTTGGCCCTTCAGGACTATATAATTCATTACATAACCTTCGCCCGGTCGCTGAAAGCCTAGTTCATATTCTAAATTTTGTCGAGGAAAAACTAAAGGAGGAATCGTCTTTCTTCTATCAACGTACATTCTATTCCACTCTAAACAACGAAGAGAAGTATCTGTTGGGATTTGTTGTCAAAAATGAATTAGAAAAAACGGTTTCTTCTCAATTTAACTATTGTCATGGATATCTATTGACCTTGGACAACCCCGACATGGAACTTAGTAATTTATTTATGCCAATTACCCTTAAAGTACTTGATGAGTTACAGATCCCTTCATTGAACTATGAAGATCCAAATGTAAAGCAAACCATTAGCCAATTGCCATTATTATCTTTAGAATTAAATCCTGAAGTTGCCTTAAAACAACTTGACTATTCCAGTAGACCAATATTACTTCATCCATCAGACGTTCTAAATATAATGATTGATGATAATACTAAATCCAGAAATATTTTTGAATTGATCGCCGAACCAATTTTCACTGAGTTATCCGACAAAAACGAGGTAAGTGTGTTTCTGACCTACCATTGTGAGTATTCATCAGTTCTATATAAAATTCACCACAGGTTTATTATTTCAAAGTCGAACTATATTTCAATCAATCTACAATTGGCAAAGAGTCAAAAAGATGGCCCTACTAAAATGAAGAACTTAACCTCGTCTGGTTATAGTCTAAAAACCAAACCAATTAATGATTAACTTGCGTTTAAAGCAGTATCTTGGGATCTGGAGGTTTTTCGGTCATTTTATTCTAAATATTTCCTCCCGCGGAACGTTCTGATCGAATTTTTCTTTGTTCTGAAAATACAATTCAGACATATCTATCATCAAACTTAGAGCTACGTAAAAAGCATTAATGTACCCTTGTGACTCTAAATAGGTCTTTGAATTTGATCCCGCCAATACCGCCATTTTTCCGTAAACTTCACCAGTTAAATACAGGCGCCAATTGCAATAAGAAACGCCGTTTGTAACCACATTAAAATATTTTAGCGCAGCAAGGGCCACGTCCGGTTTGAAAGCATCCTGACAGTCTTGAATTTTCTTGAGTGCTTCCAGTGCCTCTAGGGAATTTTTGGGTTTGAAATCAAGTCCATAGTAGGTGACATTATCCTGTTTATAAGCCATTTTTTATCCTCAATAATTTCTTAAACATAATAAATTCCAAAATGGTCTAATTAAATAATTAAAGGAGTTTTAAAACACATATTAACCGATCATTAAAACAGCATAATTTCTAACCTGTCTGAAGATCGAACCAATCACCATTTTTTAGTCAACTTACTTCGTTTGTATGGATGCTAAAATCCTAAGTTCGTCGATCTCTTGGTTCGATATTTGGTCAGGCAGGACTACCAATTAAACCCTCAGCAAATGCTGGGGGTTTTGAATTAACTGCCACCTGTAGATCCCAAAAACTTACTTATTCCATGGAACATGTATGGGATATGTATGAAACATGTATGGAACACCCTCCCTGTATCTACGAGGTATCTCCCCTGTATCTACGGGGATCCGCCCCAATCACTGCCCTGTATTTCGCCCTCAGGTATCCCCTACTCTTTCTTTTCATTCCTTTTTGTACATTTACGTTGCACTTAACGATCTGTACTCCCTATGGCAAAACCAAAAGGGCCATTTATCATCAAAGGAACACTGGGCGGTTTATCGTTCTACGATTCGGTGTTCGGACCCATTGTAAGAACAAAGGGCGGCCCCACAAAACAGCAAATTAAAAAAAGTCCGGCCTACGCGTCGGTGCGGCGCAACAATTCCGAATTCGCGAACGCCGCCTCGGCGGGCAAAGTCCTGCGCCAGGGCATGCGCGCGCTGCTCACCCACATTGACGACCACCGACTGGTATGGCGGGTTACGCAACTGATGGTGCAGCTAAAGAACCTGGATTCCCATTCCGAATGGGGCCAGCGGGTGGTTGGCAAAGGCCTGCTGAGCGAAGCGGGACAACACCTTTTAAAAAATTTGGATTTTAACAGCAACGCCCCCCTGAAAACGCTGCTGAAATGCGACTACCGCATCGACCCACACCACCGACTACATCTACCCGACTTTGTGCCGGTGCGCGACCTGAAGTTCCCAAAAGGCGCCAGTCAGGTGGTGATGAAAAGCGCCCTGCTGCAGTTTGACCCCGAGGGCAAAAAAACGACGCTGACAGAAAGTAACACGGTACGTTTGGCGATGAACCGAAAAAGCAACCGCGTGCTGCTTGCCCCTGACCCCAACCGCACAACAGGCGGTACCGTGATCCAGTTGTTACTGATTTGTTTTTTGGATGAAAACAACCCTTCCGCCTTGCCGACCCGAAATAAGTATAACGGTTTGGGGGTTGTTGGAGTGAAGAACGGATGAAGAATTTTAGATAAATGAGTTAACGCGGTAAAAGATTGTTAGGGGGAATATGAGTGAAGTGAATTTAGTAAAGGCAGGGGTCTTAAAGGCGCGGGAACAGGCTTGCAGGTCTCCCCGCCTGACGCCAAACGCGAGTTAGCGGCTAGCATTTATTTTCTGTTCAATTTTTGAGTGTAAATTTTCTTTGATCCAATTATTCATATTCTCTAAGTTGCCTGCATTAGCCGAATGCCAGGGACTTTCGTCATTTATCATTAATTCGTTTGTTCTTAAGTCGTAAAGTGAATGATAAAGTCCACTCCGCTCCATAACTAAGTAGTCATTCTTTACAAACATTTTTACATTTTCCAGATTTTTGGTCCTTCATCATAATTAAACGCAACCTTCTGAAATTTTTGATTGGGCTTGTCAATTATGTCTTTACTTAGCTTGTCTGATTTAAGCCAATCTTGCTTCTTCCATTTTACAATTTGAAATTCAACATCGTCAAATCCTGCGATTGAAAAATACAGAACATAAATATCGTCCCTGAAATTTACGCTTTGTAAGAAAAGATAGTCCTTGTAGTATTCTAAATAAATATCGCCCTTAATTCCAGCGTATTTCATAAAGCCTTTTTCGTTAAGTCGTTGAGTAGTTTTGTCACAGTATTGGTCAGCAATACTGTCTTTGTCAGTTATAACACCCGCTCTTCTCATTTCAACAAATTCTAAGCTGTCAACGATTCGGAAATAGTATTCAAGTGTCCGAGTGCTTTCTGCCTGTGCAAATATTAGTTTACTTGTCAGTAGAAGCATTAAGGTTAATATTGAAATTCTTGTCATTTTTCTTTGTCGTTATCGTTATGCAGTGGCTGTCGTCTATGCGTGCCGCTAAAGGTTTGCAGCTACCAGCAGTTGGCTTTTTGGAACACTCAACTGTCTACAACCACAAATGTCTATTTAAAGATACAAATGGTTGTTAGCGAAGCCAAAAAAATTAAATGTCTGCGAAGCAGTTAATAAATTGGCTTTGCGATGACCTCGTCCGCGCCAATTACTGGTAGGTGCCTCAAGTGGCTCGGCATTATTATGATTTTATTATTTTCTGAGTGTATTTCCTTTTGTTTGTCTGAACGGTTAATACATAAACGCCACTCTCAAATGTTGAAAGGTTGATTTGATAAACGTATGAACCTTTCGTTTTTTGTCCTTGGTCTATTATTTTCATAATTTGTCCGTTAATACTGTACAGGGATAAAATAATACTGTCCGATTCTGATACATTAAAAACAAGATTGGCAATTTCATTTGTTGGATTAGGAAAAATATTTACTTTTAACCCAAATGGAAATGTTACTTCACTTACACCAGTAATTAGAGAGAGTAATTCTAAATATTCACCCATGGTAGGAATGTCGAGATATTTACCATTAACTGCTGATTGATTAATATGTTCACCAATGAGATCCGTAATAGAATCTTTTAGTGTCTGAGGAATAATTGACGAATTTAAACCGTACGCTTTGATTAACCAACGGTAACCCGTTGCGGAGTTGCAGTTATATGAATAATCAACTAAATTTTTGATAGCTTTATATGCCATTGTATCTAATGAGCCTTTGTAAATATTTAGTGCTGGAATTAATTGAATTGTAGAGACAATGTTTTGGATTATAACACTGTGATAGCGTGAACTTGCGTTATGACCATCAACCCAACGTCCATTTGCCATTTGACCTGGCAGAACTCCATAGCGAATATTTTTAATTGCTCTGTCTAAAAATGTTATATCGTTGTTGAGCTGATATACCCTTGTTAGACCTAAAGAGGCAAAAGTATTATAGTTGTAGTTTCTGTTAAATTTCAAAGGTTTTAAATAGTTACCAATTGAAATGGCGATGTTTTTGTAATTAATATTACCAGTATAATTATAAGCTTCATAATATGCATTTGCAATTACACCAGCATCAAATTTAAATTCCCCACTTCCCTTGTCATTTATTATCCAACCATTTTGTAAAACATTTACAGAGTCCGCACCGCAAAACAGCATGAAATTTTGAATAATCGAACTAAATGTAGGGTCTCCATAGGTTCTAAGGTCAGGAAAAGGAAATGCACCAGCGCACGGCCCGGTTTGAATTTGCATCGTGGCTAAACTGTCTAATGCTTTTGTAGCCCAAGATTGATATAATGTTTTTCTTGTCAAGTCCGTTTCTCTGTCAGCAATTTTTAAAAGACCAGCTGCAATTTCTGCCGATGCTCTTAAAAACAATGAGTGCGGTTGATATGAAGGAGGGCTCATGCCTTTGCCTGCTTTCCATAGGTTAACATAAACCATGCTGTCGGTAGATATTAATGTTCTTGAAAGTAATATGGCGTTTGTCACAATAATCCAATTAATGTTTGAAACTAAAGCATAGTATGGTTCAATTGCATCTGGACGTCCGCCTTGTATTGAATAAATACTCTTTAATGCAGTACTTAGTGAGTCAATTTTAAATAAGTTCTCATATTTTAAGGCGGTGTCTAATGAATTGAGAATATTACTTATTTGTGATTGTTGTAAAGGTGTCAAGGATTGAGCAACTCCACAAGGCTGTGCAAATAATTTTAACCCTATAGTCAAAATACAAATTAGTGTAAGAACGATATTTTTCATCTATCTATGTTTAGTATTTAAATTTAAGTCATTTTTGACCATGTAAAGTTTGTGTCGTTTTTATGCCTTGCCACTAACGTATTGCATGCATGCCTTCGTGCCGGCTTCCGCGATGTCATAAATGTACAAATGTCCACCGAGATTTTAAAATAAAAGGATGCCCGACATGAGGCATTTGCATACTGTTAGTACCTAGTTGCCGCCACACAGTTTAACTTCTGATCATGTGTCCGCCGATAAATTGTAACGTTGCCGAACTAATTTTTTACGTCCGAACTTATAATTTTTTGCGCGATAGGAATGCAATTTGAAAAATTGCCTGTTCGAATGTCCACACAGGCGGGGAGGAAATTTTGCAAGGTTATTTGGCGCCACTAAAACTATTTGCCTTTGAAAGAAGCGCCAAATGTGCTTGCGAAATGCGCGAAGAGTTAAAAAACAATAAAATCAAAATACTTTATTTTGTCGTTTTAGATTTGAAAGTATTTAAGAGAGTTAAAATTGAATTGTAATCTCCGTTCTTTTTTCGAACGAATTCATCTACAAGTATTTTGCAGCACGTTGTGTGAGAGGAAAAACTTAATTCCCCTGTAAAAGTTTGTGTGAATAGTTTTATATTCTCTTTGTTGTCTGAACTGTAGGTAGGTGGTTGCTTTCCTTGAATTACTAGGAATTTATTAGCATAATCGCTATCCCAAATTAAGTCTTCAGGAGTTTTTCTATTTGGAAAATAATCTAAATTATTGAAAATGTAATTTAGATATTTAATTGCATAATCAATTTTTTGAGCTTCATTGCCACCACTGGTAGCTTGCCCGTCTATGGCAAAGCCTAGATTTTTGAAAGATATTCCTGTAATTTCTTTAATTTTTTTATCCAACTCAGTTATTGATTTTGATTCTTTCAATGTAAGACTTGACGGGTCCACTTTTTCCTTAAATTGATCCCCATCTAGAACAATAAATTTATCATGTTCGTTTTCTTGAGTATAAGCTACAGCCTTGCTAAATAGAGTTCCTGCGCCACCCGGTAAATAGTTAACTACAAACATTAAAGCAAGTTCATTGTTGAGATCGGAAAGAATAGCATCGAAGATATTCTTTGCGAGATTGTCTTCCACATATATTACTTTTTTATTGGTGGTGCTCAATTCCTGGCCAATATGTTGAAAAGCTTCTAAGTAGTGACAGCTGTTTTTTATTTGAAACCTAGCTCCAATTGATGGTAAGAATAATTTAATAGCATTTTCAGGTAAATACCTAACAAATTTTGGAGAATGTGTAGACAAGACAATCTGCAGTTTTTTTTCCAAAGTTTGTTTTAGAAGGAATTCAAGTAATTTTTCTTGTGCACCCGGATGTAATGAGACCTCAGGTTCATCCAACAAAATTAATGAGTAAGGTTTCGCAGAAGTTATTTCATAAACTAATCTTACTACTGCAAATTCTCCACGTCCGGCAAATGCTTCCGAGTAATTTATAGAATTAGTTCTAAAATAGACTGTCAATCCCTTTACAGAAGAATATAAATTGTGAGTAATGAGCTTACATTCTAAATAATCTTTTCCGAGAATAGTATTTACAGCATTCAAAGAATCTGCATCTAAAATAATTGGCTTTTCAATTTTTCTACTAAAATGCCTTTTCTCTTTCCCGCTATCTATAGTTTCTCTAAGATGTTTTGATTTTATTCTAATTAAATCTTGCCTTGACTTAAAAGTCTTTGTCACGTTAAAATTGGACAAATAGAAAAATTTATCGTACGCACTTAGTTCTGACCTGAAATCAAGATATTGCACATCCTTTTTTATTGTAGGATGACGAGCACCTCGTTTTAAAATTTCCATACCATATTTCTTGATAGGTCTGGAAGGTTCCCAATAGTGTGTACCTTTAGCTTGTCCTATCCGAGTTTTTAGTACTTCCTTAATATCTCCGTCTTCCCCTTTGTAACCGTATATCAAACAGGGTTTATTTGTTTCATCATCTTCAATAGTGTCGACCTTTGTACTAAACCAAAAATTTCCGGGGCTGTAGCCCTCCGGCATTCCGTAAATACCCTGAAGAGCTGAACTTTTTCCAGATCCATTTTGCCCAACTAAAACAGTTAAAGGAAAATTAAAATCAATCCTCGATTCTAATTCCAGATTTTTGTAGAATGGAAATCGAATGTATTCGATGTAATTTTTAAATAAATTACCTGTATACGCGCCGTGGATTGCGGCGATCAATTTTTCTATTTCGTTGGTTTTTTTATTCATTTTCCCATGATTGATTTTGCGATTTTCATGCTCAATAATGGAGGCACCGCATTTCCAATCTGTTTAGCAATAGAGCTCTGATTTTTCCCAAAAAATAAATAGCTATGTTCAAAAGTTTGAAGTGTTGCCCCTTCTCTCAGCGAGATAGCCCGGTCTTGTTCAGGATGCGCGAACCTTCCGTTAGAAATGCTGTTAAACCTTGTTGTAATTGTTGGCGCAGGTTTCTCCCAAAACATTCTACTATAAGAATCTGAAAAATTATTTTTTTGATAATGTGATTTGATAGCTATATCTATGTTTTCAGAGTATGACATTCGAGTTCCGCCGTTTCGGGGAGTAAGTTGTAGTCTTTTAAGATTATTTTCAGAAAGTTTTGCAGCCGAATGTATGAAGTTGCTAGCGTCTTTATGGCCTGCATTAATTACTTTAAAAATTCGTTTATCACCAATAAACTCTCGAACCGTAGGTAGATTTGTCAATGAATCTTCTTTTGGCAGAGATACTTTTTCGTTCACCCTCGAAGCAATTAGAAGAAAACGTTTCCTAGTTTGAGGAACGCCATAGTGACTTGCATTGACAATATGATATTTATATTTATATTTTTTCTTATCAAGAAAATTTAAAAATGCCTTTAAAGGGCTTTCTTCAAGTCGCGTTAAAATTCCAGGAACGTTTTCGATTACAATGAATCCGGGTTTGAAATAGTCAACAAATCTTTTGAAGTCACCAAGTAAATTTTTAGATTCTTCTGATTTCGTTTTATCTGTTTTTATTTTGCTCCAATACTGACAAGGGCTACAGCCGATGAATACCAAATTGTCATCATTTTTTTTTATTGCTAGTTCTTCAATTAAAAAATCATAAGACATTTTTTTTATGTCCGCTTTTAAAAACTTTGACGTAGGGTTATTAATTGAGTATGTTTTTTTACATTCTTCATCAATATCAATACCGCCTAAAACTTTAATACCAGCTTTATTAAATCCACTAGTCATTCCTCCAGCACCACAAAAAAAGTCAACTGCTTTAAACATAGAACTAATTGTATTGGGTTTACTCATAATTATTTTGTTGAAATTAGTAATTCTCTGACATCCACATTTAAAACATCTGCAATTTCAAAAAGTGTTTCCATTGTAGGTTGCATTTGATTAGTACACCATTTGGAAACTGTAGTTCTATTTTTATCAAGTTGTTCAGCAAGCCAATTATTGGTTTTTCCTTGTTCTGCCAAAACAGCTTTAATTCTATTACTTGCCTTTTTTTTCTTCATAAAGAAGCCTTCAACATTAATTATTCTGCAAAATAAGCATAATCTAAAAATTCTATTTTACTCATTTTCAGTCTATAAAGCTAAATGTTAATATTAATAAGCTGAATAAATATCTTATAAAGCATAATTTGAATAGTTTTGAGCAAATTTAAACCATTTGCAATGCCAAACTTGTTCAGAAACTTAAAAATTCATACGAAATACCAATCACGAAAATACGGAGAAGAAAAAATTCCTGAAATCCGTCTCGAAGGCAAATGGCATGACGCACTTGGTTTTAAGCAAGGTCAGACCGTTAAGATTAAACAGCAAAAAAACAGACTCACCATTACTGTTGTCAATGAACCAAAACCCGTCCGCCATGCTGCCGCAGGCTTGCGCTTTTGACTGAACGGAGTGAGACGCGCAAACACGCTTGCCCGTCGGCAAGCAACCAATTTCTTTAAGCGCGGGCATTGCAGCTTATTTGTTTGGCTTTACCACATGTCCTCCGGGGCCAAACAAATGTGCTGCAATTGCGATAGCCAATGTGTGCCGCGTCACGGCACAGAAAAAGCGTGGGAAAAAAATTAAAATTGTCCTGGAAGAATTTTGTTTAATGTTCGGATGTCAGCCCAAAAGCTGTCGACCGAATGCCAGAAGTTTTTGAAAACGAAAGCTCTTTTGTCCGCCGAAATTGTCATTGGAGATGTCCGCGGCAATTGGTACTAACTACTAAATATACGCAGCTTTTTCATTTTTAATTAATTGTAGTTATTTACAAGCGTTTGTTAGCGCTTTGTAACATAAATATAATAATTTGCCTGCGTGTTTAAGGTCTGGCCAAATATTTTACCAAAAAGCTACGGGATACCGTCAGTTTTTGGGTTAAAAAAAGAGGAACTGACCCTTAGCCCGCTGTTGCCAGTAATAGCTATTTCCCGGATTTTGCACGTGTCTCTCGCTGCGGAAATTTTAAGTTCTCAGTCTCTTTGGTCACACTATCAAGGAATTTCTTTATCCGAGTACGCATATTGTGTCGATAATGTATGTTCTTTCCCGTATAAACGTCCTCCCGGAAGTCGTAAAGATCTATATAGAAAAATCGATTACGGTTGTTCATGGCAAAATAAATTTTTCGGTAACAAGAATGGTCTATTCCGACTTTTGATACGGTACCGTCTTTAGCTAAAACCGAAGCATCCTTTACAGTATCATTAATCAACTCTGTAAAATGAGAGAAAAAGAACAAGAATGTACTTGATTCCTTTAACTTAACAGGAGTATATTTGAAACAGTCATTAATTTTTGCCACATAATTTGCTCCCCTGAATCTGTAAAAGATGTAAGTGGTTGGAGAGCTTTCGCATTCACCTTCATGAACTTGTTCCGGAGTAAAGTTGTCTGGAAAAAAATATCCGTCCGAATAACAATAAGCATGATGCACAAAAAAGGTGTCGAGCCCGGATTTTATAAGCGAGTCAACTTTTACTTGAAAAGCATTTAACGAGTCTATACTTAAGGGATCATTACTCACTTGTCCAAAAAATATAGTCTGAAAGAAAAGAATCGGCCCGAGAATAACTATTTTTCTTAAATTTTTCAATGTCTTAGCAAAGATATTGCGGTTATTATAATTACTCGTAACGTCTTGAAGCAGCTCGAAGGGCGGGACTTTTACCACAAAACTTTATTTGGAGAACTAATGTTTGATTAACCACAAATGTGTCTGCGGAGAACTGAACCGCCACTTTTGCCAAACCCGTGTTAGGCGTTCGTTGCTTTATCGTTCTGATATTGTTATTTATTTTTCCATCTGTCTAAGCGTTTCATGCCTCTTGTAAATAGCCAAGAGAAAAATCTAGAATGTCCACCTTCCATCATTTTCTGTTTGCAGTATTCTTGAAATTCTAAAACATTATTCCCTTTGTAAATAAACTCGCCATTTTCATAGCAGTAGGAACAATATTTTTTGCTAGTGCTTTTGTCTGCATTTGTTCCGCCTCCTTTTTCGTCTCGTTTTAATGGCATTCCACAAGACTGACAGTTTTTATAATTTTTGTCCATTTTTTGTCCGTTTATTAATTACTTTTTTTTGGTGTCTGTGCAATGACGCCTAACTAAAGTATATGCGCAGCTTTTCCATTTCTAATTAATTGTAATCGTTTACAAGCATTTGTTAGGGCTTTGCACCATAAATATAATAATTTGCTACTGTGTTTAAAGTCTGGCCAGGTTATTTTGTATAAAAGCCAGAGGAAACCGTCAGTTTTTGGGTTAAAAAAAGGGAGGGGGTCAGTTTTTGAAGGGGCTGGTTTGTGGGGGGCAAACGCACGGCGATCTTTCCACGCGCTTTTGATTTTTAAGGAAAGATTGGCAAAGTAGTTACATTTTCTTTTTTCTTGAAAAAAAAGAAACAAAAATTCAAGGCTGCATAAACTTCAGCAGAAATCGGCGCGATCTCAAGCCGACGCAACGAACTCGGCTCGTCAAAAGAGGCGGACGAGCCTCAAACAGCGTGGCGCGGGTTTACCATTTTAACGTATAAATTGTATCTTTAACGAATGAAAAAGTACACCGTGTTGATGTCACTTTCTATTTTTCTCATCTCGTGTCGCAAGCCCGACGTGAGGAATTATGGTGGAATTGTAGTCGATACCACCGGTGCGCCGGTAGCGCAAGCTACTGTTTCAGTTATTTACCGGCAGGGCGCAAGCAATTTTTCTGATGGCACTGATGAAGTCCGCACATTGGATGTTACAGAAACTGATGGAACTTTTTCTTCCAAATTCACACTTCGGAAAAAGGAATACATTGACTACTTTTCCGTTCACTCGCCACCCCCCAATTCAAAATCGGTAATTACCCGTGCGTATAATGGTGCTTCCGCAACCGACATGAGGATTGTGATCCCTTAATTGGGATTGTCAAACCCAAAGAGCTGCCGCACCGCCTTGATTTTGTTTGCTGTTGTCACCAGCAGCGGTCATCCAAATTACACACAGATTGCTTGTCAGCCAACAGCTGCTGTGTCGGGAGAATTTTTAGGAAGGGAAAGGTTAAAAGAATGAAATTATTTTTCATTTTCTAATTTCTACCACATCTTTCGCAACCGTTTTGAATTTGGTAAATACTAAAGGATCATGACCGGGAATCACAACATCTGTGTTCCCCATAACGGCTTGCTTCATGTTTTTTAAATTACGAATATATGCCTTTTGATCGCTGGTAGCCGGGCTTGAAAGCATGCTGGCGATATTGAGGTAATATTTGCAATTGTCAGAGGCAATGATCACGTTTTGCTTTCCATTGTGAGCATATACATACTGCGAGCCCGGTGTGTGTTTTGACCCTGCAATAACAACAGTTACGTTGGGTAGGATCACCTCGTCGCGAAGGCCTTTTAAAAGCGTCAGCCTGCCTTTCACCTTGCAGTTGCGTACTTTTTGAACATCTTTTTTGTTATAACCTTTATTCTCCAGATCCTTCCTGCTCGCCATAAGGTCGTTGTAATCTTCTTCCTGCATCCATACCATAGCATTTGGGTAAAGATCAATTCCTCCGATATGGTCCCAGTGGGGATGTGTTACGATGATGTCGGTAACTTCCTCTGGTTTTACATCAATCGATGCAAGCAATTTATCGGGTTGTATAAAAGCAATGTCATTTGTGTCAACGCCCGCGTCTGCCGTAAAACCAGCATCCACTAAAATAATTTTGTCTTTGTTTTTTAAAACCCAATACATGAAAAACACTTTTGTGCTATCGCCACCACTGTAACCTACAGCCTGGTCTTCCATTCGGACATAATTTTTCCGCTCTCCAAATTTTAGCGCATAAATATCATAGGTTTGAGCATTAAGGGCAATTGGCAGAAATATACTGCAAATGATAAAAAAAGATCTTGTCATAAAATTAAAAGTAAGAACTATTTAGGCATTTTGATCATCTCATCAGATGCCTTTATTCGTCTGCCAACATGCAGTATACGGAATTTCGTCCGCCCCTATTGGTGGTAACAGTTTCGGGTAATGTGTTCGGGCGGGTTTCTGAACACAAAGTTTCAATTTATTATTAAAGTTCTCTTTAATCACAAAATTCCAAGTCTGCACAGCCTGTCCGGTGAGGAACGAAACGGGATCACCCCCCTGAAGCTAAACCCTTGTTATGCGTCATTTTTTTTTACGCTATTTTCTTTCATCCGTCGACAAAATGGCATATCCATAATTATCTGACCAACCCGACTTTAAAGGCAATAATTTTCGTGTATGTGCTTCTCGAAGCATACCCACTTTTTCTAAAACACTGATTGAACCAATATTTTCAATTGCACAACCAGCTTCAATTCTATGCAGTTTCAAGTTTTCAAATCCAAAATCTATTATTTTTCTTAAACTTTCTGTTGCATAACCCTTGTTCCAAAATTTATAATCAAATTGAAACCAAACTTCTGCATTTTTATAATGTTCTCTCCCTAAATTAATTCCAGTCAAACCGATAAATTCATTTCCATCAATTAATTCAACTGAAAACGTAAATCGTTTAGTGTTTTCTTTAGCATTTTCGACCATCCAATTTTCAACAGTAATTTTTGTTTCGTTTATATTTTTGGGAATTCCCGATGTATTAAATTTTGCAGTTTCTTCTAATGATTGCAACTTATAAACGTCTTCAACATTTAATATAGAAATTGGCTGTATATTTAATCTTGCAGTAGTTAAATGTATGTTCATCTTTTTTAATTATTGTTATCACGTGATGTTGGGAAAAATGGCGTCGAATGGTTTTCAGCCACCCGAAGGGCGGGACTTTTACCACTCCCGATAGCTATCAGGATGATTTGAAAAACGAATATTTGATTAACCACAAAACTGTATTTGGAATACAAAACCCCGCTTTTTGGTTAGGTGCTGTTAGCTGCTGCGCTTTTTGTCGGTTCATTACCGTTAAATTAATGGTCGGCAACAAGTTTGTCTATGGTGACTCGTCAGTTTAAAACTGTTTGTCCAAATTGTGATAGTCAATCTTCGCCATATAAGGAAAGTAGGGCAAGATTTCTATAAGTTCCTTTGCCCGGGCTTCATCTACATTCTGAAATATTAAAACAGCATCTTTTTTGGTCACCGATATGAAAAAGCTTTCCAAAATATTTTCTTGTTTCCATTGATTTACAAATTCCATTTCCTTTTTTGGTAATTCAGGATTCGATTTTATTGTCGCAATTCCGCTGTCTGATAGAGTGATTAACACTAATATTCTGTTCATATTATCTGGATTTAATTTTGTTCAGCAAAGTTAAAATTATATTGATTGTTTCATGTCACAGTTTGGCAAAACTTCCAATTTATAACGTGTTATGATGGTTGAACGACGGCCGGCTTCGCCCGCTTACGCTTAATTGCTGTTAGTAGTTGTTGCAGCCACACAGTTTAATTATTGTTTAGGTGTCCGATTTGTTTAGTAACAGGTGGTTGCTACTCTTTGGACGTTCTTTTAAAATCTTACTTTTCTTCCTTGATGAAGAAATTAACAATCCCGAATGGTTTCGAAGCAAGGCTGCATAAAAATTTTCATGAGGCCTGGTTAACGATCCCGTCATTCCATCCCACACTGTCATTTCGACCAACGGGAGAAATCTCAAAGCGGTTTTTATTCTTTGGATTTTCCTTTTCTTGAGAAAAGTTACCTCCTACTTTTTGCTTGAAAAAAAAGAAACAAAAATTCAAGGCTGCATAAAATTCAGCAGAAATCGGCGCGATCTCAAGCCGACGCTGCGAACTCGGCTCGTCAAAAGAGGTGGACGAGCCTCAAACAACGTAGCGTCCACACACCAGCTGCTCAAAAAGCGCGGTACCGCACAAACGGGTTAATTGGGTTAGCTTTTTTTGCACGTTTTTGAGATCACTTGATTTCTTTGCTGAATTTTATGAGGCCGACTTAGCAGTCCCGTCATTCCATCCCACCAGGTCATTTCAAGCAATGGGAGAAATCTCATAGTGGTTACTAATGTTTGGACATTTTTTTTTAAATCTAACTTTTCTTCCTTGATGAAGAAAAGTAACAAAAGAAATCAAGGCTGCATAAACTTCAGCAGAAATCGGCGCGATCTCAAGCCGACGCAACGAACTCGGCTCGTCAAAAGAGGAGGACGAGCCTCAAACAGCGTAGCGTCCACACACCGGCTGCTCAAAAAGCGCGGTAACGCTCAAACGTGTTAATTGGATTAGCTTTTTTCGCACGTTTTTGAGATCACTTGATTTCTTTGCTGAATTTTATGAGGCCCTAATAAAAACGCCGAAGCGATTTCTCAATCCGCTTCGGCGTTGCTCCCTCTCCTGGGCTTCCCGCCATCCGCAGCGCTGCGGCGGGATAGACTTCTCGCCCAGACCAAAACAAAAACGCCGAAGCGATTTCTCAATCCGCTTCGGCGTTGCTCCCTCTCCTGGGCTCGAACCAGGGACCCCATGATTAACAGTCATGTGCTCTAACCAGCTGAGCTAAGAAGGAATTTATCTGGTTATCCAACCGGTTGTTGATTTTTAAGGATCAATTTTCCTGATTAGGGTGGCAAATTTACAGCACTTTTATGAAATAAACAATATCTTTACGGAAATTTTTAAAAAAAATAAATGAGTCTATTACTTGTAGGTACAGTAGCGTTTGATGCTATTGAAACACCATTCGGCAAAACCGATAAAATAGTGGGCGGCGCCGCCTCTTATATTGCTTTAGCAGCTTCGTATTTTCATCAGGACATGCACCTGGTATCGGTGGTGGGCGACGATTTTCCACAGAGCTTTTTGGATATTTTAAAAAGTAACGGTGTGAATCTGGATGGCCTGCAAATAAAAAAAGGCGAAAAATCATTTTTCTGGAGTGGTAAATACCACAACGACCTGAATACCCGCGATACGCTTGACACCCAGCTAAATGTGCTGGAAACATTTAACCCGATAGTGCCCGATGCGGCCAGGGAGTGCGACTTTTTAATGCTTGGCAATTTAGCGCCTGCCGTACAACAAAGTGTGATCACCCAACTAAAAAAACGCCCTAAGTTGATCGTGCTGGACACCATGAATTTCTGGATGGATATTGCCATGGAGGAATTGTTGGCCACCCTGAAAATGGTGGATGTTTTAACGATCAACGACTCGGAGGCCCGCCAATTGTCGGGTGAATACTCGCTTGTAAAAGCGGCTCAAAAAATATTAAAAATGGGCCCATCGGTTTTGGTTATTAAAAAGGGCGAACACGGCGCGCTGCTCTTCAACAAAGAAGAAGTTTTCTTTGCTCCGGCGCTTCCGCTGGAAGAAGTGTATGATCCAACCGGCGCTGGCGACAGTTTTGCCGGTGGCTTTATTGGCTACCTTTCTAAAACCAAAGATATCAGCTTTGAAAACATGAAACGGGCCATTATTTTTGGCAGCGCCATGGCTAGTTTTACGGTTGAAAAATTCGGAACCGAACGCCTCATCGGTCTGTCAGCCGAAGACGTTGAAGAAAGGGTGCAGGAGTTTGTTGACCTGGTACAATTTGATATTTCCTAAATTCTGTAAAAGGCCGTAATTCTTACTGAATTTTATACTAAATTTACTTTTGTAACGTTATAATGGAGTGTTTATAAAACGCCTGGTATATTCCTTTGCCGTCATTTTAATCCTGGTTTCCTGCAGCACTAAAAAGAATACTGTGGTAAGCAGGGCATATCATGACATGACCGCAAGGTACAATGGATACTATTATTCGTGTGTAAATATCGACGACGGCATTTATAAAATTGAAAGAGCCAATAAAGACAATTACGAAAAAATACTGCCTGTTTACATTTACCCAACGGTTGAAAAAGCGAAAAGCACCTTTCCTGAATTTGATAAAGCGGTTAAAAAATCTACCCTTTGTATTCAACGCCACACCATTAAGGACAAAAAAGGGAACGAAGTACCCACCGCCGGCAAATGGATTGATAACAACTGGATCAACATCGGCATCTCCCAATTTTATAAACGGGAATTTTTCAGCGCCGTGGAATCCTTTGAATACGTAACCCGTACTTATAACAAATCGAAAGACAAATACACCGCCATGTTGTGGCTGATTAAAGCCTACAACGAAATTGGTTCGGTGAGCAGCTCAGAACCCATAATTTCTTTTTTAAAGAATGAAAAGAATCTCCCGCTAAAAATCAGGAATGAATTACCCGTGGTGATGGCAGACTACTATATGCGACGCGGACAAAACACCGAAGCCAGCACGCGGCTCATGGAAGCTACCCGCAACAACAATCCTATTTACGGGATTAGTAAGAAAAAAAGAGGCAGGTATTCATTTATCACCGCCCAATTGTTTGAAAAATCGAAAGACGATAAACGCGCCATCGAATACTACAAAAAAACCATTCAATTGAAACCTGAGTACGAAATGGTTTTTTACAGTAAAATAAAAATGGCCCGTTTGCTGGATGTAAAACGAAATAACTCCGAAAAGACCAAGAAAGAACTATTACGAATGGCTAAAGAGTTTAAAAACAACGAGTACTACGATGTTATTTATTACACCCTGGGAGAAATTGAACAAAAGGAAAGAAATCAGAATCAGGCCTTGTATTATTACAAAAAATCCGTTCGAACCAGCGTTTCCAATCCAAATCAAAAGGCGCTTTCTTTTTTAAAACTTGGGGAAATAAATTTTGATCTCGCTAACTATCAACCGGCAGAAGCCTACTACGACAGCGCCATCGTTACCCTTCCGAAAGAACATCCGGATTATAAATCGATCCTGGCCCGAAAAAAAACGCTGGAAGCGTTGGTTGAACACATAAAAACCATTTCGCAGGAAGATAGTTTGCAGCGAATTGCAAAAATGAGTGAAGCCGAAATAAATGCCTTTATCGATAAACTCATCTTAGCGCAGCAAAGAGAAGAAGAACGTAAACAAAGGGAAATAGAAGCGGCTAAAAACGCGGCTAATTCAGGGTTGGGCTCCAATCTGTCTCCCAGCAAAGAGGCCCCTTTGGGTCAGGGCGCTTCCTTCTATTTTTATAGCCCCAGTGTAGTGGCATTTGGAGTTGCTGATTTTGTAAAAAAATGGGGCAACCGAAAACTGGAGGACGATTGGCGCAGGGCCAATAAAACAATCATCATGGACACGCCTCCAACCGAAAATGATACCGCGACCGGCGGGCCCGATAAAAACAAAAGCCCCCTTGCTTCAAGGGAATATTACAAACAAAATCTGCCATTTGGCGATTCTTTACTTACAAAAAGTAATAACCGGATCATCAAAGCCTATTACATGATGGGCTCTATTTATAAAGAAGAACTTAATAACACCAAAAAAACCATTTCTTCGTTTGAAGAATTAAATACCCGTTTCCCTTCCAACGTGTATTTATTAAACACGTATTATACCTTATACCGCATTTACCTGGAAGCAAAAAACCAACCTAAAGCCGACTACTATAAAGAGAAAATTCTGAACGAATTTCCTGACAGTGAGTTTGCGCTGTTGATTAAAAATCCAAATTATGCGGAAGAACGCAACTCCCAAAAAAGTGAAGTAGAAAATTTTTACCTGGAAGTTTACCAGTCGTATCACGAAAACAACTATGCCAAAGCGCTTGCGCAATCCAAAGAAGGAATCAGCCAATTTGGGAATAACGCGTACCGCCCAAAATTTGAATTTATAAAATCCTTAAGTCTTGGTAAAATAAAAGGGATCGATTCACTCGAACACCATTTAAAACTTTTAGTAGCCCGCTTCCCCGATTCTGAGGTAACCCCGTTAGCCAATGAAATTCTGCTTTCGATAAAAAAACAAAAAAATCCTGAAGCGTTAACGGGTCCTGCCAAACCGGCCGAAGCAAAAAAGGACACGTTTATGCTGAACCTGGAAGGGCCGCATTTTCTGATCATGGTAGCCCCCGACAATGATAAAATGCTGAACGAATTTAAAACCAACCTTAATAAGTTTAATTCCGTTTACTACAGCGATAGAGAATTCAACATGTCGAGCAATTTGTTCGGCGAGAACAAACAAATAGTAATTTTAAAACCCTTTGCCAATGCCAAGGACGTGGCCAAGTATTATGACAATCTCATCAAAGACAAGGATGTGTTTGCCGGTGAAGTAAAATTGACGAATTTTGAAATTTACCCAATCCTGGCCGATAACGTGCCGTTTTTATATAAAACAAAAAATACCACTGGTTATAAATTGTTTTTTGAAGCTAACTACCCAAAAAATAAATAAGCCCCCGGTAACACTTCTTTCGGTTTTTTTGGGCTCCCCGTCTCCCTTGTAATTTATTGTCAATCAGACGAAAAGACCCTTTTTTTAGACGGATTTTTGGCTTTTTATCAAAATATTGTCGAAATTGCCAATTATTAAGCAACTTCATTCATTAAACTTTTTGTACTATGTTAGGAAAAAACTCAAGCAAAAATCAGTCAAACGACGCAAGTTCTGTCAATCTGATCGGGACTGGCACCAAAATAGTAGGTGACATTAATTCAGGGGGAGACGTCAGGATTGACGGCCACCTTACAGGAAACATCGTAACCACCGGTAAATTTGTGCTTGGTGCCAGCGGCATTGTGGAAGGAAATGTAACCAGCGTTAACGCTGACCTGAGCGGTGAGGTAAAAGGTGTGGTGAGTGTTGCGGAAACCCTGGCCCTTAAAAGTACCGCTAAAATAAACGGTGATATCATTACCGGAAAACTGGCAATCGATCCGGGAGCCTTATTTACAGGCACCTGCAACATGGGTGCAAAAGTAAAAAACATGGTGCAAAATTC
>Ga0075163_10003959_pt1 | contig 19885 bp, 21 predicted proteins | sample JI1023141ADNA_FD_71478 | JGI IMG/M metagenome (GOLD analysis project Ga0075163, IMG submission 71478) | Wastewater effluent complex algal communities from Wisconsin, to seasonally profile nutrient transformation and Carbon sequestration -... | ecosystem: Engineered > WWTP > Effluent > Algae...
TCTGACACCCGATGATTTTGTCAGCGCCGCGAAAGAGCAGAACTTCGACGTTCTGACACTCAGCGAAAAAGACGCGTTGGGTTTTCGCAACATACCACGCCATGCGCACCACGACCCTTTTGATCGCATGCTGATATGGCAGGCGATTTCGCGCGAACTCACTCTGGTGAGTGCCGAAGGACAGTTGGGTGAATACCGGGCCCTGGGCCTGAAGGCTGTCTGGTGACACGAAACAAGCTCAGATGTTTCGTACCCTGCGCTTAAATGCAGTTGACCCCGCGACTCATGGTCGTGACGCCAAAGCACAGCGGCGATCACCGATGACGTGACCGCCAATAACTGAAACCTAAATGGTTTCTCCCCTGCCCCCGGAATTGAGCACTTCAAAGACGGGTGTCACCGATCATGGTTGTTTGCAATTAAGGTGTAGGGAGAAAACATGCCTACTGCCGAATTGCGTATTCCACAACATGTCTCATCGGGCGCTGCCTGGCATGATGATTCTGCTGGCAGCGAGCAGCCAGCAAAGCTGCAGGCTGCGGGTCGGGCGCGGGTGCTGATCGTCGAAGATGAGGCGCTGATCGCGCGCGACATACAGCACCGGGTGCGTGAAATGGGCTATCAGGCCGATTGGGTCGCGACAACGGGCGAAGATGCTCTGGCGCTTGCCGGTGAAATCTCGCCGCAAATGGTGTTGATGGATCTCAAACTCGGCAAAGGCATCGACGGTGTGCAGACTACTGAGATGCTGCGGGCTACATGCGACGTGCCCGTCATTTACCTGACTGCGTTTTACGACGCAGAAACCATCGAACGTGCAAAACAGACAGCGCCTGCCGGTTACCTGGTTAAACCTTTTGCCACGCGAGAACTGCGCATTGCTATAGAAATCGCCCTGCACCGGCATGAGATTCAATCGAACTTCACCGATGCTTGTCACTGCCTCGCCACAACCATTGCTTCTATTGGCGACGGAATTATTGCGACCGACGCGCGGGGTTACATCGAAATTGCGAATCGCGCGGCAGCGATGTTGCTCGGCCAGGGCAGCTCAGAATTGGTTGGTAAAAAAATCGGCGACGCCTTTCATATACGGTTAATACCCTCACACCTAACAGCCCTGCATCTGACAGACCCGGTGAGCGAGCTTCTCACAACCGGGGTCGACAGACTGGCATATACCGATGTATTGCTGCGCTGCCAGCGCGGCCGCGAAATACCAATCGACGTCACCGCGACTCGCATTGTCGACGACCATAGCCACGCGGGCGGTGTGGTGCTCGTGTTTCGCGATGTTACCTTTAGGCAGCTCAACGAAACAGACCTGCGTTATCGGGCTTACCACGATAATCTTACCGGCTTACCGAACCGCAGCCTTTTTTATGACCGAATGCAGGGGGCTCTGGTACAAACCAGTCAATTCTCACGTAATTTCGCTCTGCTGTTTCTTGACCTTGATGATTTCAAAGTTGTCAATGACACACTGGGTCATGATATCGGCGATCTGCTTTTACAACAGGTCGCAGAGCGCCTGAAGTCTGCGGTGCGGCCAGAAGACACAGTTGCCCGGCTGGCGGGCGACGAATTCGCCATTATTCTGAACGATATCGATGGCGCAGACGACGCAAGGGAAATTGCAGCTAAGCTGCTCACCACATTCTGCGAGAGCTTTCACCTCGCAGACGCAGGTATTGCGGTTTCTGCCAGCATCGGCATATCTCTTTGCCCGCGCGATGGCACAGAAATCGATCGATTGATGCGGTGCGCCGACAAGGCCATGTATTCGGCGAAACTCAAAGGCAAAAATGCCTGCGAAATTTACAGTAGCGGCAAATAGTACTAAGGATTCTCAGCCAGGGGTGCAGACACGCGCTCAGAAAATCTGCTCTGCGCAGTAGAAGTATTGTTGCTGAGATCAAAACTGATGCCCAGCTGCAGCATGAACCCGCTGACATTGATCTTTTCGTTGGTTGCATCGTTGTTGAGCTTCGAGACCGAACTGACGTTGTATCCCGTATTCAGAACGAGCCTCGAATTTTCACCCAGAGGCATGCGGGCGCCGGCGCTCACGACGAGGCCAAGATCACCGAACGATGTACTGTTGACGAAGGCGAGCTCATAGCCTGTGCCCACCTGTGCAAACGGCGTGATGATTCCGCCGAATTGGTAGGGTATATCAATGCGGGCATTCACCATGAACATCAGCATACGAATCGTCAGAGATTTATCGATCGCCGTCGGATTAAAAGCGTAACTGCTCGGTTGCGTACTTGCAGCCGTGTCGTATGACGTCTGGTAATAATCAACGCTGCCCGAAATAGAAACGAGTTTGTCGAAATAACCGCCAATACTCAAGCCCCCTAAGAAACTAAATTTGCGTATGTCGTGCGGGCTCATGCCGCCCATGCGAACGTCAAAGTATCCCCTGTCGGCTGAAACGCTGCCAGAAATCAACAAGCACATGAACAGTACGAGCAGAGGTAACGGCAATAATTTATGCGAGAGACGGTAAAAACGCTTGAATATGGTCATAGAATCCTTCTGTTTATCGAATGGCTGAATATACATTGTTATGTGCCGGATAACACTAAGCCAAACGGCAGATTTTGGCCGTTACCGGGGGTGAAGCTGGTCGAACATTGACGCAACCCTTAGCACCATGTTGAATGAGCCTCATTCGCGCGGGCTTAGCCATGGGCTAAACAAAAAAGTTCTGCCGAACCTTCTCCGTGGCGCGGCAGAACTCTGCTTTAAAACCTAAAATCGTTCGCCAGGCAGAACCTGGCGCACGAGCTGCATTGATTTTTAGTTGTCTTCGCTGATCAGAAGAGTTTCGTCGATGCGACTGGGTATTACACCTGGATTATAAAGATTGTTATCGACCAGTGAAATCTCAACGCGGCGATTGAGCTTCTTGCCTGATTCGGCGTTATTCGACGCTATCGGCCTGAAAGCACCGAACGTGACAACCACCATATTCTCGGGTTTTACGTTACACTGATTCTGAAAGTACCTGACGACGCTGATGGCGCGGGCAGCGCCGAGTTCCCATGACGACGGGTATTTCTGAAGCTCAGCCTTTGACATGCCGCCACCTGTTGCGGTGTGGCCTTCAACACGTATCATTTTGTCCGGCGTTTTCGCGAATTCTTCGGCGAGCACCTTCAGCTTAGCTTCGAATGCATCGTTCAAATCAGGGCTATTCGGCTTAAAGGCAAAGGTGTCTTGCACATAAATTATCAGCACGCCGTTGACCGTTCGTACTGAAATCGCACCAGAGTTGATGTCGTCACGAAAGCGTGCCGTAATTGCTTCGTGAGCTGCAGCCACTTTTTTGTCTTTAGCGTCTTGATCGAGCTTCATGCGATCGTATTTCGCGCTGAGTTTTCGATATTCGGGGTTCTTCTTGATGTCTTTCGTTGCGCAGCCTGCCGAGAACAAAACGAGTAGCGCAAATGTTGAGATGATTATTTTTTTCATTTGCAAAGAATAACAAGAAAGTGCGGGTGTGAACATCAGCCAAAAGACAGAGATCAGCCCATGTCGGGGTATAACCTGCGGCAAAATCAGAATAAATCGCATTCGATGTGAATGATCGTTTCGCGCTCGGTCGAAATGCTCATGACGCCGTTCAACAGATCTGCGAGTAATTGTGCAAAGTGCATGCCGACGTGCTTGAGACAGATTTTTTCGAACGTCTCAGTCGAAACAGCACCACGGTATGCGATGGTGATCGCCGAACGTGTACCTGACTGCGTTAGGCCAAAGGTTACGAAATCGGGTTGCGTCAGGTTGGGAGTGTTGCCAATCACATACGAGAGCACCTCGCCCAGAATAAGCGAAACGACACTCGCAACGTAGGCTGTCACGTTTCGGGATTCCATCGCGTACCGCAGTTCCATGTGCGAGGGCACTCCTGATAGTTGCGAAAGCTGTCGCCGGCAATAGGCATGCAGATCGACGTGCTCCGCCGCTGCCTGCTGGCAGTGCAGACTGTGAAGACTCACGATAATTTCTGTTCGAATCGCCAGAGCCTGCAGCACATCTTCGGTCTCATGGTTGGCCGTGGCCGCCAGGCGCGTTTGTGCAAGTCGCAACACGGTGCGAAGCAGCACATCGGCATAACGTTCTGATTCCGTAAGCAACGCGGCCCCGGCTTTGATGCTGTTTCGACTGACAAGTTCGCTATGCTTGCGCTTGTTGATGTTTCTGATATTGCACTGTATAACGCGCCGGCCATCGACCAGGTAAACGTTGCTGACAAATTCTACGTTGACCAAACCACCTGTCGCCGTCTCAAGCGGAAGGTCTTCATAGCGTATATAATCATTCGTCTGTAATTCGCGAAAAAGCGCTTTGGAATATTCTTTATCCTGAAAGGCATTGATATCCCACAGATTTTTTTTCACGAGTTGTGCCCGGCTAAAGCCCAGCATTTCAATAAGATAAGGATTAACATCGTCGATGAGGCCTGTTTCTGCGTTGACGATCATGATGCCGTCTTTTGCTGACTCAAACAGCCGACGGTAACGCTTTTCTGAAACCATCAGCGCGTGTTGTCTTGATGCCAGCACCAGAGCGTCTCTTTGAATTTTGCGCCTGGCCTTAAACAACCTGAACGCCATTTTTATTGAGGCATCAAGAACCGTAATACTCGAGCTTTTGACGACGTAACCATACGAACTGATCAGCTCGTTTTTTTCAACGACATCGCGCGAGGTATGGCTCGAGAGAAAAATAATCGGCACATCGTGTACCTCGAGAATGCGGCGCGCCGTTTCAGGCCCGTCGATGCCTTTGCCCAGGTTTACATCCATCAACACCAGATCAACCGGCGGATTTCCCTTGTTCACAAGCTCAATTGCCTGTTCGCCATGCACGGCGTGAAAAACGTCATAGCCATATTCGCGCAGGTTGGCAAGCTCGCCTGCGGCTATCAGCACCTCGTCTTCGACGAGCAAGATGCGTTTTTTGGCGTTGCTCATCAGATGAGTTTAACGATTACGATTACAAGAACCACTGCTACGAGTACACCGATTACTGTCATATATCCTCCGCTCTACCAATCACTGCCGGCAAGTATAAGCAGCCGGCCCGCGCTTGAGTATCAGCCAATGGGATGATAAACTTCGAACATTCGGCTGACTGCGTCTGCAGCATAAGCAACAGGCCGGGCCGCTTCAGAACGACTGACCAAAATCAAAAAAGACGCCCCATTGGTCTGGAGCAAAACCCGCGTCAATGCGCAACACCTCGATATGGTCGGGGGGCAACGCATACCTCACCCCGCCACCATATGTGTACTTCATGAAAGGCACTTCGCCCGAATTAAACACCTCGCCGGCGTCGACGAACGCAACCGCGCTGACATTCTCAATAAAGATAGGAAAACGAAATTCGGTTTGCTGCAGCAGAAACTGCGCACCGATGAACCGATTTTTCAGGTATCCGCGTAACCGGTCGGTGCCACCCAAAGAATAATTCTGAAAGAAAGTATTTGCGCCACTCGACAACCCACCGATAGTCTGAAACGCGAACCCCAACTTTCTGAACAGCGGTAGAAAATATTTCAGACCTATTGAACTGCGCACGGCTACGGTCTCTGATTGCAGATACTCAAGTTTGTGCTCAACGCGCCAGCCAGACGAGATTCCCGGCCGTCGCACTACCTTGTCGTAAATATTGGCGACCCCGAGGCCCACATAACCCTGTGCGGGCAAAAGTTGTTTGAGCGAATCGTCTGAGTTGCGGCTGTGCTCAGGTGACCAGGCAAGGGTAGGCAAATAAAGAAACGTGCTGGCTTCTTTTGAATGTTTGCGCCTGATTCCGGTTTTGGCAGAAACAAAATAGCCGAAAACATCTCGTTTCTCTTCTACCGTGTTGCTGTTGTTGATACCGTAATATGGTTCAAAGCCATTGCTGAATTCATAAGCGCCTTCAATCGAATAGACAGGCCCGAGGTTGTAAGTAAAGCCAGGCTCAATACGATACACTTTGCGAAGGGTATAGATAAACTGCAGCGAAGTTTTGAGTTTTTCCGCTTTTTTCGTAAACAGTGCAACGCCAAGAAAGCCACTATAGGTCGGGTCGTAGCCCGCAATAGGTGAGAGCGAGAATTCAATTTTTTCGTCGGCAGCTTTCTCGGCGGCGTCGACGCTCAACGCCAACAGGCATAGAACAACCCCGAAGGCAATGAATCGCGACACAGATTTCATTCTGGCGCCGTTTCACTTTTCGTCGTCGAGTCGGTCATGGTGGCTGAAGATAACCCCTTCGCACCCCGCAGCCCAATTAAATCAACTTTCAACTGCATGTTGGCTCAGCCTGCCGCATTGCCACCTAAAACACGGTTTTCTATGGCTATTGGCGCAGCATCTTATGCCTGTTGGCCAGAGGCGAGACTCTTTGCCATAGGTACTATTGCCCGAGACCAGTGGGCGAATGCCGCCTGTTCAGGAGACCATAGATGTTTCAGAAGAGATACGTTATATACCGAAGGCTGCTTTATGTCTGTATGTTTGCCAATGCGGCGTTGATCATGCTTGGCATCGTCGCTGCAATGCGGTTTCTGCAAGAGGGACAGCTGCGCAGCCTCGAACTCATGATAATCGGGGGCGGGGTTCTGATTTTCGGGTTCGCGCTACCGTTCTATCTCTCGAGAAAAATTGCCCGTATGGCGCAGGCATGGGAGTCTGATATCAAGAAGCTGATAGCCGACTGGCTGAGCATCTGGGCAGAATCACGGGAAAACCATCAATCCAATGAAGGAGTGCTCACAGACATGAGTTTCTGGTTGAATCTCGTGATCATTACTCTGCAATCGCTGCGTGGCCGAATCAGCAACCCCTACCTGCAATTCTTCACAGAGATGGCAGGTTTCGTACGCGAAGCCCTTCATGAAGCCCACAGCACAAACACCCAGCCCAAACGCCGCAGTGCCCGTGCGAAAAAGAAGCAAGATCATGGCGCCGCGGGCGCCTCAGAGAAAAAGCAGAACTGAAGAATCTTCACCCTCTGAAAACCGTGCGGTATGCCTTTGGCTCACTGGGAATTTTCAATGGCTGGCAATATACTTGGGGTACCTGAAACCAGGTAGAATGAATCACACAGGAGTTTTTAATGAACAAGAAAGTAAACCACCCACACAAGTCTGCTATGGACGTAGTTTCTGCGACAAGCAATTCAGTGCACAACGGTCTCGAATCTATTAAGTCAGCGGTCACGAAAGTCGTGGCAAGTGCAGACAAGATCAATAGTGACGTAACTGCGAAGGCAAAAGCAGTCGTCGCTGATCTCGGAAGCAAGAAAAAGTAACCGGTAGACGAGATCGCCCGACCTTGCGACACCTGAGGGTGCACGCTCAAGTCGGGCCTGGCGGCACATGAGAATTGAATTCTCGAATTCGTTCTGTGTGTCGCCTTTTTGCAAGGCAGGGTCAACTGACCGTCTGGCACGTTAGGAGCAGATATTTGCGTAAAACACAACATGCACACAAAACAATACTGGTAAATGAACCGCCGGCGCTGAAGCCGATCGTGAACATCTACGTTTTGCCTGCCGTTGTCGCCGGCATTTTTTCCGTAGCAATGGTTTTCCATTTTCTGAGCGATGCATTTCTTCCGTTTATTACCGCCCTGTTGCTCGCCAATATTTTTACTCCAATGGTTGAGTTTTTCAGAAAGAAACGGCTGCCAATGCCTTTGAATATACTTATTGTTTTGATAATTATCGCCGGCTTTCTTTTTCTCGTCGGTCTGTTTCTCGATACGACTTTCGCGTCGGTCGTCGAGGTTTTGCCCAAATACCAGGACAAATGGAATGATGTGATATTGCCAAAGATTACCGCTTTGCTGCGCTCGATGTCGCCCGACATGCGGTTGAACGCCTCTGGCTTTAAGATGCCAGGCGCGATGAGCGCCGACCAGCTTTCGAGCGCTCTGTTTTCGGTGACAAGTTTCATCAGCGGGCTGGCGCTGATTCTATTGTTCGCGCTTTTTATTCTGGCCTCGAACGGGCAATTGCGTAAGAAAATCGCCAAGGCTTTTCCGGTCTCAGGTTCGGTGACGCTGGCCGAAATTGTTGAAAATATTGATCGCAACGTGCGAAAGTATCTGCTGACAACTCTGGTGGCGAATGCACTTGCGGGCGCCGTCATGTGGCTTGAGCTCTGGCTTTTCGGCGTCGATCTCGCGCTGATGTGGTCTGTGCTGACTTTTCTGCTGATGTTTATTCCGAGTCTCGGGGCCATCTTTGCCATCGCCATTGCGATCGCCGTTACCCTGATGCAGTTTGATGCTCAGCCGAAGGCATTGATTCTTTCGGTTATTATCGTGGTGTCGCAGCTGGTGATGGGCAGCGTGCTATTACCCCGAATCATGGGCAAAACTCTGAATCTGAGTCCGTTGCTTCTGCTGGTTTCAATTATTTTCTGGGGCTGGGTGTGGGGGCCTATGGGCATGATACTCGCGGTACCTATAACCTCGAGCCTCGCGATAATTTTCGAGAATATTCCTGCTTTGCGTCCGCTGGCGATTCTAATGAGCTCAGAACCCGCCGATGTAAAGAGACTGCCGCACTTCAGACAGCTTTGACACGCTGCCGAGAAAGGTCTGCGTTTGCAGCTGCTAGACCTTTATAATGCCGTTTCTCACCGCATATTTCACTAGGTCGACCGCCTTGTGCACGTCGAGTTTCTTCATTATATTCAGCTTATGTGACTTTATTGTACCTACAGAGACAAAAAGTGTGCTCGCAATTTCTTGTTGCGATTTACCATCTACGATGAGGTGCAAAATTTCGACCTCGCGTGGAGTCAGAGCGTTGAGCATTACGGGTTTGTGTGAAGGGCGCGGATCTGAAGAATTAAACGCACCGACGAGGTAGCCGGTGATTTTGGGCGAAAGATAAATGCCGCCCTTATGAACTGCCTCTATCGCTTCGACAAGGGCGCTGAGGCCCATGCTCTTAAGAACATAGCCGTTAACCCCAATACTAAGTGCCTCACGCACATAGTTGTCGTCATCGTATTGCGAGAGCAAAATTACTTTTATCTCGGGATAATGCCGCTTCAGCTGCTTAGTGAGTTCCATGCCGCTGAGGCCAGGTATCGCAATATCAAGAATCGCGATATGAGGCTTCAGTTGGGGAATCTGCTCCGCAGCGTCTCTGCCGTTGCTTGCGATACCCACGACCTGATACCGCTCCATACCGTTGAGAAAGCTTTTTATGGCTTCGGTTAGAATAACCTGATCATCGGCGAGAAAGAGTTTTACTTTTGTCTGCATGTTGTCCTCGGATTACTGAACTTCTTGAAGTCAGAAACACCTATCCCCAAAAGACAAGTTGGACGACGCAGCCTGAGTCATGTCATATCAGGCCGGTCACCATGTTTTCCCGGAAAATCTTTCCGAAAATACGGTCACCGAAATCTAAGATAATTTATGGTGAATTAGTCGGCAATCTGTCCACTACTATTCCGCGTGCTGTCATTTGTCTCGCTAAACTTCTGGTGCATAGCGACTGTAAGTCAACTCTCTGCATTTGTGCAGGTGTAATTCATCCCTGCAGAAATTTCATGTCATCCTTTTGGCTGATCGATCGTGTTGCCGGCGAATTATATTACCATAGCAACAAGCCACAATTAATCGTTCTGAAAAGCTTGCTGACAATGATCTCTGGAGAAATAAAATGAATAAACGAAAGCTATTTTTGATTCTGTCGGGTGCAATGGCACTCATCAGCGTCAGCCCTGTGTCTGCACTGATTGATGTCAGCGCATCAGGTGGTTACACAAATTTTAAGATAAAGGATAACGGGTCACCACTGATAAAACAAAGCGAAGAAAGTTTCAGCGGTGGTACGCTGGGTGCTGCGGTGCACTTGAGTTTCTCGGTGCCGGGCCTGCTCGCCATCGGTGTTGGGCCTTACCTGACGTATGCGCCAAATCTCGCCTTTACAGGGGAAAATACATTGGTGACCTACAAATCTTCTCTGATGCGCGTCGGTGGTGAAGTCAAAGCAGGACTTCTCATCATTCCGTTTTTGACCCCATACGCAAAATTCGGAATGGGTTCAGATACCATGACTTCAACCGCCACAGTAGTCGGCGTATCGACCGACCTGAAGTATTCAGGCCTGCAATACCAGCTCGTTGCAGGGTTAAGCTTCGGTGTCGTACCGGGAATGCAGATATTTGCCGAAGCGGGTTACACCAAGGCAACGTATGATGTCACATTCAGTGGCACAACAATTTCAAAGGTCACCGCCGATGGTTACGTGCTGGCAGCAGGTGTGATTTTCGGAATATAACGAACCGTAGACATACCGCATAAGGCCGTCTTGAATCGCTGTCAAAGTTACCGCAGATTCAGACGGCTTTTTTAGAGAATTACCTTTAATTCAGAAGCGTCTCAGCCTCACATGTGATCGCAACCTGCCTTTGGGCATATGGTTCGGCGTTTATTTTCCGTTATATTTGCAACAACAGATCAGAGGTAGACCAGTTTGACAAACGCATACACAACCAAAGCAGCCGAATTTTCCCAAGAAGCGCTTTTACAATATCGTGCGGGCAGAACTACACCCGAAAGGCTGCAGCCGGCGCCGATACCGGGATTTCCCGCTTCGATACAACTAACCGGAAAAATATTCACGCTGTGCAGTTTTGCCGAAGAGATCAGAATATTTTTTTCGTCACCGAGGGCCCCGGTGACCCGCACCTACGACGCCCGTCTGATATCAGCATTGCCCGAGCCAGTGCAACGGTATTTTAGATACGCCCTTAAAGAAGGCGCGCCCTATGTCAACAGCGCGCGTATGCGGCATACCGGCGAATTCAGACTGGCGCAAAATAAACCATGGACAATGATTCACGGTGAGCAATATTTCACTACGGAAACTCCAGGGTTCGTCTGGCGCGGGGTGACAACACTCTTGCCGGGTGACGCGATCAAGAACGACCATCTCACGGTGACGCTGCTCAACTTTTACAGCGCTGCTGATCCGCAGTGTAAAGACGAAGAGTTGTTGCGGTGGTTAAGCGGAGGTGTGTGGTTTCCGACGAGCCTGCTGCCGAGCGATCGCATAGAATGGGCGGCGATCGACAGGCGCCAGGCCCGCCTGCATTTTCACTACGAGCATTTCTCAACGAGCTTTCTCGTGAACTTCAACGACGCCGGGCAAATTTCGAGAATGCAATCTGAAGGTTCATGCGGTGCTGAAATGCGCGCGGGGTGGATAGTCAAACTGAGCGGCTACAAAAAACTGAATGGCATCATGGTGCCGACCGCGAATGAAACGTTGTGGCGCCTCAAAAGCGGAGACACCAGCTATGCAAAAATTCGGCTCACAGCACTCGAATACGATACGCCTTCAGCGTTCTGAGGCATGAATCTGAGCCAGAAACAGATGGTGTCAAAAACGCATGTGAAGAAGCCATCCCCCTCAAACGTGCGCACCCGCATAATTCTCAAGAACACACTCATTTCTGTGGCGGCGGCAGGCCTGCTGTTGGTTATTGCCGCCTTTACGTTCACGGTTGTTTTTCTGCCGGGTATCGCGAAACACCGCATCGAGCGCGAGATCACAACGCAATGCCCGGCATGCGAATTCGACCTGGGTGAAATCCGTATTTCGCTATTCAGACAGTCGATCGCGTTGCAGAATCTGCACTATCGCGGCGATCGCGCGCAACCCGTTTATGTTGAACTAAAGATCAAGAACCTGCTGATACCCTTTGAGTTGACCTCGGCAATTCGGCGCCACCCGTTCGCTGAATTGGGTGCTCTGCAGGTGAACGGGCTCGCGATCACGGTTTTTGAAGATGAGCGCAATCACGCGCCGCCCAGCCCCAAAGATTCATCGCATTGGTTGAGCGCACTGCCAGTGTTGCGCTTTCAAAGTCTTTCATTGAGCGATGCAGGCTTTTGCTACACCAATATCACACGCGATGGGCGCACAGCACCTCTGCACGTCAGTGGCATTCAGGCCGTCGCCACTGGACTTGCGACACGGGCAGAAATTTCGCCGGTGCGGCTTGCGTTCGTGCTGACAGGCATTCTCGAAAAATCGGGCGCGGTGTATATGGCGAGTGATTTCGATCTCTACGCAGAACACAATCACGACCATCTGCACATACGCGTGCACGATGCTGATCTTTCAGAATTGAACCCACTCTTTTCAGCAATGGCCGACATGTCACTCGTGGGCATGATACACGCTGTCGAAGCGAATATGACGCTCATAGAAGGATATCTCACCGGAAGCATGACTGCAGCGTACCGCGACCTCAGACTCACCCAGAAACAAACACGCACCCAGGGCGCCTTCACGGTATTTCTGAAAAACTGGCTTCAGGCGATTATGATCAGTAAAACGCGCCCAAGAAATAACGCCGATCGGCCGCGATCGGCGATTGCCTACCAGAGGCGGCGCAATGACGGCCTGATTAAGTTGTTCTTGAAAGGCCTCGTGCCTGCGGTCAAAAACATTCTGACAGGATAACCATACTCTTTTCTGAGATCGGCCTGCACGAAAAGCTGCAGTTAAAGGTTCTTCGACCGGGCGCCCGATCTGAAAACTGAGCAAACAGGTGCTTGAGTTAACTTTCATACTTCTGTCGCGCAAATCTCAGCCACAGAATATGCCAATCTCACCCTTGCGCCATGCCACACAGCCCGCTGAATTGACTACACTCATTGTGGTAGCAATACCAAAATAACTCTTGGAGAAACTTTTATGAACAAACTTGAATTCAAAGGAACCTGGAAAGAAGTTGCAGGCAAACTCAAACAACAATTTGCGCATCTGACCGATGACGACCTGCTGCTGAAAGAAGGCAAAGAAGAAGAACTCTTGGGCAGGCTGCAAAAGAAACTCGGCAAAACGAAGTCTGAGATTCAGAGCCTCGTCGCTAAAGCCTGACCGGCTAAGGGCAAAGATTTCTGAGAAGTCTTTGCCCATTGCAGGTTGCAGAAATTCTGAACCGGCAAATGCCATTATCTTATTTCACCATGAATCGCTTAAAATGAAAAGCCCACGTTTTGGCAGGCGCCTGCGCGGCGCATTGCGCAAGAAGAACTTACCACGACTTGCCAGACTTCGCAAAGCAGGGTTTCAAACACTGGATATTGTGCTGGGCTCTTTACTGCCGCTGCCTTTAAGTTCAGTGGCGCCAGAAAAATCGGCTCAGCGCGAGCTGCAGGTAACGCCTGCGAATGTGGCAAAACCAACGGCAACACGAAAACCGCGGCGCGAGCCACAAAGGCCAAATGTGGGTGATACCGAAAGGCCCGAACATATTCTCAGCGGCGAGAACAAGAATGTTAAGCCACCGCAGTTGCACGTGCGCGACGAGCCGACAAAATTCGGCACGATCATTGGCATTATCAGGCAGGGCGAGAATGTACAGATTCTAGAGCGCGACAATGTCTGGGTCTCTATAGCAGGCCAAAGGTCTGTGTGGGTAAAGGTTGCCGCGGGTGAGCTCACAGGCTGGGTTTTCGGGGCATTCTTGACAAACGCGAAACTAAAAATGCTCTCTGACAGTCTTGATGTGCTGTTCACTATACCGCTGCAGGCCGGCACATATTTTCGCACTGACACCTATGGGCCAAGGCTTCACCCGATTACACACCAGGTAGGCTTTCATTCGGGTATCGATCTCGCAGCGCCTCTCGGTACGCCGGTTTTAGCCGCCGGTGATGGCGTCGTTGAAAGACAATTCGACTTTGGCAAAGTGGGTTATGGTCGCCTCTTGGTGGTAAAGCATGAAAACGGCTTCGTCACTTACTATGCACACCTGAATCTGTTCAGCAAGAATACGGGTGACCGCGTTCAAGCGGGCGATCTGATCGGCGAAGTCGGCAGCACCGGGGCTTCTTCAGGCCCACACCTGCACTTTGAGGTGAGACGAAAGTACGCAGACCAGCACTTAGACCCCGATCAATTTATGCAGTTTCCCGAACGGCGGCCTGGGCGAAGTAAAGAATAGTACTATGCAACCCCCCGATACTATGTAGGGTAGTGTTCACCCAAACCAGATGAAGATTCTGATTAACGAATGCAGTGACGAAACGTTCGGGCTGGTTTACCGGCTGCTCGACCATTTTCATGAGAAGCCCGATGTCAGACGCGTTGAGACTTTTGAAGCGACAATCGCGGCGCTCGAAGCGGAGACTTTTGATGTGTGCCTGCTCGACTACGCGCTGGGCAATCATACGGCAATCGACGTTCTGGCCTATAAACACTTAACGATTGAAAATACGCCGTTCATTATTCTGCTCGCGGCTCATGATCACGATATCGATCAGATGGTTTTGCAACAGGGCGCGAGTGACTCACTGGCTAAAGATGAGCTCAGCGAAATTTTGCTCGAAAGATCTATACGGTATGCCATGCACCGCAAACAGTTTCAGATCGCACAGGCAGAATTCGCAAAAGAGCGCGAAATTCTGATGAAAGAACGCGAGCTGCTGTTAAAAGAAGTTGAGCATCGCGTGAAAAATAACCTGCAGGTAGTCGCGGGCCTGCTCAGCTGGGAAGGCAACGAAGCAGGCAATGCAGAAGTGCGCAAAGTATTGCACGAAGCCCAGAACCGCATTCAGACAATGATGCTGATTCATGAGAAGCTCTACCAGTCGAACCGGTCTCTCGACCAGATAGATTTCAGTGTGTACGCCCCAGAACTCATCGAACTCATTCTTCAGTCATATGGGCTCAAAGCCCCAAACGTCAATGTGCGCTATGAGATGCCCTACAGCATTCTTGATCTGACGAAAGCCGTGCCTTGCAGCCTTATTTTGACAGAACTGGTATCAAACTGCCTCACACATGGTTATGGAAACTCACCTGAGAACATTCTTCTTATACTGAAAATGCGCAAGTACCACAATCATCTACACATGGTTCTGCAAGACAACGGCACCGGTCTCATCGAACTCGAAAGTCGTAAGAACAGTTTCGGATTACGCATGATCACGTTGCTGATCAGTCAACTGAAGGCCAAGATTCGTTTTGTGAATAGAGATGGCCTCGCGGTACATATCCGGTTTCCAGAATAGCCACCGCATCTCACCCCTTTTCTTCATGAATACCTGACCTTTTGGCGCGAAACGTGCCACCTTTACCCTGTTGATTTCACGCACGAGTCGGCTATATTTCCTCTATGGCGCGCTGCACCGCAGATGCCGCAGGAGAATTAAACATATGTTTTCAATTTCACAGATTCAGAATTGTTCACAACTAAAGACACTATTGAAGCCAGTCGTCGATTTCGCCATCAACATCAGCGTTTCAGGACAAGAAAATATTCCGATTTCGAAACCATTCGTGTTGGTCAGCAACCACCGATCGGCAATCGACCCGCTCATTATCTCGAGCGTGATGCAGAGGTATGTCGCCTGGATCGCAGATTCGTTTCTTTTTAATGTTCCGCTGCTGAGAGACGTACTCGAAGCAATTGGCACGATACCGGCTTCGACCCGGTCACCAAAAAACCGCTCAGCTTTTCACCAATCAGGCGAAGCGCTGCATTTTTCGCAGGCAGTTGGCATTTTTCCCGAAGGCCACAAGAGCATTGTCAGTGGCCTGGAGCACGCATTGGGTCATTTTAATCCCGGGTTTGCCGAGATTGCGCTCCATTACGGGGCGTCGATTCTGCCGGTTACGATCATTTCGCAGAAAGAGTTCGTGCAACCGATCAGCATTCCGAAACTGTTCTGTGAATGGTTCAACCTGCCGAACGACGTTGCGGCGATGCGCTCGCCTGTAATCTATCGTGACGTGCACGTGCGCATCGACCCGCTGATTTCGGTGCCGTCACTTCTGCCATCGGGAGCCACAGGGCAACCCAGCCAGCATCGTTTCAAGACGGCGGTGGGCCGGCTTGTCGAAGAGACGCACGCCAGAATATCAGAAAATCTAAATGCCCCACGCCTGGTTCGCGCCTAAAAAATCAAAGCTACCGGTATTACTTCGGTCTTTACTCGGCTGAACGCATCAGCTCGAGTGTGCGAATTTAGATTTTACGCAGGCTTGGCCGTAGAAGGTGCTCTCTTCCATTCGGCAGATTTCAACCTGGTTCTCATCAGCGGTTGGCTTTTCTGGCGCCACATAGCCCATAGGTTCACGCGTTCGTTGAGGCGATGCTTTGCGCGCCGCCATCATGTGGCTGACTGAAAAGCCACCGAGTCTCACCCGCAACCACTCGGCCGCAGAGTTTTCGCAGCGTTCTGTTTCTGATTTATCCATAAGTCCCCCGGAATCCTCTTTGGGATTCTCTGTGCTACACTAATAGCCATTTCGTTTCGCGTCGCCATCAACCATTGGGGCAGTATTCGTCAGAAAACAGGCAGATTCATGCCCCAAAAATGGCGAGGGGCGTTAAAGCCAATACCGGGCCCCGACGCCAATGCCCAAACCCAGACCAGTTATCGGGGCCAGAAACGCCGACAGAGAGACCTCGCCAAAAATCGACACGCGGTCGCGCACTAAGAACTCGGCGCCGGTCAATGCACGCACGCCCAGGTATGCCCCGCCTGTGACGTTGTTATTTCTCGCATAGTTTCCCCTGTCGAGCATCACGACGCCAACCCCGACATAGAAAGGCCAGTTGCCGTCACTGGTGAACAGGTAGGGAAACTGCAGCAGATAGTCTGCGCTCAGCCAGACTCCCTGCTCGACAACGCTTAACCCGACGGCCGCCTGTAAGGCGTTTGCCGAATCGATGGTGTATTTGCCAGATACGCCCGTCGGTTCACCGATAATGCCACCGATGCCAAAATGACCGGGTTGATTCGCATGCGTCGCGGCCTGCACCGGCATGAGGCTGGCTGAGGCAAAGACAAAGATAGAAAAAGATTTCTTGAAATGTTTCATGGTAGTTCCTTTTTTTTACAATCTGGCAATAAGATACTCTAGTGTGGTGTTTTCTGCGTGACCAAACGGATGAGAAAAGCCGGTTCGAGGTAGGGTTTTGCGGCCCACGCATGCTGCCGCTGAACCTTGCGCAAAATCTTCACGTGCGCCAATGCCGGCGCTCTGCCTTCGCTCTGCGAAAATACACTCTTTCTGTCGCAGAACCTAAGGCCTTCGGTTATAACAAATTTTAGCAGACGGGCATATATTTGCCCAAGCCAAGACCAGACGCGCGTGGGTGCGAGGCATCAGCGAAAGCCAAGGCTGCGCTGATCGGCCGAAGCTGTGCCACTTGCGATTGGTCGGCATTATTGAAGAATTAGAAGGAGCTCAAAATGATGAGAACATTACTTGTATTAGGACTGGTCTTTTTTCTGTTATGGCTTTTGGGGTTAATCACGTCGTACACATTCGGCGGAGCCCTGCACGTGCTGTTGGTGATCGGGGTAATTCTCGTGATCCTCTCCATTATATTTGGTAAGCGCAGAAAGCTCTGAATAATCAAGAAACCGCAGGCGACGAAAGTTGCCTGCGGCGCCTTAAGCGCGCCAGCGCGCGCTTGTTGACTCACCCTTGTTATCCGCGTATCCGCCCCGTTTGGTTCAGCCTAAACCCGGCCTTTGGCTGATAGCAGCGTTGAGGTGATATGATTACTCTCTCAGTAGCAAAAAAATGTTTATTCTGACAGCTTCATGATTTGCCGATCATATTGCACGCCCTGCAGCGCGTGCTTTGCTGCCGCGACGGTATGCGTTTCGACCGCAGTCGATGCATTGCCCGCTATACTTTCTGAGGCGATGTCGATATGCACGTCGGCCAGAGCCAGATGCGCTCTGGCAGCGGCTGCGTGCAGATCAGCAGCCCTGCTGATACTGGCAGCGTCGATCAGATCGGCGAGTCTTGCGAGCTCGAGCGTTGACCGATTAAGCTGCGTTAACGCTTCGCCTTTTACCCCAACGGCAAAAACTTTCATGTAGCCGATCGCCATACGAATTTGCTCGGCGGCTTCTGCGAAACTCTTTCGGCTGATCGCATCTTCTGCGTTTGCGATATTCTTCTCGGGCAATTCAATGAACGGCGCAAAGATTGTTAATTGCTTTGATTGCCAGCGGTGCTCGATATCTGCCCGGTACGCTGATTCAATGACAGAATTCAGTCTTTCGCGTGAAATCTGCCTCGCTGCCTCAAGCTGCCCCGCCACCGCATTGAGGTTCTCTGAAGCCCTGGTCAGATTCTTTTTCTGGTCTTCATTGGCGCGATAAGACTCGGCTCTGAGAATTCTCGCAGCCATACGCAGGGCGAGTGCAGTATCTTGAAACTGAAACTGAATGAATTTTTTGTCTGCCTCTTCAAGATGCCTGCCCAGCGAGTTAAGCGTTGGTATCATTGCTTTTTCTGACAAGATTATCCAGCCGGCAGGGGCTGGCCTCGGGCGCGGTGTGCACGCCGGGGCACCGAACGCGATCAGCGCAAGCGCAAGTGCGGATATAGACCGTGAAAGCGACTGTAACGTCGCGCAGTCGGCGCGCATTATTTTACCGCAGGCGCTTCTGGGTCAAAATCGGGTTGAAGCGCGAAGTCGAAGCGCCAGCCCTTACACACAAGCCGTCGGGACGGCAATGTGTTCAACGAGTCTTCGACTTCATAGCTCGTCTTGATCGAGCAGAATACGTCACGCCTTTCGATCTCGTCATAGAAGAATAGTTTTTCCTGACCAACTTTATACGTGCATTTCGTTTTCGCATAGACGATTCGGGTTTCCTTTTCTACTGCGCTCGCGATCGCTTCGGGGCTGGCGGTGAATAGCTGACAACGGCCCGCCTTATCGACCAGAATATAGGCCTTCACGTTTCCCATAATCATTTCAGAGTAGACGTAGTTTCCCGCCTGAGATTTTAGTTTTGCTTTCGTCACAACCCGCTTGCGCGGCGGTGGGGGTTTTTCATCCAAGACAGCAGGTACGTCGAACAGCACGATCAGACACAAAAAAATTGTCGCTCGGTGCAGAATCGAATGTAACGCGGCAAAGCATGGCCGCGAGCGCGCCGCGGTTTTCAGGTTAGGGTCTTGCATGGCAGTAAATTGCACAAAACCGGCCCGGTATGCCACTGGGTGCCGACCCTATTTTCGTTGGTTGCGGGCATGAGAATCATGCTTCAAGGGGTATAGTTCAGCCTGGCTTCATCAGGCGAATCTCGACAGGCATTCAACCGTGGCATCGACATGTGTCGCGCGAAAGTACAGAATACGATTTACCCTACGGAAGCTATCGTTGATGTTTTTCCATGGCACGCTTTCTGGTTGTAGCCGCTTCAAGCGGTATTGGTCGCGCAGTCTGCGCCGAGCTCAACTCTCATGGGCACACAGTCATCACCACCGCACGTACTGCAGATGCAAGGCAACCCGACTTCATTCTTGATGCAACAGACTTCGCGGCAGTCGACGAGGTTTTTGAAAAGGCCGGCGACCTCGATGGTGTCGTCAACTGCGCCGGTTCACTTCTGCTGAGGCCCGCCCACACGGTTTCAGCGGCGCAGTACAATGAAACGATTGCCGCATCGCTCACGACTGCCTTCGCAGTAACCCGGTCTGCCGGCAAATATATGCGAAACGGAGGCTCGGTGGTGCTCATTTCGTCAGCGGCGGCGCTTACAGGCTTTTCTAACCATGAAGCGATCGCCGCGGCGAAAGCGGGCGTCATCGGCCTCATGCGTTCAGCCGCGGCGTCGTATGCGCATCTCAACCTGCGATTCAACGCCGTCTCGCCGGGTCTGACGCAGACACCGCTGACAGCAGCGCTGACGGGCAGCGAGGCTGCGCGCAAAGTTTCAGAAGGCATGCACGCGCTCGGCCGATTGGGTACCCCCGAAGATGTTGCCAGGGCAATCTGTTTCTTGCTCGACCCCGCAAATTCATGGATTACCGGTCAGGTGCTCGGCGTCGATGGCGGCCTGGCAGCGGTCAGGCCTAA
>Ga0075163_10003960_pt1 | contig 19883 bp, 12 predicted proteins | sample JI1023141ADNA_FD_71478 | JGI IMG/M metagenome (GOLD analysis project Ga0075163, IMG submission 71478) | Wastewater effluent complex algal communities from Wisconsin, to seasonally profile nutrient transformation and Carbon sequestration -... | ecosystem: Engineered > WWTP > Effluent > Algae...
CAAGGTTAACAAGACCAGGCGCTTTGTGCTCGGAGAGCTCCTCGGCTCGATCACCCGTCACTTCCTGTTGATGACGGCAACCCCACACAACGGCAAGGATGCCGACTTCCAGCTCTTCATGTCTCTGCTGGATTCTGACCGCTTCTACGGGAAGTTCCGAGATGGAGTCCATGAGGTTGAGGTCTCGGACCTCATGCGGCGCATGGTCAAGGAAGAGATGCTTCGCTTCGACGGGACTCGGCTCTTCCCTGAGCGCAGGGCTTACACAGCCAACTACAAGCTGTCTGATCCCGAGGCTGCGCTTTACGAAGCCGTCACCGAGTACGTTAAGGAGGAGATGAACAGGGCCGACTTGCTTGATGGCGCGCGTAAGGGCACTGTCGGTTTCGCGCTGACCTCACTTCAACGGCGTTTGGCATCCAGCCCTGAGGCCATCTACCAGTCACTGAAACGTCGCCGACTCAAACTGAAAAGACGGGTTGAAGAGGAGAAGCTGCGGCAGCGTGGTCAAAGCATTGCCGAAACGTTGGACCAGAGCATCTTTGGCAGCAAGAATGGTGACGATATCTGGGAGTCGGCTGAGTCCATGTCCGCTGACGACTACGAGACGTTTGAGGAAGAGGTTGTCGATCAGGCGACAGCAGCACAAACCATTAAGGAGCTTGAGGCTGAGATCATCATCCTGGAGGCCCTCGAGGAACGTGCTCGCCAAGTGGTTCACTCTGGTCAGGATCGAAAATGGGACGAACTCTCCAAACTTCTGCAGAACACGCCGGAGATGTACGACAGCGATGGGCGTCAGCGCAAGCTCATCATCTTTACTGAGCATCGCGATACCCTCAACTATCTTGCGGTCAAGATTGGTGGGCTGATTGGTAGTGCGGACGCGGTGGTCATGATCCACGGCGGTGTGAAGCGTGAGGAGCGCCGTAAGGTGCAGGAGATGTTCCGGAATGATCCCCTCGTGCGAGTGCTGCTTGCTACAGATGCAGCAGGCGAGGGCGTGAACCTTCAGAACGCCAACCTCATGGTTAACTATGACCTGCCTTGGAACCCTAATCGCCTGGAGCAGCGCTTTGGCCGTATCCATCGGATCGGCCAGACTGAAGTGTGCCACCTGTGGAACATGGTGGCTGCTGAGACACGAGAGGGCGATGTTTTTCAGCGTCTGTTCGAGAAGCTCGAGATCGAGCGGGAAGCACTTGGCGGACGAGTGTTCGACATCCTTGGTGAGGTGTTCGAAGACAAAAGCCTCAAGGACCTACTGATTGAGGCGATTCGCTACGGCTCAGATCCCCAGGTACGTGCGCAGTTGCTGCAGAAGGTTGAAGGTGCTCTGGACACCCAACACCTGGAGCACATCATCAAGAGGAATGCGCTCTGTGAAGAGGTGATGGATGAAAAGCGTCTCTTCTCTGTGAAGGAAGAGATGGAGAAGGCTGAGGCTCGTAAGCTGCAGCCCTTCTTCATCCGAGCGTTCTTCAGCCAGGCCTTTCTGCAGCTAGGGGGAGAGTTACGTCAGCGAGAGCAGGGCCGCTACGAGATCACAAACGTTCCCGCGGTGATTCGGGAGCGAGACCGCCAGATCACCGGGCGCGACCGCCGGAACACGGATCCGGTGCTGCGGCGTTACGAGCGGGTCTGCTTTGAGAAGCAACATGTGAGATTGACTGACAGGGTAGGCTCACCGATGGCAAGTCTCATTCATCCTGGTCATCCCTTGATGCAGTCAGTCACGGATCTTGTCCTTGAAGCCCATCGTAACAAGCTAAAGCAAGGTGCAGTGCTGGTGGATCCCTCTGATCTTGGGGTTGTTCCGAAGGTGGTTTTCATTGTCGATCATGCTGTCAAGGAAGGTTCCGATCCGACGCTGGTAGCATCACGACGCATGCAGTTCATCGAGCTCAGTCCGGATGGGAAGGCGATCAACGCGGGTTGGGCTCCTCACCTGGATTTGGAGCCCATCAGTGCTGATGACATGGCACTGATTTCAGATGTTCTCGCAGCTCCGTGGATCAGCAAAGATCTGGAGCTTATGGCGCTCGCTCACGCCTCGAATGAACTAGTCCCTCAGCACTTTGATGAAGTCCGATTGCGTCGGGAACATGCAGTGGACAAGACACTCGCCGCAGTGCACGAGCGCCTGGTCAAGGAAATCAACTTTTGGTCGGACCGCTACATCAAACTTGGGGATGACCTAGCGGCCGGTAAAGATGTACGCCTGACCCTGGAAAATGTAAGGCGAACCATCGATGATCTGACTGCGCGCCGAGAGTCCCGCGAGAAGGAGCTGCTTGCCATGCGCAACATCGTATCTGCCACACCGGTGGTGTTGGGCGGTGCGCTGGTCATCCCCGCAGGCCTGTTGATGCAGCGTAAGGGTGTGCCGCAGGAAAATGGTGGCTGGTCGGCTGATGCTGAGGCCCGTGCTCGCGTTGAGCGCATCTCCATGCAGGCGGTCATGGAAGCCGAACGGGCGCTGGGCTGCGATGTGATTGATGTTTCCGCGCAAAAATGCGGCTGGGACGTGACGAGCATCCCGACTGTCGTTGATGGACGCATCCCAGCTTCGCGTCACATTGAAGTCAAAGGTCGGAGCAAGGGCGCGAGCACCATTACCGTCACTCGCAACGAGGTTTTTTACGGGCTAAACCAAGCGGACAAGTTCATTTTGGCTGTTGTGTTGATCGATGGCGATGACAATTTTGAAGGCCCGTACTACATTCGTCGCCCCTTCAAGCAGGAGCCGGACTGGGCCGTAACCAGTATCAATCTTGACTTGAGCGCGCTGCTCGAACAGGCGGAGGCACCATGCCCCATTTGAATCTTCAACGCTTGAAGCTACACAACTACCGCTGTTTCGAGGCCATAGATATCGAGTTGCATCCCCAGCTGACTGTCCTTGTAGCTGCCAACGGGGTTGGTAAGACCTCGATCCTCGACGCTATCGCGGTGGCGTTCGGACCCTACATAGGTGCTTTTGACGAAGCCGTCGGCAAGCATTTTGAACCTAGCGACATTCGTCAATTTCAAGCCAGAACCACGGCAACGAATGAAATGGAGTACGCGGCTCATGGTGTGTCCGTAATGGCTAGGGGGTGCATTCCTGGAAGCACAGAGGACAGTCTTGTGGAGGGCTTGACATCATGGAGTCGCAGTCTCTCTAGTCCGGTCAAAGCCAAAACCACGATCAAGGACGCAAAGGAGCTGATTGACTACGGAAAACGCATGCAACGGGCTGTCCGTACCCCGGGTCACGACGCACTGCTCCCGGTGATTGCTTACTACGGTACTGGTCGCTTGTGGCAACAGAAGAAGCTAACCTGGACAAAAGGCATTCATCGGACATCTCGAACCATCGGCTATACCGATTGCCTGGACCCTGCATCCAGCTACAAGGCTTTTGTGGAGTGGTTCCGATACTGGAATCTGAACGCAAAGGAAGCGCGCATCAAGGCCCAGGAAAAGGGACTGCAATCTACTGGGAGCGAGTTCGACGGTTACATTCAGTCGGTTAGTGGGGCCGTGAACATATGCCTGAAACCTGCTGGCTGGAGAGACATCGAATACTCGTTTTCGCGCGATGCGTTGGTGGCTCACCACGAGCAGTTTGGTGAGCTTCCCGTTGAACTGCTCAGCGACGGCATTCGCAACATGATCGGCATGGTGGCGGATATCGCTTTCCGTGCAACCAAGCTGAACGGCCAACTTGGCGCGCAGGCGGCAACCCAAACCCCAGGTATTGTGCTCATCGACGAAGTCGACATGCATCTGCACCCTGAATGGCAACAAGTGGTTTTGCAGAACCTCACCCAAGCGTTTCCTGCGGTGCAGTTCATTGTCACGACTCACAGCCCCCAAGTCCTGACCACTGTTGCACGCGATAACATCAGGATCCTCGAGCAGGATGAGTTTGGCACACGTGCTCGCATGCCGGACTTCAGCCCTCTGGCTCATGAGTCTGGTGATGCGCTAGCCAAGATCATGGGGACCCACCGTGAGCCGCCCTTGCCTCTGCAAGATAGCATTCGCCAATTTGAGCAATTGGTCCGTGCCGGCCAGGAGCAAACACCTCAAGCACAAGCATTGCGAACTACGCTCGATGAGGCTGGTTATCAACTGCACGAGAGCGACCTAACCACTTGGCGCTTCCTGGCTGCCCGCAAAGTAGGGAAGGTGGGTTGAAGATGGTTGAGCTGCAGCATCGTCATACTCCAACGCCCGCGCTCACAGCCTTCGTTGCAGCGCATCCCGGTATCACGGCAACTGATTTTGACAGTCTGGCATTTCAGCCTGTGAAAGCTCTTGTCAAAGCTGATCTGAACCAGGACCAAGGGGGGCTTTGCGTTTATTGCGAAAGCAAGTTGGCAGCTGACGAAGGTCAAGTGGAACATATAAAACCGAAGGGTGGAGCGAACGCTCACTTGCACCTGTGTTTCTCATACGCCAACTTCGCGCACAGCTGCATAAATCCAAAAACCTGTGGACAGAAAAAGAATAACGGCCTTCTACCGATCGAGCCAGGGCCAGGGTGTAATTCAAACTGGACGCTATCGACAGACGGAACCATCGAGCCTATTGCTGGCTTGACCCGTCGCGGCGTGCATCAGGTATGTCAAACCCGTGACATGCTGGGGCTCAACAAGGACTCTAACCTTGTGGATGAACGCCAACGCTGGCTAAGGAACGCCTTGGCTGTATTGCAGCAGGCACCCAACGATCTTCAGCTGTTTCTGCAGGAAGCTTCATTCCGGCACATCCTGGCCACGGTTCTTTGAATGATTATTGCTAATGACCTCTATCAAAACTCCCAAGAAACTCATTGAAGTTGCTCTACCACTTGACGCCATCAACGTAGCCGCAGCCCGCGAGAAGTCCATTCGGCATGGCCACCCTAGCACCTTACACCTGTGGTGGGCGCGTCGGCCCTTGGCTGCTGCTCGGGCAGTGATTTTTGCCCAGATGGTCAATGACCCGGGCTATCAGCAGGGTGCTGGCTTCAAATACGGGGTGAATAAGGAGAAGGCTGCCATCGAGCGGGAGCGTCTGTTCAAAATCATTGAAGATCTGGTGCAGTGGGAGAACACCAACAACGAAGAAGTTTTGGAGCGGGCGAGGGCGGAGATAAGGCGCAGCTGGCGGGAAACCTGTGAGCTGAACCGGCATCATCCCCAAGCGGCGGAGCTGTTCAACCCAGAAAAGCTGCCGGCCTTCCATGATCCGTTTGCAGGTGGGGGCGCGCTGCCGCTGGAGGCGCAGCGCCTGGGGCTGGAGAGCTACGCCAGCGACCTCAACCCGGTGGCGGTGACCATCAATAAGGCAATGATCGAGATCCCGCCGCGCTTTGCCGGCCGTGCGCCGGTGGGCCCGCGCATCCCCGGCGACAAGCAGGGCAAGCTGTCTGAGGATTGGTCCGGGGCCAAGGGGCTGGCTGAAGACGTGCGCCGCTACGGCGCCTGGATGCGGGCGGAGGCGGAAAAGCGCATCGGACACCTGTACCCGAAGATCGAAGTTACCGCCGGGATGGTCGCCGAGCGCCCGGACCTTCGCTCGCTGCTCGGGAAAAAGCTCACTGTGATTGCCTGGCTTTGGGCGCGTACCGTGAAGAGTCCCAATCCGGCTTTCAGTCATGTTGAAGTGCCGCTCGCCTCAACCTTTGTGCTTTCTAAGATGAAAGGAAATGAGGCATATGTTGAGCCGATAGTGAAGGGAGATGATTATCACTTCGCAGTGAAGATGGGGACGCCGCCGGACCGTGCGAAAGATGGCACAAAACTTGGCCGCGGCGCAAACTTCCAATGCCTTTTGTCGGAAATGCCAATCGAGCCGAGGTATATTAAAGCTGAGGGAATGGCAGGCCGCATGGGCGCAAAGCTCATGGCTATCGTAGTGGAAGGCGTTCGCGGCCGCGTTTATCTGTCACCACTTCCGGAGCACGAAAGCATTGCACATGCAGCGCAGCCCTTCTGGAGACCCGAAACCGACATTCCTCCAGATAAGCGCTCAATGTTCACGCCGCTCTACGGCTTAACCAAATTCGGTGATCTCTTTACTCCCCGGCAGCTGGTGGCGTTGACTACCTTTTCCGATCTGGTACAGGAAACCATCGGAAAGTGCCGTCAGGATGCTCTTAATGCCGGCTTGGCCGACGATGGCTTGGACCTGGATGCAGGTGGTTGCGGTGCAATCGCATACGCCCATGCTGTTGCGGTGTATATGGCTTTGATGATGGACAGAGTTGTTGATTACAATTCAGCGTTGTGCACTTGGCATGTTGGCGGACCAACAACGGGAACGAAAAGTCGAAATACGTTCTCTCGCCAAGCTCTTCCGATGACATGGGACTTCTTGGAGGTTAACCCTCTGTCGGAACAGTCTGGTAGCGCAGCGAATTCGATTGATTATGGTGCTAAAGCAATTTCGGCGCTGAGATCAACGGATGCACCAGGATACGCTTCCCAGATTGATGCGTCAGCTTCGGCTATTCCGTCTGGTAAGGTTGTCAGTACTGACCCCCCTTACTACGACAACATCGGTTACGCTGACCTCTCTGATTTCTTCTACGTGTGGTTGCGCAAGAGCCTCAAACCTATCTTCCCTAACTTGTATGCCACGCTGGCCGTACCGAAGGCAGAGGAGTTGGTTGCTAGTCCCTACCGCCACGGCGGTAAAGATCAGGCTGAAGCATTCTTCCTAGACGGAATGACCCGCGCGATCCACAACCTAGCCGAGCAGGCACATCCAGCCTTTCCGGTGACGATCTACTACGCATTTAAGCAGGCCGAAACCAAGGTGGACGCGGGCACCTCCAGCACAGGCTGGGAAACCTTCCTCGATGCGGTAATCCGTGCGGGCTTTGCACTAACCGGAACTTGGCCGATGCGCACCGAACTAGGCAACCGCATGATCGGATCTGGCACCAATGCACTAGCTTCGAGTATCGTCCTTGTCTGTCGCAAGCGTGAGGCCGACGCCGTCACCGTCAGCCGCCGTGAGTTCATCCGCGAGCTTAATGCGATGCTGCCTGAGGCACTTGACGAGATGACCCGCGGCGGCATCAACAGCCCGGTTGCGCCGGTCGATCTTTCGCAGGCCATCATCGGCCCCGGCATGGCGATCTTCAGCCAGTACGCGGCGGTGCTCGAAGCCGACGGCAAGCCGATGAGCGTGCGCACCGCGCTCCAGCTCATTAACCGCTTCCTCGCCGAAGACGACTTCGACCACGACACGCAGTTCTGCCTGCACTGGTTCGAGGGCCAGGGCTGGGCCACCGGCAAGTATGGCGAAGCAGACGTGCTCGCGCGTGCTAAGGGCACTAGCGTCGCCGGCCTGACGGACGCAGGCGTTGTGGAGTCCGGCAAGGGCGAGCTACGGTTGCTCAAATGGGCCGAGATGCCTCGCGACTGGAACCCGGAAACCGACACCCGCGTGCCGGTGTGGGAAGCCTTGCACCAGCTGATCCGCGCCCTTAACCAAGACGGCGAAGCCGCTGCTGGCGCACTGCTTGCCCGTATGCCCGCGCGTGCGGAGCCTATCCGCGCGCTGGCCTATCGGCTCTATACCCTGTGTGAACGCAAGGGCTGGGCGGAGGAGGCGCGAGCCTACAACGAGTTAGTAGTGGCGTGGAGCAGTATTGAACAGGCAGCGAGCGATGCTGGTCACGTGCATTCCCAGGCAAGTTTTGATATCTGATTCGAGAGCGTTGAACCATGCAGAACAAGAAACTCCCGATCCGCAAGATCGTGAGCTACCTGAACGATGACGAGGCCGAAGGAGGCGGGTTCTGGCTGCCAAACATCCAGCGGCCTTTCGTGTGGGGTGAGGACCAGATCGGCCGCCTGTTTGATTCGATCATGCGGGAGTACCCGATCAGCACCCTGCTGGTCTGGAAAACCCGTGAGGCTGTCAAGCACAGGAAGTTCATCGACAACTACCGCCGGGACATCAAGCTGACAGACTTCTACGTGCCGGACAACAGCCGCTCAAAGATGATGGTGCTGGATGGCCAGCAGCGCCTGCAGAGCTTGTTCATCGGCTTGCGCGGTAGCTATGAAGGGCGGGAGCTGTACTTCGATGTGCTCAGCGGCGGTTCGATGGCTGCGCCGGAGGATATCCGCTTCCGCTTTGCCTTCAAGGCTGCGTCGCAGGGCTGGCCTTGGGTGCGCTTCAAGGACATCGTGTTCGAGACCAAGAAGCTCGACAGCCAGATCGCCAAGGAGATCATCCGCGCGGCGCCGGTTAAGCTCACCGATGAGCAAGAGGACATGATTGAGCTGAACGTCGGCAGGGCACGCAAGGAGTTTGTGAACGACGACAACATCACCTTCCAAGAGCTGGACGGTATCGACAATCCCGATGCTTACCAGGTGGACGACATCGTCGAGATCTTCATCCGTGCCAACTCGGGCGGGACGAAGCTGGGTAAGTCGGACCTGCTGTTCTCGCTCCTAACGTCTAGCTGGGACGATGCGGACGGCGAGATGGAGGCGCTGCTTGAGGATCTGAACGCAGGTGGGTTCGGATTTGACCGCGATTTTGTGCTTAAGTCATGTCTGACGATGTTGGGGAAGGGCGCTCGGTATGAGGTAGCAAAGTTTCGGGATGGCAAGACCAAGGAAGAGATCATTGCCAAGTGGGGAGAGCTTTCGACAGCGATCAAGGCTGTGCGGGATCTGCTGGTAGCCAAGACCTATATCCGCTCGGATCGGGCAATGCCGTCTTACCTGGCGCTGATCCCTCTGATTTACTTCCGCTTCCACTATCCGGAGAAGTTTGCGAGGAATCAGGATCTGCCGGGATACCTGCTGCGTGTCCTGATTACCGGTGTTTTCGGCGGGAGTCCGGACAACCTGATCGACAGGGTGGTGCGGCGAATCGAGGAGCGGCACGACTTTGTGTTGGCCGATGTCTACGACGTGATTCGTGCAGACGGACGCAGTTTGGAAGTGACGCCGGGCGTGATCCTCGACCAGTGCTATGGCTCTCGGACGATCCACCTGTTCTTCAACCTGTGGTACAGGGACTTCAACTATGCGCCAGCCTTGAGCACGAACGGGCCCCAGGTGGATCACATCTTCCCGCAGAGCATGCTGAAGACTGTGAAGGACATCAACCCGGAAAGCGGCAAACGCAACATCCTGCACTATCGTGCCGAGCATCGGGACCAGATTGCAAACTGCATGTTGCTGACGGCTGACGAGAACGGCTTCAGCGGCAAGTGTGATATGCCACCCGTTCAATGGTTCGATCGTGCGCGATTTGGATCGGAAGAAGAGCACGAGCGTTACCTGGAGATGCACCTGATTCCCAGCGATGAAAGTCTATGGCATCTGGAGCGCTACGACGATTTCATTGACGCCCGGAAGGCTCTGATCGTGCAGAAGTTTGCCTATATGCTACGCAAGGATGTGGAGACCTGAGTTGGCCAAGCAAGACACTAGCCCTACGCCGGATACCGAGGAGGCCCTCAACGCATTTGCCAACGGAGCCACCATTCAGGCACGTCAAGCTGCGCTGACGGCCTTGATGCGCACAAAGGTAATCCCCAAGAAGGCGGATGATGCGCGCTTTCAACAAGGTCTCGATGCCTTGATCTTGGCAGCAACAGATCCGGGAGCGGTTGGCGAGTCGCGTCTGCTCGCAATGGCGGAGGTGGTGCGTGCGGCCCAAGTCGTTAAACGGCTTCAGCCTCGTTTGGCGGAATGGCTCGGGCCCGGGCTGCGTTCCGATCTGCCCGGCCTGAAGGTCCTCGACGATGCGGATGATCGTCTGAATGCAGCGAGGGCACTCAGCTTGGGTTCGGGGGAGTGGCTGCCCGATTACTTAGCTGATGCCATTGCTTGCGAGGAGCAGGGGGAGAACGCCCGGCTGACGCTGGTTCAGGCACTTTTGGCCCGATGTGATCGGCTGGACGAGCTGCTAGGCTCTCTGGCCCGGGCGATGGCGTCACAACGGCCGGAAACGGAATCGCCGGGAGACTCACTGGCGCGTCGCCTGACCAGGACACTCGTTGCGTTAAGAGGGGCGATTCCCACGTCGGAACTAGAAGCTGGATCAGAGATCGGGCAGGCGTTGCATCAGTTGGTGAGCCTGCCTTTCCGGGCGTTAGGGCGCCCACGCGAGGAGAAGGTGCTGCATGAACTGACCCGCGAGGTGGTGCTGCTGACCCACGAGATTGTCCGCTCCAGGTTCTCCGTGGCGACGGATCCGGCGGTGTTTCAGGCTGTTGCGTACTGTCGCCAGATATTGGGTGGCGGCACCTGGCCTGATGTGATTCAGGACGCCTTGGCTCTGTTGATCAAGGATGTTCGAGAAGCGCTCGTGCTTTTGGGACGACAAGGTGTTCGTGACCAAGGTCTCTTGGAACAATTGGACATGCTGTGCAATTATCCTCAACGGGCACGTGTTATCGCCAAGGACATCGCAGAGCGGCATCAGGAGTTGGATGAAGAGACCCGGCATTGGTTGATTCACGGTCGTGTGCCGCTTAAGCGAGAGGCGAGTGCCGCAGCGCAAGAGACAGTGCTCCGGGACGTCGATGCGTCGATTGGTCTTGCGATGAATGCAGCGCTGGAGGTGCGTCAGTCGTTGTTCGGGCTGCGTGAGCCGCTGCTTTCTGTGCTGGACATCTACGAGCAAGGTCTCGTTAGCGTGACCCAGGATGCCCTGCGGCGAATCGATGCGCTGTTGCTTCAACTGGAGCAAGTGGGGGACCAGCGAGCCTTGGCACTATTTGGCAACGTGGGTGAAGAGGTGGATTTCACCCCGAAGTACTTTCAGGCGGTTGGTGATGGAGCTCGGCAGCGAATGATTGTGCGTCAACCTGCCGTGGTTCGTGTCAGAAAAGATGGCACTGTGGGTGATGCGGTGCTCAAGGGGCTGGTGGAGTAGTCGCAAACGGTTGCGGGAGGCATTGGGTGAAGCGAGAGGTTGCAAAGTTTCTGTTGGAAAGCCTGATCGAGCGTATCGATCGGAATGCGATTGGAACGATTTCCTCGGCCGAGCGCGATGCATTGGGCGTTGCGCTCAAGGTGTTGATGGATGACGAGGCTGAGATGGAGACCGTCTCAGTAGTTCCTCCGGCACCTCAACCTAAGGCGAGGCAACTACATGCTGAAACTCTAGCGAAATCGCCAGGATCTGAGAGCGCAGTTTCAGCGACGGACTTGGCGCAGGGAACGCTTGGAGAGGTGACTTGCGACCGTCTGGGGAATGTTGATCTGGTGACAGATTCTCTAGCGCGCAGCACTCCTGATAACAGTGAAGTCCTGCTTTGTCTCGACTTTGGGACGGCCATGTCGAAGGCTTTTGCCCAATCAGAAAGTGGCCAGCATTTCGAACTCGAGCTGGGCGCCGAAGCCGGGCAGGACGGCTATGCCGTGCCGTCGTCGGTGTTCATCACAGAACAGGGAAAGGTGTTGTTTGGCTTTGAGGCGGTAGAGGTCAGCCAGGAACTGGATGACTCGAATCGGATGCGGCTGGACTCCATCAAGAGCTGGCTCAGTCAGCGCTCCAATGGTGACTTGGACGCTTACTCACTCAGTCCAGAAATGAACCCGACCACTGTGAAGCTCAGCGAAGGAGATTTGATTCGGATCTACCTTGCTTACCTTACGGACCTTGCCGTCTCTCAGGTTCAGGGCTGGTCTGTCGATGATTCTTCTGGTCCCTTGTCTCGTTATATCAAGCGGCGCTTTGCTCACCCCTGCTGGCCTTCGTCAGCACAGAAAAGCTGGGCAGATCGGCTGATGCGTCGTTGGATGGCGGAAGCGCAGATCCTCGCGGATACCTTTCATGGCAAATGGGAAGGTGGGATTGACGTTGCGCTAGTCAAAGCCGCAGTGGACAAGGTGAAGGCGCTCAATATAAGGCCTGACTACTTGATCGCCGATGGCGTTCCCGAGCCTGTAGCAGTTGCTGCGGGCGCACTTGCCGATGGCGAGGAGAAGCGCTTGCCGTTTATGGTGATCGACGTTGGTGCCGGTACTACCGACTTCGGACTCTTTTTGCTCCGAGAGGATGAAGAAAGAGAGATTTCCAAGGTCTTCCAGATCCCCGGTTCGATCAAGGCCTTGATGCAGGCGGGTGACCGCATCGACATGATGTTGAAAAAATTCATCCTGGATGTGCAGGGTGTTGATCCGAGCGAGCAGCATGGCCGTCTCGTGGCTGCAGATCTGAGTCGCAGAATTCGAGGCTTGAAGGAAAGGCTCTTCGCCAGCGGATTGGTCCAGTATGTCCTGATGGATGGAACACGCGGGAAGGTTGAACTGGAGGATTTCATGGCATCACGACCTGTCAAGGAGTTTTCCGAGCGGGTAGAGCAGGGCTTCAAGGAAGTACTCGATGGCCTGGACGATACCTGGGTGAGCTACCTGACAAACACGGATCTAACCGTTGTGCTTTCTGGCGGTGGTGCCAATCTCCCGATGATGAAGTCGTTGGCACAGGGATGGGTAGAGGTCAAGGGTAGGCGGATTGCCCGAAAGCTCGCTGACCCTTTGCCTGGATGGATTTCAGAAGAGACGCCGGAGCTGGAGCTGGTCTATCCGCAACTTGCGGTTGCAATTGGTGGGGCTGCTCACGAATTGCCAGAGACTGTGGACGGCCCTGAGGTCTTCGGCGGTGGGGGAGGGAAGACCCACTATGTGGTGGGTCGGATGCAGGTAAGTGGTCCGTAGACCATCTGTAAGCCGTGAAGTCGAAGGAATGTGGTTGTTTGTAATGACGATCTGTAGCTCGAGAGAAAGACTTGAATGACTTTGAAGCCGTGGCGTGAAGTTGCCGTTCCCCATGAAGACGTGCTGAAGGGCACCTTCCAGCAAGCCGAGTTCGCCGCGGATATTTCCCGTGTCCATGAAGGAACGGCGACGGCCGAGTATCAGAATCCGGTTCTCTTTTTTCAGCGGACCTTCATTACCGAGGGAATGCGTCTTTTGCTGGACTCCGTGGTCAAGCGCCTATCCGGAAAGGGGGGAGACCCCGTCATTCAGCTCCAAACGGCGTTTGGTGGTGGTAAGACGCATACCATGCTGTCGGTGTATCACATCGCCAAGGGGGACGTTGGGCTCAGTGAGCTTCCGGGGATTCCCCCAATCCTGGACGCTGCAGGCATCACTGAACTACCACGCGCGCAAATTGCTGTACTCGACGGAATCAAGGCATCGCCTAATCAGCCGGTCGTGCGTGATGGCTGCGCCATCAGGACTCTTTGGGGGGAGCTAGCTTGGCAGCTCGGCAAGTCGGAAGGGTATGCCTTAGTCGCCGATGCGGACGCATCAGGAACTTCACCAGGTAAGGCCGTGCTGGTGACGTTGTTGAGTCGCTTCGCTCCCTGCGTCATTCTGATCGATGAGCTTGTGGCGTATGTACGGCAGTTTGAGGAAGGTAAGGCGCTTTCGGGGGGGACGTTTGACTCGAATCTGAGCTTCGTTCAGGCCCTTACCGAGGCTCTGAAGGCAGTACCCAATGCCGTATTGCTCGCCTCACTGCCCGAGTCCGACAAGGAGGCGGGAAGTCAGCGGGGTGTAAAGGCTCTGGCTGCACTGTCCCACTATTTTGGTCGTGTGCAGGCGCTCTGGAAACCTGTCGGGTCTGAGGAGGCCTTTGAGATCGTCCGACGCCGGTTGTTTTCGGATGTCTCCGACAGATTGACGGCCGAATCTGTATGCAGGGCGTTTGCTGACTATTACATCGAAAACAGCACTGACTTCCCGCGGGAAACCCAGGAAAGCCGCTACTTCGACCGTCTGATGCATGCTTATCCGATTCATCCTGAGGTGTTTGACCGACTCTACGAGGACTGGTCTTCACTGGACAACTTTCAGCGTACGCGTGGCGTTCTGAAACTTATGGCCAAGGTGATTCATCGGCTGTGGAAGGACAACGATAGGGATCCGCTGATCATGCCGGGGAGTTTCCCGCTGGCGGATGCTGATGCGCGCAATGACCTGATTTACTACCTGCCGCAAGGCTGGGATCCGGTGGTGGAACGTGACGTAGATGGAGATCGCGCGGAAACGACTGATATTGAGAACAAAGATACACGACTGGGGAGTGTACAGGCCTGCCGACGAGCAGCTCGGGCGATTTTCCTCGGTAGTGCGCCCAGCACGGCGAACCAGATGGTGCGTGGCATCGAATTGGAGCGAATCGCGCTGGGTGTCGCGCAGCCGGGTCAGCAGGTTGGTCTATACCGTGACGCATTGCGTCGGTTACATGATCGCCTGCATTACCTCAACAGTGCTAACAACCGCTTTTGGTTTGATACGCGTCCCAATCTCCGTCGGGAAATGGAAGAGCGGAAGCGACGTTTTCAGGATAAGGAAGATGTATTTCCCATTGTCCGTGAACGCTTGCATAAGGCTCTTGCGTCAACGAGCTTCGGCGGTATTCACATTTTTACAAGCAGTGGTGATGTCCCCGATGACTGGCAGCTTCGCTTAGTGGTGCTTCCGCCAGACGCTGGCTATAGCCGGTCTGGTCAGAATCTGGCATTTGAACGGGCTGCAGACATATTGAAGCAGCGAGGGGAGCTGCCTCGGTTCAAAAAAAATCGGCTGATATTCCTGGCTGCTGATTTTGATTCCGTAAGCAGGCTCAAGGATCAGGTGCGCTCGACCATGGCGTGGCAGTCCATCGTCAGCGACATCAAGGAAATGAAGCTCAACCTGGATCAATTTCAGGCCAAGCAGGCAAGCAAGAGCATGGAGGATGCAAATGAAGCACTCCGCAGGATGATTCGGGAAGCCTACAAGTGGATTCTTGCTCCTGTTCAGGAAGCGCGGCCCGGCAAGGGACTATCTGAGGTGATCTGGGAGCCCTTTGCTTTGAATCCTGGTTCCTTGAATTTTTCCCAGGACATCGACCGTATTCTCGTCGAGAACGAGTTGCTGATCACCGAGTGGGCGCCCATTCATTTGTCCAGAATGCTGAAGGATTGGTTCTGGAAAGAGGGTGTCAAGGAAGTATCGGCTCTGGATGTTTGGAAGCAGACATGCCAGCAGTTGTATCTACCCCGACTGAAAGACGACGCGGTCTTTCAGATGACTTTGGGAAATGGGGCTGCGAGTGATGACTTCTTCGGCTTTGCGCAAGGCAAGGATGAAGACAAGTACATGGGGTTCAGCTTTGGTAGGCGAACCTCACTGATCATGGACTCGTCGTTACTCTTGCTTGAGCCGAGCCTTGCCGTGGGCTATAAGAGGGTGATTGAGGAAATCGAGGCTGCGAAGGTTGTTCAATCTGAAAGTGATGCGGATGAGAATGCGCGCAAGTACCCGAGCACATCGCCAAGTAGTTCGAGGGCGGCTGAAGCTTTGCCTAACGACCTTTCGAACAAAGCTGGCACTGCTCAACCCGCGTTAAAGAAGCGGTTTTACGGTAGTTTGGAACTTGACCCCATCCTGGCAAAGGCAAAGTTTGCTGACGTGGTTGACGAAGTCATTCAGCAGTTTTCTGCACGAACGGGAGTAAAGGTCCGTGTGTCTATAGAAATAGAAGCAGACTCGGCATTGGGCTTTGACGATGGACTTCAGCGTGCTGTGAAGGAGAACTGTAACGTGCTGAAGTTCAAGCTTGCTGACTTCGAGTAGTCGCTGGTTTTTTAGATAATTCGTTTTCTGGTTTTTAAAAAAATACTAATTAGTAGGCTATTTCATTATTCGGTGCTATGGCCTACTTCCATCTTTTATTCGTTGCTTCGAAATCCGTCAATATAGTTCTCACCGCACTCTTCGCACAGCGGCTCGCCGCCGTATATGCCGACAGCCGGCTCATCGGGGTGATTCTCACACATTGCACCTTCTGGAAGCGAGAACTCCGCATAAAAACGATCATCGTCGCTTTCGCAATCTTCGACGCAATCCTCATTGTCTTCGCTGTCATCGAATTGTCCAGAATCATCTGGTTGACTAGCATCAAAGGGCTTTCTGGTAGAGCCTAGATTTTCGACAGGCTTTTGGCTTTGATCAGGTGGGACGTCCGAATTGGATTTGTTCTCGTCCTCGTCTTGGTATTTGTCTTTGTCAGTCATGGCATCTTTTCTCGCTATCGCAGATGGCGGAGTTTTTTATGTGCCTAGGTATTTGAAGGTAGATCTGCAAGCTTGTCAAGGGTGTTTTCCTTCAGAGACGTTGAGGAGGAAAGCCCGTAACGAGTGATTTCCATCAAGACAGTCACTGAGCGGACTACATATAGGTAGTCCCTGGACGTACAGTGACATCCAGGGCGCAGTGATATCAGTGAGTCAAATAAAGGACAGCTTCGTCCGAATTGAGCTATCGGCGACCTGAAGTACTACGGCCAGTATCCCGTGCCAGACTTAACCGAGCCCCAAGACGGTCATGAAGCGGATTCTTGACGACCTCGGATGAACTCGGATCGGCAGCAGCATCGGCTGTCTCAGTACCGGCGTCTGGATAGAACTCTTCCACCACCGCACTACCGTCCTCTTCGAACTCTTCGAATGCCCCATTCGCAAAGCCGACTCGAGCAGCCAGATCGAGCGCCGCTTGATCAAATCCCGCTTCCCTGCGCCGTTCTCGCTCTGCCTTGGCTTCAACTAACGCTGCCGATAGCGTGGTTCCCGACCGGACCGTCAGGTCTACATAGTAAATCGGCGTCCGGTGAGACTGGGTTGTAGACTTCCCCCGCAAGCGAAGTTCCAGCGGCAAACAAGACAACATGCCGCCCGACAGTGCAAAGAAGTAGGTGAGCCGTGCCATCAAGGTCCTGATGCTGTTGAATCCTGTCGTCCGAAGGACGAAGGTGCCCAACTCGTCCTCATCTCCAATCCTTACATTAAGCCGCCCATACGGCTTGCACACTCCTTGCCCGAACTCGCAGGCATATGGCGCAGGGCAGGGGAGTGACTCAACACCCGAAGAGGTCACTCTTTTGCAGCTCTCCCCGTTGCCAACACACACTTGCCGTCCGCTGCTACGGTCAAACAAGGTGTAGTTCGCACGCAGGTTCAGATCAACCTCGTCAAACAGCAGGCGAATGGGAATCGCTCTGAGTTTCGTGCCGGGTGCTTTTCTCAGCGATTCATCCAGCGGGTGATGGACCCAACCTTCGCGAGTCTGAATCTGCGTCGTGATGGTGAACTCATCGTCCTTCTCCGGAAGTCGCTTTCCTTGCTTTTCCACCACTTTGCCGATGGAGATTCTGCCGATTGCCGGTGGCGTGATGGTCAGTCCTTTGATCATATTCGTATCCTTCCAATCGTCCATAGCGCGAAGCCATGCCTTTAAAGGGCATGGCTTCGCTATGGATCACACATTGATGACGAAGCGCCGGTAACCAGGTTTTGGCTGCGAGTACCGAAGAAGTAGTGCAGGGTGGTCATTTCGTAGCGCTGTCATATCGGTGGTCGTACCGTCCTTGGTCCGCTTCCAGGTGACATCCCCAATCTCAAAAAGCGCACGCGTGGCGTCACCCATCCGCTCCTGAATGCGCTGCCGAAGTCGTGCCTCTTGATCTCCTTGGTCTTCCAGTTGCTTGCGAACCGCAACCAGGTCTGAGAACAGTGCAGACATCTCCATGTCTTCAGAGAAGTCCAGCACTCGACCAGAGTCCTGAGGGTAGAGCGCTCGAAGTGCTCGATCTGCAGACTCCGATCCATCCGCCGGTGGTGCTTCATCCGCCTCAACATGTGCCCAGAACTGAGCTTCGAGTTCGATAAGTTGGACGATCACCGTTTCGTTGCGCTCGATTCGGTGAATTTGCAGTTCCTGGCCGCCCAGCAGTACCGCAACATCAGCTGCCTGCTTGCCGGTCACCGCAAGCTGATGCATAACCTGCAGTTGGACGTACTCGGGAACGCCGTCTCTCCAGAGACGGGAGCCATGGATACCCGCTGTCTTGCATTCGAGGATCTGAACATCCGAGGCGCCCACAATCTCTCGGTCGATGTTTGCAAGCATCCAGGCGTGCTCAGGGTGTTGAAGCACCGCGTTGACCTTACGCACCTTGTTGCCGGTCCGCTTCGTGTAATGAGCTGCGACGATGGGCTCGAGCAATGTTCCCCAGTACGTAGGACTCGTTTCATCCGACGGGTCAATACGCGGGAGTTCAGCATCCCGGCCGGTCTTTTCAAGCCAGAGCTCAAGTTGTGACTTGTAGGGATTGAGTCCGACTGCCGCTGCAGCGTCGGAACTCCCGATACCTTGTCGGCGGACATCCAGCCATTGATCCCGAGTAAGGTGGTTGGTCTTGACGAGTTTGAGTGCCGCCCGAGACTTCGCACTGGGCTGCGTGGTTTGCGTAGCAGTCATTCGGATCACCATCTTTTCTAAAGACAAAAAGAAACATCCCCGCTGGCAACACGCCAAGCGGGGATGAGGGAAGGAAAAGGTCGGGAGTCGAGGAGGGAAGTTAGGCAACCATCGCCATCGCTTCATCGAGTGCTCGTTGCTTGATTGCTGCACCTTGACCAAACCAAGCACTGTCCATGCGGTACTCAGCACTGCGAGCACGCTTCTCGTGATCGACGAACTCCGTGATCGAGCACAGCAAGCCCCAAGCAGTACCCTTTGCTGCCGCTAACTCAGCACCTCTGCCGTTGCCGTCATACATGGATTGCACCTTCTTCAGCGCACGCTCGTTGATGAGACGGTGATCTGAATCCTGGCGGGTATCACCGTTGCAGAGCACCCGCAGGAAGTAGTTCATCGCTTCGTGGCTCTTCACCTTGCGCTCGGAGAGTGTTCGCATCCGGTACATAAAGCTATCCCACTGAGAAACCGCGATCCCGAGTTGCTTCTTGACGGCTTGAGAATCGAAGCTTGTGCGATGGGGAACCTTGATCGCTGACGTCGCACCATCGACAGCAATAGTGAGAGTGTTGTTGCAGACCACACGAATCGTGGTGGGTGTCGCCGTGGTCGCCAAGGTGCCATCACACGAAGTTGCCAGCAGCAGATAGCCACAGACCCGATCCGATCCCTTGAGTACTGCTTCCTTGTTGGTACGTGCCAGTGCCCAGAACTTCCGACCACCTTTCAGAACGCCAGCGGTCTCGAGCTCATACCCGGAGACCTCTGTGAGATCCCGGTAGAACTCCAGAACCTCAAGCGGCTGCACGACCTGGTAGCGGTCGCTGACCACGGACAGCGCGTCCTGCGTGTCGCTCCGGTACAGCACTTTCTGATCAGAAAAGGTCTTGATGGATCCGAGTGCGCCGGCGCGTTCGGTCATGAAGCAGACCGGTGAATCGAGAATCTGCCAATTCATGCCGGCTTTCTCCGCCCAGACTTCGATAGGTTGATGGGCCGGAAGTGCGTGGCCCAGTTGATGCCAGGGAACGTCTCCGACGTAGGCCATGGATTCGACAAGATGTGTCATGAGGACTCCTAAAAACAAAAAGCGGATGCTCCAATCAAGGAGCATCCGCTATGAGCAAAAATTCAAGATCAACAGCCGACGTTCGTGGCTATCGGGCACCAATACTGAAGGTGTGGTTGCACGCACCGCATTGATAGTTGTTGAGGACGCGTTCATCCACGACCTCGCCAAGCTTCGCGCCGGTGACACCTCCTGCGGCACCACCCATCAGGCCACCCAGAATGGCGCCTGCGAATGTGCCGACGCCAGCACCGACCGGCCCGAGCGCGCTTCCCACTGTACTGCCTATCCGTGCACCTTGAAGTGCGCTGGCAGCGCCGCTGACAGCACCGCCGAGGAGTCCAGCCGTTCCTCCCACCTTCTTTCCACGATCCAATCGCCGGATCTGAGGCGACTCACACATCGGACAACAAAGCTGCATCTGTCTTTCCTTCCTGATTGAAGATCAGTCGGTGACCAGGAACAAGGATCCTGGCCGTGATTTCAGACACTTCGCTGGGGAAGTGCCAAGGAAGGTATGTGTGACTGAAGAAATCTAG
>Ga0075163_10003961_pt1 | contig 19883 bp, 15 predicted proteins | sample JI1023141ADNA_FD_71478 | JGI IMG/M metagenome (GOLD analysis project Ga0075163, IMG submission 71478) | Wastewater effluent complex algal communities from Wisconsin, to seasonally profile nutrient transformation and Carbon sequestration -... | ecosystem: Engineered > WWTP > Effluent > Algae...
CCGATTCGAAAGGTTTCAAGTCATGGCCATGATGGACGACGACAAAGATTTCCGGAGCCCGGACCTCAACCAAGACGCGCCCGGCCGCCGCCGCGGTGGCAAGAAGCGCGTCTGCAAGTTCTGCTCCGACAAGGAAGTGCAGATCGACTACAAGGATCCGCAGGCCCTCAAGTACTTCATCTCCGAGCGCGGCAAGGTCGTTCCGCGCCGCATCAGCGGCAACTGCTCGCTCCACCAGCGCAAGATCACGCTCGCCATCAAGCGCGCGCGGAACATCGCGCTCCTCCCCTTCACCGTAACCAACTGAGGACGCCATGCCTGCAACCCTGCAAGTGATCCTGCACTCCGACGTGCAGAACGTCGGCGCCTCGGGCGAGCTCGTTCGCGTTCGCCCGGGCTTCGCCCGCAACTTCCTGATTCCCCGTGGCTTCGCGGTGCCGGCAACGGCCAGCGAAGTGAACCGTCTCAACCACGAGAAGGCCGTCGCTCTCGCCAAGTTCGAGAAGACCAAGAAGGAATCCAAGGCCGTCGCCGACAAGATCGGCGCCGTCACCATCAAGATCGCCCGCACCGTCGGCGAAGACGACAAGCTCTTCGGCGCCGTCACGGCGAAGGAAATCGAAGCCGCGGCGAAGGCCCAGGGCGTCGAGTTCGACCGCAAGAAGATGCACCTCGCGGAGCCCCTCAAGGCCCTCGGCACCTTCGAGATCCCCATCAAGCTCATGACGGACGTCACGGCGACCCTCAAGGTCGAGGTCGTCAAGAAGTAAGCCCGCTCTTCCGGCTACTCCGGAAGAACGCTCGCGAAATTTTCGCTCCACGAAGCCCTCTCCTCATCTCTTCCCTTGTGGAAAGATGGGGGAGGGTTTCTGCGTTCCGGGATGAAAAGCTGTGGAAAAGGTCTTCAAAAAGCGTGAACAGGCTGTGCAGAACCCGCCGCCCTCGGACGGCCGGGTTCCGCCGCACGATCTCGACGCCGAGGCCGCGGTGCTCAGCGCCGTCATGCTCGACCCGTCGGCCATGGACAAGGTCCTCGAGTTCCTGAAGCCCGAGCACTTCTACTCCGAGGCCCACCGCCGCATCTTCGAGGCCTCGCTGGAGCTCAAGCAGCAGGGCAAGCCGGTCGACATCATCCAGGTCGGCACCTGGCTCAAGGACCGCGATCGCATCGGCCAGGTGGGCGGCATGTCGTACCTCACCGAGGTGCTCAACGCGGCGCCGGCGGTGGTCAACGTGGCCGCCTACGGCCGCACCATCCACGAGAAGTGGCGCGTACGGCAGCTGATTCTCACCTGTCAGCGGGTGGCCGCGGAGGGCTACATCGACTACGGCGAGGCCCAGTCGTTCATCGACAACGCCGAGCAGTCCATCTACAACCTCGCGCGCACCAGCGAGTCGAGCTCCGTCGAGCGGCTCCGCGACGTCGTCATCAAGGCCTTCAAGAAGCTGAACGACGCGGTCAAGCGCGGCGACCGCATCACCGGCGTTCCCACCGGCTTCGAGCGCTACGATCGCAAGACCGCCGGCCTCCACAACGGCGACTTGACCATCGTCGCGGCGCGCCCCGGCATGGGCAAGACCAGCTTCGTCCTCAACGTGGCGGTGAACGTTGCCAGCCCCAAGAACCGCGAGAAAGAGAACGATCCCAGCGAACGGTGGGAAGACGAGGGCGTGGGGTGCGCGGTGTTCTCCCTGGAAATGCCCCGCGAGCAGCTGGCCAATCGTATGGTCTGCTCGGAGGCCCGGGTCGACGTCTCCAAGCTGCGCACCGGCTTTCTCGACCGCGCCGACTGGGAGAAGCTCACCCGCGCGGCCTCGTTTCTCACCTCGCTGCCCATCTGGATCGACGACTCTCCGAGCCTCTCGCTCCTCGAGCTGCGCGCCAAGGTGCGCCGCCTCCAGGCGGAGTACGATCGTAGCGACGACACCGGGCGCAAGGTGCGCCGCATCGGCCTGGTGATCATCGACTACTTGCAGCTCATGCGCGGTCGCGACGGCGCCCAGTCGCGCGAGCAGGAGATCAGCGAGATCTCCCGCGGCCTCAAGGGCCTCGCCAAGGAGCTTCAGCTCCCGGTCATCGCGCTCTCGCAGCTCAATCGCGCGGTCGAGACCCGCAGCGACAAGTCCAAGCGCCCGATGATCTCCGACCTTCGCGAGTCGGGCGCCATCGAGCAGGACGCCGACAACATCTGCTTCATCTACCGCGACGACTACTACAACAAGGAAGACTCGACCGAGCGCAACATCGCCGAGCTCATCATCGCCAAGCAGCGCAACGGGCCGACCGGTACGGCGAAGGTTCGCTTCGAGAACGCGTACACCCGCTTCGACAATCTCGCGGAGGGCGAGTACCTCGAAGAAGACGACTAACGAGGGCTGATTTGGGGGGCGATACCTTCGCGGGGCCGGCGTCGGACGTGCTCACGTACAGGAGTACGCTCCGCGCGGTCCTCCTTGGCCGCGCTCGGTCTCACCCCCCAAATCAGCCCTCGTTCTGGAGCGTTTGGGCCGCTCGCTGCGCTCGCGGGGAGTAAGTGTGTGGGCCGCTCGCTGCGCTTGCGCGGACGTTCTGCCCGTGCCCGAGCCCGTGCCCGTGCCCGATTGCTTGGGCGCTTCGAGGTGAGCGCGTGCGCTACCAGGCTAGGTGGGGGCTCCTTGGTTCAGCCAGGCTGCTAGGCGGTGGGTTCGGTAGCCGAAGTGGTCGAGGCCGGGGATGACGAGATCGCGGAGCGCGGTGGTGAGGGCTTCTTCGATGATGGCCGGGGGTGGGAAGCCGTGGGATGCGAGATGCGATGCGTCGTGCGGGGACTCTTGGAGGCGGCGCCATTCGCGGAGGTTGGTGGTGGCGAGGGGGAGGAGCCAGTCTTCGACGCGCGGCTTGAGACGGGGCGGTAGGGTGGATAGGTAGCCCCAGCCGATGCGGGCGTGATCGACTTCGTCGGCCATGAGCTCTCGCAGGGCTGCGCGGGCCAGGGGCACGGTGGCGCCGTCCTGGGCGGCGGCGAGGTAGGCGCTGGCGAAGGTCTCGTTGAAGGCGCACTGGCCGACCACGTGGAGCGCGCGGCGCTCGTCCTCGCTCTCGGCGAGCGGATGGGTGGGCGGCTCGAAGGGGAGATCGGGCGGGTCCACTACCGGGGCGCCCAGGTACCGCGAGGCCATCTCCCGGCAGAGCGTGGCGTGGCGGTGCTCGTCGTCCATCGCGCGATGCGCCGTGGCCACCAGGCCCGGATCGGCGCGCAGATCGCGTAGCGCCGCATGCACCACCTCGAAGGAGCGGGCCACGCGAAGCTCGGTGGCGGCCTGGCTGAGCCACACGTGCGCGAGGTGCTCACGCGCTGATGCGGGCAACGCATCGAACAGCGGCTCGCTTTCCGGGAGGGGACGGCTGGTGGCGCGTCCGCCATAGCGTCCCGCTGGGTCCAGCGGCGGAATTCGCATGGCTCAGGGCGGAGGCACGCAACACTCGGGCACCGAGCCGCCCGCGTGCTCGCAGCACTTCAAGCCCTTCTCCAGCTTGCAGATGACCCCCTTGGTGGTGGGCCATCCGGGCTCGCATGCCCGCGCATCGGGCCCGGCATCGGGGGCGTCGGCGCCCTCGTCGGTGGCGCCCCCACAGGCGACGACCGACGAGCCGGTGAGGAGCATCGAGCTTCCGAGAACGATGCTCGCGGTGAGGCGGTGGCTCCCCATGCGGCTATCTTGACCCACCGAAGAGCTGGGCCCAAGCACAAACGTTCGGCCCGCCTCCATCCGCGGCACGGGGAGGCGGCGCGTCTCCCATGACATTCGGGTCGCGGCGTCGTAGCCGAACGTTGCCGCCCCCTGGAAGAACCACGCACAATGCGAGCGCGAGAGAGCGGCATGGTTGCTGCTGAGCTGGCGCTCATGAAGAGCGAACAAGCTGTCGCGAGGGGGCGGGGCCGTTTCGGGGGAGTCGCCGGGGCCCTGCTCGCCGTCGGGCTCGTGCATTGTGCATTCGCGGGCGAAGAACGCTCCCGCACGCAGCCGTCACTGGCGCTGCAAGTGGCGGAGCATGCGGCATTGGGAGGGGAGATCGGTTTGAATCTCGGTCTTTCGTGCCCGCCTGCCGATACCCGATGCACGCCCACGGTGGTGAGCGACTCGACCTTCGAACAGGTGACGGTGGACGATCCGACGGTGTTCGAGATCGCGTACGAGGCAAACGCCAGTCGGGTCAACCTGCGGGCGAAGCGCGAGGGCGTTGCCAAGCTGCAGGTCACGGTGACCGCGCACGACGCCGAGCATCACGCGTATCGCGACACGTTCACGCGCACCGTGGACGTGCGGGCAACGGATCGGGTCGAGCTCGACTACCGCGGCACGTGCGACACGCCACTGCTCTTCGCGACGGGCACCAGCTTCGAGATCAAGGCCAAGCTCTCCGGCCGAGGAGCGACGCTCTCCGGGGATCCGGTTCCGTTCCCCGCATCCTCCGACGTTGCCAAGCTCGATCGGGCATTCATCGGAATCTTGTCCTTCAAAGCGCAGGGGACCGCGGGGGCTGGCAAAGTGCAGTCGACGCTGGACCCGATGGACGCCATCGACGTCGAGGTCTTCGATAGCTCACAAGTCACCGCCCTCGCAGTCAGCGTCCAAACCAGCGCTCGGCTCGGTGATCTGCCCCTCGTCGCAAGCAACTCGAGCTTCACCCTCCGGCCCGAGCTGATGGTGGGGACGCGAAAGCCGTGCGACGAGCTCCTTCCCATCAAAGTCACGACCGATACCCCCACGGTGTGCACGCCCCCGCAGGCCCGCCGGTCATCGGGCTTCGCAATCAAGACCAGCGAACCAGGGCTCTGCACGTTGCGCATCGAGCTCGGAAACCTTCGTGTCACGCAAAGCGTGGAGGTCCGCCGCAATGGATGAACATATGCAGTTCCATCTAGCCATCGCGGCGCTGCTCGCAGCGTCGCTCTGCCAGTGCAGTTCCGCCGCCGAGGCCACGACGGAGCTCGACGTTCCTTCGCCTGTCGCGGTGGGGGCGACGGTCACGGTGAAAGAAAAGTGCGCGGGCGCGTCCTGCCCCTCGACGCTCAAGCTCGACCAGGCTCGCGTGGAAGACGCCTCGGTGTTCCGCGTCGAAGGCGCCCCGCCCGGCGCTCAGGTCACCTCTCTGCGGCTGGAGGCGCTGCGCGCCGGCAGCACCCTATTCCGCGTTCGAACCGACGACGGCCAGACCGTGCGCACCGTCGAGCGGACTTTGCTCGCGGCGGTTCCCGACAAGCTCACGTTCGCGGTGCCGGCGTGCAGTGCGCCCCTTCTCTTCGGTACCGACCACACCTTCTCGCTCGGCGTGAACCGCTTCGTGGGGTCGGTGCCCCTGCAGGGGTCGGGCGGGGTCTACCCACTTGCCGCCGAGGGGGGCGGAGCTCGCCGGTCCGACCGGGCTCTCCTTCAAGACCAGCTCTCGGCCGACGAAGGGCTCGATCCGGTCTCTGGTCAATCCGGCAGCGGTTCCCTTCGAGGTCTACGCCGTCGCGAACGTCACCAGCATGACCCTTCAATCCGCGAAGAAGGAGCTCAAGACCGGCGTCCAGTTCGTGGTCGACAGCAAGCTCCTGGTCGGCAGCGATCCGCTGTGCGCGGATTCCTTCGCGCGAACGGTTACCAGCGAGACGCCGAGTATCTGTGACGTCGTGTCGGCCAGCGGTGCGGTCGTCAACGTCCTTGGCCGCCGGAGCGGCACCTGCACCATCAAGGCCGTGCTGTCGGGCTCCGCGGTGGAGGCGCAATCGAGCTTCACGATTCAGAACTGAAGCCCGTCCGAAGAACGCCCGCCGGCTTGCCGGCTACCGCACATTTGTTGCGACCAACTCCGCGAGCTCGTGGGCGGTTTCTGGTATGAGTGGGAGGTCGATGGAATCTCTCGGTCAATTGGTGAAGACCCGTCGCGTGCTCATCACGGTGGGCGCCGGTGGTGTAGGGAAGACGACGACCGCAGCAGCCCTGGGGGTCGCGGCGGCCCGGGCCGGCCGCCGCGTGCTCTGCCTCACCATCGACCCTGCGCGGCGCCTCGCCGAGAGCCTGGGCATCGGCGAGATGACCTCCGAGGCGGTGGAGGTGGACCTTGGGCGCTTCGCGGCGGCGGGCATCCCTGTCACCGGCTCGCTCACGTGCATGATGCTCGACACCAAACGCACCTTCGACGATCTGGTGATCAAGCACTCGTCCACCCCGGAGAAGGCCAAGAAGCTCCTCGACAACAAGCTGTACCAATACGTCTCCACCTCGCTGGCCGGTACCCAGGAGTACATGGCCATGGAGAAGCTGGTCGCGGTGAAGGCCGACCCCCGCTACGACCTCATCGTCCTCGACACGCCGCCCACCGCCAACGCGCTCGACTTTCTCGATGCGCCGGAGCGCCTGGTCTCGGCCCTCGATTCGGCCACCATGAAGTTCTTCGTGGAGGCCTTCAAGTCGAGCGGCAAGTTCTCCCTCAACATCCTGGCCAAGGGCGCCGCGGCGATTCTCAAGGGCATCGGCAAGATCACCGGCGGCGGCTTTCTCGAGGCCATGAGCGAGTTCATCGCCGAGCTCAACGAGCTGTTCGGCGGCTTCAAGGAGCGCGCTCGCGCCGTGGAGAAGTCCCTGCGCTCGCCGGACGTGGCGTTCGTGCTGGTGACGTCCCCTTCGCCGCCCAGCGTCCAGGAGGTCCTGTTCTTCGCCGATCGCCTGCGCGAGGCCAACATGCCGCGGGGCGCGTTCGTCATCAACCGCGTCCACGTGGCGCCGCGCTTTGCCGGCCGCAGCGTGCCCCTCGACGGCGCGGTGGCCTGGGCTGCGGCCTCCGGCCTCCCGGCCAAGGCCGAGCTCGGCAAGCGCATCGTGGAGGCCCGTGACGACGCGGCGCTGCTGGCCAACTCCGACGCCCGGCAGCTCGACGTGCTGGCGCGCTCTCCGGCCGCAGCGGGCGTGCCCGTGGTGCGCGTGGCGGAGCTCCCCACCGACGTCCACGACCTGCGCCTCCTGGCCCAGCTGGGCGAAGTGCTCACCGCCAGCTGAGGGCCGAAGCCTATTTCTTTCGCGGCGCGTTCACCGTCACGCGCACGAAGACGAGATCCTTGATGAGGTAGTCGGTCTCGCCGTCGAAGGCCACGTTGAAGGTCTTGCGGTTCATGGAGAACTGGGCCGAGGCGGTGACCTTGTCGTCGCTCACCGTGATGTTCGCCGGGAACGAGAGGGACTTCTTCACCCCGTGAAAATCCAGGTTGCCGGTGATGGTGTGGGTCGCGCCCTTGACGGTGGTGACCGGCTTGATGGACGTGGAGCGGAACGTGGCCTTGGTGAACTTGGCGACGTTGAAGAAGTCCTCGGACTTCAGGTGGTCGGTGAGCTTGCCGTTGTCGGTGGACACGCTCGCGAGATCGATGTCGACCGACACCTTGCTGTTCTCGATGGCGTCCGGCACCAGGGTGAGGGTGCCGGAAAACTTCTTGAAGGAGCCGTCGTGCGAGCCGCCGACCTTGGAGCCGGTGAAGAGGATGCTCCCGGTGGCCGGCGAGAGGGCGATCTCCTCCGGCGGCCTCGTCTCGGCCGCGGCGCTGGCGTCGGTGGATGCCGCCGCGTCGCCCGGTCCGGCGTCGGTGCCGGCGGGCGCGGTGGGCACCGCCGTGGGCTTGCCGGTGGGCGCGGTGGCGGTCTCCACTGCTTCGCCCACGGTGGCCGCGGGCTGACCTTCGTTGGGGTCCTTGGAGCAGCCGCTGCAGCCCGAGAGGAACATGGTCACGGCAACGCCCAACGACACGCCCAACGAAGACCGACTCATGCAGGGATCCTACACCAGACGGCGGGCGCGCGGCGTTGCTCCCGGGGCAACACCGAGTTGCCCCGTGGACACGTAACGCTTTGCGATCAGGTGGATCGAGGACGCGGGCTCTTGCGTGCGGGGGCGCGCTTGCCGGCGGCGGTGCGGGGGCCGCTGGGCCGCTTCGGTGCGGCCTTGCGGGGGGCCGCTGCCTTCTTGGCCGGGGCGCGCTTCTGCGGGGTGCGCGGCTCCGTCGGGGCGCTGGCCCGGTGGGGCAGGGAAGGCGCCTTCTTGTTCTTGGGCGCCTTCACCGGCGCCGCGTCCTCGCGCTCGTCCTCCACGCCCACGTCGTCCACGTCGGCCAGGAGCACGGCTTCTTGGCCGCGAGCCTCGTCACGTTCCTGGCGCGAGGTCTGGCGCTTCGGCTTGTAGAATACACGCACCGGCACGCCTTCGAAGCCGAAGTGCTTGCGGAGCTGGTTCACCACGAAGCGGCGGTACGAGAAGTGAATCGCGTCCGGCGCGTTGGTGATGGCCACGAAGGTCGGGGGAGCCGTCTCCGCCTGGGTGACGTAGTAGAGGCGCGGCGCTTTGCCGCCCTTGGTGGGCGGCGGGTGCGTCTCCAGCACGCTCTCGAAGAAGCGATTGAGCGCGCCGGTGGGAATGCGCTTGGTGAACGCCTCGTAGGTGTCGTCGATGGTCTTGAAGAGCGTGCCCAGGCCGCGGCCGGTCTTGGCGCTGAGGCGCACGATGGGCGCGTAGGGCGCGAAGGTGAGCTTGTCGCGGGCCCGTTCTTCCGCCTGATCCTGCTCTTTTTGCGAGAGGAGATCGCACTTGTTGAGGGCGATCACCAGGGCGCGGCCGCGCTCCTCGGCGAGGCCGAGGATCTTGGCGTCCTGCTCCGCGACGCCTTCCTTCGCGTCGGCGAGCAGCACCACGATGTGCGCCTTCTCGATGGCGCGGATGGCCGAGAACACGCCGAGCGACTCGACCGCGTCGTCGGCCTTGGTGACTTGGCCCTTCTTGCGGATGCCGGCGGTGTCCGACAGCACGTAGGTCTTGCCGTCCTTCTGCAAGAGCACGCGGATGGCGTCGCGGGTGGTGCCCGGCTGATCGCTCACCAGCATCCGGTCTTCCCCGAGAATGCGGTTGGTGAGGCTGGATTTTCCGGCGTTGGGGCGCCCCACGAAGGCGAGGCGCGGGAAGCGATCCTCACCGCTGCCGTCGTCTTCCGGCGGCGGCGGGAGCGCCTCGATGATGGCCGCTTCGAGATCGCCGATGCCGCGTCCATGGAGCGCGCTGATGGGGAACACGCGGTCGACGCCGAAGCGGAAGAGCTCGAAGGCCTCGGCGTCGCGGCGCGGCGAGTCGGCCTTGTTGGCGGCGAAGAGCACCGGCTTTTCGGCGCGGCGGAGGAGCTTCACGGCGGCGCGATCGGCGCTGGTGAGCTCGGTGGTGCCGTCGGTGACGAACACCACCACGTCGGACTCGGCGATGGCGGCCTTCACGTGGGCCGCGATGCCGGACTTCATCGGATCTTCGTCTTCCGGGTCGAAGCCGCCGGTGTCGACCAGCGTGTAGGCGCGACCGAAGGCCGAGGTATCGGCGTAGTGGCGGTCGCGGGTGACGCCCGCCTGATCGTGCACGATCGCCAAGCGAGCCCGGGCGAGGCGGTTGAAGAGCGTGGATTTCCCCACGTTGGGGCGACCCACCACGGCCACGATGGGCATGTGGCGGAGGCCGCCGGGCATCTCACCGCGGGAAGGCCGGAAGCCCTCTTTGGGGAAGGCGGAGGCGCCTTCGCCGCCGAAGGATTCGCTGGGGACTTCGCGGGTAACCGCGCGTTTTCGGTGCTTGGTCATCGTGTTTTTCCGTAGCCGAGGTCCGACATGAGGCCCTCGCGTTCGTACCACTTGGGCGTCACACGCACCGTGGTCTTCAGGTTTACCTGTCGCCCGAGCAGGCGCTCCACACGCGCGCGCGCGTCTTCACCGATGCTCTTCAGCATCGAGCCGCCCTTGCCGATGACGATTCCCTTGTGGGACTCCTTGTCGACGTGGATGACGAGCTCGATCTGCGCCACCTTGCGTTCTTCCTCGAAGCGCTCGATGACCACCGCCACGCCGTGCGGGACCTCGTCGCGGAGCTTCCGGAGAATCTGCTCCCGCACGTACTCGGCCACGAAGAAGCGAGTGGGCTTGTCGGAGAGCTCCTCGGCGTCGAACGCGAAGGGGGCCTCCGGGAGGAACGGCTCCACGGCCTTGAGGAAGGCCTCGACGTTGTCCTTCTTCTTGGCGGAGAGGGGCACGATGGCGGCAAAGGCATGGGCCTCGCCCAGCGCCGCCAGCATCGGGAAGAGCTCGCTCTTCTCCGTGAGCTTGTCGATCTTGTTGAGCAGGAGGATGATCGGCGACTTGGCGTTCTGGGCGATGCGCTGGAGCAGCTGCTGATCGTCCGCCGAGAGGCCCGGCTCGCGCCGCACGTCGGTCATGAACGCGATGACGTCGGCCTGGTCGGCCTCGCCCTGGGCGTGGGCGTTCATGTGGACGCCGAGCTTGTTCTTCGCCTGGTGCATGCCCGGCGTGTCGACGAAGACGAACTGGGTCTTCTTCCGGGTGACGATGCCCGCGATGGAGTCGCGCGTGGTCTGCGGGTGGCGGCTGGTGATGGCCAGCGCCTCGCCCAGGAGCGCGTTGAGAAGGGTGCTCTTGCCTACGTTGGGGCGGCCCACGATGGCAATGCGTCCGGAGCGGGTCTTGGCCATGACGGACCCGCTCTTAGCACAGCACACCCCTCAGCGTCGCTCCGGAGGCGCGAGCCTCGTTCTCGCGCCTGCTATGCCGCTATCGCGGTCGCTCCACCGTGCGCCAGGCCGGCGTCTCGAGGTCCGAGGGACGGTGCTCCAGCACTTCTTGCGGGTAGAAGCTCTCTTTGTAGCGCAGCGACGGGCATTCCCGCACCCGGAAGCCCAGGTACACGTGCTCCTTGCGAAGGTCCCGGGCGAGCGCCACCAGCGTCAGGATGTTGAGGGTCCCCAGCGAGAACGCCTGGAACGCCGGGTCGAAGAAGAAATACACCGCGGAGAGCGCGGTCGGCGTCTCGTCGCAGATGGAGACCCCGATGAGGCGGTCTTCCAGGTGAAAGGCGAGCTCTCGGCCCGATGGGTGCGGGAACGCGAACTGCATCCGGTAGGTGTCGAGGTCCATCGTCCCCTCGCCCCAACCCCGCGCTTCTTCACGGTTTTCGTGCCACAGGTGGTAGAGCGCGAGGCGCTCCTCGTCGGCCCGTGAGGGCCCGAAGCTGGCGCGAAACCCGGCGCCCTTCTTGAGGACCCGCTGCTGGCTCCGACTGGGCTCGAAGGTTGCGGTGGGAATGCGCGTGGGCACGCATTCGCTGCAGGCTGCACACGCCGGGCGAAAATAGTCGGGCCCGAAGCGCCGCCAGCCAAAATAGAGGAGCCGATCGAAGGCGGTCGGGGACACATCTAGGAGAATCCGGTGATCGAGCTGCGCGCGCTCGTTGGGCAGGTACGGGCACGGCCCCTCGGGATCGCGGAAAATACGTAGGACTCGTGCCATTTTATCCTTCGGCAGGGTTGCCGAAACTCCGTTCATTAAGTATTCCCGAAACCCCATGGCGAAGGAAGACGAGCAGATGGAATCCGACCACGGCTCAGCCGCCGAGAGCGGCAGCCCCGGCAGCGAGGGCGAGAGCGCCACGTCCGCGCCGGGCGATGTACTTGCCATGAATGCGACGGACGAGCTTGCCGCATCGCTCGCCGGCGAGACCGCAGACGACCTCGACGAGACTCCCAAAGACGAACCGGACATGCTCCGGGAGGGCTTTTCGCTGGACGCGTGGGGCGAGCGGCTGCCCTTGCTCCTGGCGGTGGGGTTCGCGGCGCTCTTGTTCTTCGCCCTGCCGCCGCTCTCCGAGAGCGGCATCTGGGATCCCTACGAGCTCAACGTGGCGGATCTGGCCCGGCGCGTCGCCATCAACCTCCACGGCGCGAGCCAGCTCGTGCTCGCCGACGCGGACAACTCGCTCCCGCACCTGAACGATCTCGGGCGGCCGCAGCTGGCGTTCACGTCCATGGCACTCGGCTTCAAGTTCTTCGGCCTGCACGACTGGGCCGGGCGCGTACCGTTGGCCCTCTGGGGCCTCGTGGGCGTGGCGGCCACCTACGGGTTTCTGGCGCGCCTCGTCGACAAGCGGGCCGGCGTGTTCGGTGCGGTGGCCCTCGCCACCATGCCCATCTACTTCGTCCAGGCGCGCACCATGCTGGGCGACATCGTCCCCATGAGCGCCCTCGCCATGTCGCTCGGTGGCCTCCTGGTGGTGCTCCTCGACAAGGACCCGAAGGTCCGCGGCTTCTGGCTCCTGGTGGCGCTCTTGGGCCTCGCCGCCGGCGCGTCGAGCCGCGGCATCTTGCTGGGCGTCGGTGTTCCCACGCTGGCCACCGGTCTCGTGTGGTCCATCTCCCGTCGCCGCTCCGACTCCTTTGCCACCGACGCAGTCGGTGGTGTGTCGCTGGTGGTGGGGCTCGCGGTCGGTTACTTCGCCTGGCGCGCCATGGATCTCACGGAGCCCAAGGCCGACCTGAACCCCTGGCTCGGCGCGATGGTGCGGCCGCCCGCCAAGTACCCGACCTTCGACTACTACATCGGTCACCTGGGTCCCGCGCTCGCGCCCTGGAGCGGGTTCATCCCGATGGCCGTGGGCCGCATGTTCCTCACGCCGCCCAAGATCGAAGGCGAGGCGGCGGAGCGTGAGAGCCGCGTTCGTGCGGGCCTCCTGGTGGGCGCGGCGACGGCACTCCTGGCCCACGGGCTCCTCGTGGCCCGCACCGATCTCCTGACCTTCACCGGCGCCTTCACCATGGCCGGTATCGTGGCCATTGCGCTGCGCGACTACGAGCGCGGCGCGCACGCATCGGTGGTCATCGGCGTGGGGACCGTGGTGTTCCTGGCGCTCTTCCACCACGATTTGCACGCGATGCCCGAGAAGGCCTACCAGGCCTTCGGCATCACCAGCGCGACCTTCCCGGAGAGCTTCAAGGATCGCTCCCTCGCGCTGTGGACCGTGGTGCTCATCGGCTTCGCGGTGGTGGCCTTCCTCACGTTCGTGGAGCGCGACGCCCAGCGTGAGCCCTTCGATCCCAAGAGCTACCTGAAGATCCTCGACGGCCTGCGCAACTCCTGGGACGGCAGCCTCTCGCTCGCCTACTTCGCCATCGTCGCCGGCGCCTCGCTGGCGGCCCTGGTGGTATGGGGTGGCACACGGCTCGGCGCCCGCTGGTTACCGAACCTCTCGTTCCAGATGCGCGCGGTGGCCATGAACGCGTGGTGGGTGGTGGCCATCGTGCCGCTCGCCATCATCTTCGGCCTCTTCTTCGCGTGCGACGTGTGGCTCTGGGCGTTCCGCCGCTCGCAGCGCTTCGGGCTCCGCTCCTTCATGCGCTTCTTGCAGCCGCTCGAGGCGATCCTCGGTGGCATTCGCACGGCGAACACCAACGAGAAAGGCGAACCGCTCGGCTTCGTCGACGACGTGAGCCGGATCCTGTTCACGGTGGTGGTCGGCGTCTTCACGTTCCTGGCCATCCCGGGGGCGGTGGGCTTCGGCCTCTTCCGCGCCGGGGTCGCGCTGCCGTACGTGATCGTCGCTGCGGTGGTCTCCGGCCCGGCCTTCTGGAGCCTCCTCGGCGCCGTCGGCGATCTTCTGCGCGGCAGCCGCGCCGCCTTCTTGGTGGTGGCCGGTGCCGGCATGGGCATCGTCCTCTCGGGCGCGTTCTACCCGGCGCTCGCCAACCAGCTCTCGCCCAAGGAAGTGTTCGACAGCTACGCCAAGCACAAGAAGGGCGACGAGCCGCTCGCGCTCTTCGGTGTCGGCGGCAAGACAGCGGCCTACTACGCCGGTGGTCAGCCGACGATCCTGAACGACACGAACCTCGCCTTCGCGTGGCTCACCTCGGCGCCCACCGGCTCCCGGCGCTTCATGGCCACCCGCGCCGACGAGCTGGCGCGCATGAATCAGATGTTCCGTCAGCGGGAGCACAAGAACGTCCCGGTCATCGATGGTCGCTCGAGCCAGATCATGCTGCTCGCCTCGGCTCTCGACGGCTCCGAGAAGAGTCAGAACCCGCTCTCCAAGATCGTCATGAACGAGGTCCCCTCGATCCAGCGTCCGGTGGACGTGAACCTCGAGGACAAGCTGGCGGTCCTGGGCCTCGACATCACCGACAGCGACGGCAAGCTGGTGGAGGCCGTGAGCCCCATCAAGAAGTACCACATCCGCACCTACTACCGGGTCATGGCGCCCATCGGCACCGAGTGGGAAGCGTTCATCCACGTCGACGGATTCCACCGGCGTCACAACGGCGACCACAAGACCTGCGGCGGCAAGTACCCCATGATGCTCTGGCTCCCGGGCGACATCATCGTCGACGACTACGAGTTCTCGCTCGAGCCGAACTTCAACCCCGGCGACTACGCCATCTACTTCGGCTTCTGGCTCGGCGAGAGCCGCATGAAGGTGAAGTCCGGCCCCAGCGACGGCGACAACCGCATCAACGGCGGCAGCCTGCGCGTCCGGTGAACGGAAGAGTCGCACGCCGGCGGGCGTTCTCTCGCTTCGTGCGCCCCGCTCCGAGATACCTGGCGCTGCTCGTGGTGGCGGCCTGTCCGCTCGCTGCTTGCAGCAAGAAGCCGCCTCCAGCGGTCGAAGATGGTGGTAGGGGACCCGCACCCACCGGGCTCGGCTCCTTCGCCCACGCGCCTTCTGGCCCCGGACCGCTCTTTCCGGTGCTGGAGGGGCGCTGCGGCGGGCTGCAGCTGTCGTCGGTCGATGGCGCGACCTTCGTGAGCTACGGCGCCGAGCTCCTGCGCGGAACCGACGACGGCCTGGGCTATGTCCCGGAGCTGGCGGCGGGGTGGCCTCTCGCTTCCTCGAACCTTCGGCTCGGCCGCGTCGCCGGCGTGTTCGTTGCCGGTGGTCCGCGCCGGCTGGATGTCCGCGTGGACGGCGTTCGCAGCATTCGCCGCGGTCTCTTCGACGGGAGCGCCTGGCGCTGGGACGAGACCTTCGACGTCGATCGTGGGGACCGAGACGGCGGGAGCGCCTTCCTCTCGCACCAACCGTGGGAGACGCGCCCGTGGCTCAAGGGCTCGCTCCTGCACCTCGCCGGCTGTCGCGAGCTCCGCTGCGGCGACGACCCACGCGTCAAGCTGGTCACCCTCGGCGACGGCGCGCCCGCCGCGCCGAACCTGTCGCCCTCCGATTCCCCGGAGGACGAGGTGATGGCCTTCGACACGTTGCCGAGCGGCGACGTCTACGCGGTGCTGCGCCACTGCGGTGACGGTGAATCCCAGCCGGCGTACGAGTACGAGGACGCCAGCGACGGGCACTGCGTGCGGGTGTCGCACTGGTCGCCGGCCGGGGCGAAGCTCGAGACGTGGACGGTGCCCATGGGGGCGAGCGGTGCGCCGGAAGGGCCCACCGCGTCGGTTCTCGCGCGTTCTCCCGCCGAGGTGTACGTCGGCTCGCGACGGCGCGGCTATCGGGAGTCGACGGTCGCGGTCTTCGACGGTACGCGTTGGCGCAACGTGGACGACGGCATCACGTCGCCGGGGCTCTACGACGCCGGTCCCGACGGGGTCTGGGCGCGGGGCATGTCCGGAGTGGTGCGGGTGAGCGCTCCGGCCAAGGACACCAAGGTGGTGACCATGCCGGGGGGCGCCCATAGCGTGCAAGGTACACGGAGTCGTCGCGGCGCCGCTCCCTGGGCCTTCGGACGCGACGCCCTCTTCCGGCGGCAGGCCGGCAATTGGGACCCGGTGGCGTTGCCCATGCTGCCGGGATACGGCCCGGCCGCGGTGCTCGAAGTGGCAGTGGCGGGCGCCGACGACACCTGGGTGCACCTGCAATATACCGCCCTCGCCGACACCTCGCCGGCGCCTGCCTCCACCGACGAGGTGCCCTTCGTTCCGACGCCGGAGCGCCCCAACGAGCCCTTCGACGTGGTCCTCCGCACGCGCCGCCCCGGCGAGGTCAAGCGATGCCAGCCTCCGCGGGCGGCAGAAGCCCTCGTGGACTGGCCGCCCGCCGCCGGCCCCTCGTGTGCGACCCCGGTGACCCTCTTGTTTCCGCTGGAGCTCTCCGAGATCGGACGCGAAAAGGCGACCCGCGACGCGGCACTGCTGCGATCCCGCAGGCCCGGTCTGGCGCCCTTCGTCACGGTTCGATTCGGCGACCGCGCGTTCGTGGGCATGCGCGTGAAGGACGTCGACAGCGATCTTCCGGCCCAGCTGTGGAGCGCGGTCCCCGGCGCGCGGCTCGAGGTCGTGTGCCTCCCGGACGCGGCCGATCAACCGTTCGTGTTGCCGCCGGGTCTCCCCACCCAAGCCTCGGCGCCAGCGCCCGCCAACACGCTGCCGCCGCCGCCGCCGCCGAGACCCGACTTCGGGCCGAAGAAGGGGAGATTCTGATGTCGCGCGCGCGATACCTCTCCTTCGCTCCGGAGGCGCGATGCCGCTCCGTCGCTTTGCAGGCGCGATGCCGCTCCGTCGCTTTGCAGGCGCGATGCCTCGTGCTCGCCGCCATCGTCGCCGCCTGTGGCGGTAAGGCCAAGAGCAAGCCCGATGCGAGCGCATCGCCGCCGGTCTCCGCACCCACGGCCTATGCTCTTCCGGAGAAGGACCCCGACCTGGCGCTCCAGGTGGACGGCTGCCGCGAGCTCGGCCTGGCGCACATCGGCAAGGACTGGATCCTCTACGCCGGCACCGAAGAGCTGCGCTTCGCACGCCTGGAGCCCGATCGCATCGTGCCTCTCGACGTGCCGCCGCTCCCGCTGGGGGCGAATCGCACGTACTTCGGCGCCTCGGAGGTGATCGAGAGCGTGGACGGGCCCGACGTCGCGCATCTCTCCGTCACCTTCGGCGGCTATCACGGCAGCTATGGCGAGCACTCCGTCCGCACCGTGCACCGGACGCCCAACGGAACCTGGGACCCGCGTGACGTCCCGTCCGCCGACGTCGCCGAGCGGCGTACGCTCACGGCGCCGCGACCGTGGCGCAACGGGTCCACCCTCGCGGCGGAGACCTGCAGCGATGGTCGCCCCGAGTGCGAAGTGCACTACGAGGTGGACGGGGCGCCCTTCACCGCTGCGCCGGATCTCCTGGCCGACGCCAAGCAATGGATCTTCTTCACGGACTTCGCCGCGTTTCCGAGCGGCGAGGTCTTCACGTTCACCAACTTCTTCTCCAAGGGGCAATCCTGGGAGCGGCACGCCCACGTGACGCTCGCCGAGGGGCAGAAGCCCCTGCACAAGAAGCTCCTGCATCCGGGCGGCGAGGAAGGCACCTACGCGCGCCCCGACATTCTCGCGCTGGCACCCGACGATTTCTGGGTGCTGTGGTCGAACGCGGTGTTCCGCTTCGACGGGCGGGCCTGGGCCGAGCCGAAGCTCCCTCTCCATCCGGAGGAACACGTGAGCCTTCTCCGGGAGGGCGTGCACAAGGGGCTGGTGATCATCACCGACGAAGGTCGGGTGCTGGAGCGCAATGGCGCGACCTTCGTCGACATCTCTCCGGAGACCCCCAAGGTGGTCGAGGCCGCCGACGGCTTTGCCGGTGGGCATCCCTGGCTCGCGCTGGCGGATCAGACGTTGCGTCGCCGGACCGGCACGGAATGGACGTCGGTGACCTTGCCCCACGGAAGGTACGCGGGCGAAGCCTTGGCGGTGTCCCAGATATGGTCCGTGGGGGCCGACGACGCGTGGGTCCTGACGAACACCCGCGGTGGCCTCGCGGAGCAAGAGCGAGCCCTCTTCACGTCGCATCCGCGCAAGGGCGCGCTCCGCTGCAATCGACCGGAGCCTGGCTGGGGACGAGCCCTTCGGTCGTGGGCATCGCCCGCCACCTCCGAGTGCGCGGCGCCGCTGGTGGTGGTCGCCGAGGCCGACGCCGATCGCGGGGCGTCTGCCCGCGCCGTCACGGCGGCCCTCTCGCACAGCGACGCGCTGGGTCGCGCCGAGGTGGGGTTCTTCGACGTTGCGGGCACCACCTACGTGGGCGTGCGCGCGCAGGACTTGAGCAAGAGCAAAGCCGTGGAGGGCGCCCTTCAGCGGCAGGGCATCCGGCCGCTCGACGTGGTGTGCGCTCCGGCGATCGCGCTCACGGCGCCGCCCGTTTCCTCTGCCGCCCCCGCTGCGTCGTCGCGCTGACTCTTTCGTCGGGAACGGTGCGACAGACCTCGACCGCCGGCGTCAGGGCGGCGGAGGCAGTGAAATGGCAATCCGTCGTGGCGTGTTGGTTCTCGGTACGTTTGGCTTTCTGGTGGCGTGCGGAAACATCAAGTTCCCGACCCTGAGCCTCAGCTCCGGAGGCGGCTCGAGCTCGCCGTCGGGGAGCACGGACGAAGCGGCCAAGGGGCCGCCTTCGCCCATCGCCACCGCCGACGCCGACGTCCAGATCACCCAGCTCACCACCCTGGAGGAGGAGGCCAGCGCGCCGGTGCTGTCGCCGGAAGGGACGCTCCTGCTCTTCCTCACCAAGAACGAGGTGGACTCGAAGGCCAAGAAGAAGCCCGCGACCTTCGCCCTCATGGGCATCGACCCGCGAAAGTCGTCGGCGCCGGCCCTCTACACCAACGACGGCGTTCACGCGCTCGACCCGACCTTCATGCCGAACGGCCGCGGCTACGTCTTCGTCAGCGACACCATGGGCGAGATGGGCCTGCTCCGCACGGAGTCGCTGTCTGCCGGCGCCTCGCTCACCATGATCACCCACGCCGCCACCGAGCCGCGCTGGCCCGCAGTCTCGCCCGAAGGTGGGCGCGTGGCCTTCACCATGAAGAAGAAGGGAGAGGACCTCATCGCCTCCACCCGCATCGACGGGACCATGCTCACGGTCCTCGGCCCCGGCATGCGCCCCGCCTACAGCCCCGACGGCAAGAAGCTGGTCTTCGTGAAACGCCTGCGCAATCACGCGCAGATCTTCGCCATGGGCGCGCAGAGCGGGAAGGGGCTCACGCAGATCACCTCCGACGAGTTCGACAACGACAGCCCGACGTTCTCACCGGACGGGGCCTACATCTCGTTCGTGTCGAACCGCGGCGCCACGCAAACCGGCGCCAGCAACCTGTTCGTGGTGAAGAGCGACGGAACCGGCATCAAGCAGATCACCAGCGGCCGCGGTCCGGTCCGCGACGCGCATTGGGGTCGGGACGGGAAGATCTACTTTGCCGCGGACCCCGATCTCCAGGGGCATACCAACTTGTTCGTGGCGAGCCTGCCGAAGCTCATGGGCTCCTTCGTGCACGGTCCCGACGTCCAGCCGCAACCGCAACCGCAACCGCAGTGGCAACCGCAGCCGCAGCCGCAGCCGAATCCCAACGTGGCGCAGCAGACCCCGGCCCCCGCGCAAGCTTCGGGCGTGGTGACCGTTCAATGCAACAGCGCCTGCGGCTCTCCGCAAGCCTGCCCGGTGACGGCTTGCCTCTGCAACGATCGACGCGTGGTCAACACGCAGAACTGCGACAATGGTTGCTGCGCGCTTCCGGAGGTCGCCTGCGAGCGCTCCTGCGGTCGGCACAACGGCTTCAGCGGCAAGGTCATCGGCGGCGCCGCCGCTCCCGACGCCCCGGCGGCACCGGCCGCTGCCCAACCAGCATCCGCGCCCAAGCGCACGGTGGGCAAGGAGTGTGGCGCCGACGGCGATTGCGCATCGGGCATCTGCATCGTGCGGGGGCAGGCGCGCTTCGGATACTGCAGCCAGGAGTGCCAGTCGTTCTCCGAGTGCCCGTCGTTCTGGGAGTGCAAGCGCGTGAAGAACGGGAGCGGCAAGTACTGCGTTCAGGACCACGACGACTGATCCCCCGTCGCGTCGCGCCTCAGCGCGTCGGGGCAGGGAAGCGACGGAGCACGATGGTGGTGGGCGCGGTGCCCTGCTTGTCTTCCCACCCGAAGGCAATCGCAGGGGTCGCGCCGCCGGTGGCGATGGTCACGCGCTCACGGGTGTGGCCCTCTGCCAGGCTCACCTGGAAGTCGGTCTCGGTCCCATCCGTGGGGTTCAGCAAGAACCCCGCCGAACCACCGAGGAAGCGCGCGCGAACGTGGCCGGTG
>Ga0075163_10003962_pt1 | contig 19879 bp, 19 predicted proteins | sample JI1023141ADNA_FD_71478 | JGI IMG/M metagenome (GOLD analysis project Ga0075163, IMG submission 71478) | Wastewater effluent complex algal communities from Wisconsin, to seasonally profile nutrient transformation and Carbon sequestration -... | ecosystem: Engineered > WWTP > Effluent > Algae...
GGTGTGATCGAGGGTGATATCGCGACCGACCTCGATGCCGCGAAACTCGCAGGCCGCGGCGCCCAGGTATCACTTCTGAACACCAGCAACGGTTTTGGTGGCGAATGTCATCTGGATGCGCCGATGGTGAACCGCGCACTGACCGGACTTGAGCTGGCCGACCTCGATCTCGTGATCATCGAAAATGTCGGAAATCTGGTCTGCCCCGCCGAGTTCGACGTCGGGGAACACGCCAAGGTGATGGTCTATTCGCTCACCGAAGGGGAGGACAAACCGCTGAAGTACCCGGTCATGTTCCGATCGGTGGACGTGGTGCTGCTCAACAAGATCGACCTCGAACCGCATCTGGACGCCGATATCGCGACCTATACCGACCACGTACGTCGGGTCAACCCGGACGCCTTGGTGCTTCCGGTGAGTGCCCGCACCGGGGCCGGCATGCCGGCATGGTTTGACTGGCTGCGGGAATTCGCCCGTCCTCTTCACTGAATCGCCGGCCGCGCTCAGATCGGCGACTCGCCCGTGAGCGCGGCGAGCGCCGCATCAGCGGCGGCGAGACTGCCATTCGCGTCCTGGAGCTCTTGTACTGCCCTGTCCACGGCCCGCTCCGCGGCGCTGAGCCGCTGCAACAGTTCCTCGTATCGACGGCGAGCCGTCGCCACGGCGGTAGTCCGGTCCGATACCGCCGCCACGGCGTCGTCGTGCGCACGCCGTGCCGCGGCCAGCGCGCGCCGCCGCGTCTCGGCGGCGCGACGATCGAGCTTCTGTTCCGGTGCGGCAGCGACCTCGGCCGGGGCGCCGAAATCGCCGAAACCCGACCACTCCTGCGCCTTGTCCAGCCTGCCGAGCCGCGCCGCGATCTCCGGATCGGCGATCGCCGCCTGCAGCGTGCCGATCACGTCCTCGCGGACCGCCGCCGACGGGTCCGACACTCCGGCCGCCGCGAAACCGGCACGCGCCAGCTCACTTACCAATGTCCGCTGAGCCGCCGACAATTCGCGGATCCTGGTGCCGTCCATCGCCGCGTGTGCGGCCCGCAGCTGAGTGTTCAGCTGCACCAGCCGGGTCTTCGCGGCCGGATCCGCGCGCACGAGCGTGTTGACCACCCAGGCGGCCACCGTCGGGCGCCGGGCCGCGGCAAGCACCCGGGCTCCCTCGGCATCGCCGCGCCGCCTGGCCGCACCCGCCAGCGTCTTGCGCAGCGCGACGAACTCCTGGGGCGGCGCGCCATAGAGCCTGTCCAGGTCGCCCTCGACGCTCACAGCGGGGAGGCCCCGCGAAGATGCTCGAAGATCAATGAGGTCTGTGTGCCGGCCACATCGGCGTCGGCGTTGAGGTTCTCGACCACGAAGGCCCGCAGATCCTCGGTATCACGGGCCGCGACGTGCAGGATGAAATCGTCACCGCCGGCCAGGAAGTACACGTTCATCACCTGCGGCCGCCGCCGGATCTGCTGAATGAAATCGCGGATCCGGCCACGGGCGGTGGAATTCAGGCTCACCGAGATCATCGCCTGCAGGGTCAGGCCGACCGCCGATGGGTCGATATCGGTGAAGAAACCCCGGATCACACCAAGATCCTGCAATCGCCGCAATCGCCCGTGACAGGTCGACGGTGCGATGCCGACCGCCTCGGCCAGCGCGCTGTTGGAGATGCGGGCATCCGCGTGCAGCGCGAGCAGCATCCGCCGGTCGACGTCATCGAGCTCGGCCCGCCGAACATCCTTCGGCGCGGACGCCAGGCGCGCCTTCGGGATCGATGATTGTTCATTCACAGCGCGATTCTAGCGAAGTCTCGCCGTACTTATTGCCTTGCTTCCGGACTTTCTTCACAATTGGGACACCACTTCACACGTTCACACGCCAGGATTCAATCGCAAGGAGCGATCATGCTCGTCGGCATCCCGACCGAGATCAAGAACAACGAATACCGCGTCGCCATCACCCCGGCCGGGGTTGCCGAGTTGACCCGGCGGGGCCATGACGTCGTCGTCCAGGCCGGCGCGGGTGACGGTTCTGCCATCTCCGACAACGATTTCAAGGCCGCCGGGGCCCAGATCGCCGCCACCGCCGAACAGGTGTGGGCCGAGGCCGACCTTCTGCTCAAGGTGAAGGAGCCGATCGAGGCCGAATACCCGCGGTTGCGCAAGGGCCAGACGCTGTTCACCTATCTGCACCTGGCCGCGTCCAAGCCGTGCACCGACGCGCTGCTGGCCTCCGGCACGACGTCCATCGCGTATGAGACGGTGCAGACCACCGGCTCAGATGGCTCGATCGCGCTGCCGCTGCTCGCCCCGATGAGTGAGGTCGCCGGACGGCTGGCCGCCCAGGTGGGCGCCTACCATCTGATGCGCACCCAGGGTGGCCGCGGTGTCCTGATGGGCGGCGTTCCCGGTGTCGCCCCGGCCAAGGTCGTGGTCATCGGTGGCGGTATGGCCGGTGACAATGCGGCCGCCGTGGCGTGGGGCATGGGCGCGCACGTCACCGTGTTCGACCTCAACATCAACATCCTGCGCAAGATCGACGCCGAGTACGGCGGCGCCATCGAAACCCGCTACTCGTCGAGCCTGGATCTGGAGGATGCCGTCAAACAGGCCGACCTGGTCATCGGCGCGGTGCTGGTGCCCGGCGCCAAGGCACCCAAGCTGGTCACCAACGCGACCGTGGCGCAGATGAAATCCGGTGCGGTGCTGGTGGATATCGCCATCGACCAGGGGGGCTGCTTCGAGGATTCACGGCCCACCACCCACGATGATCCGACATTCGCGGTGCACGACACCGTGTTCTACTGCGTGGCGAACATGCCGGGTGCTGTGCCCCGCACATCGACCTACGCGCTCACCAACGCGACCATGCCCTACGTGCTGAAACTGGCCGACAAGGGTTGGCAGGACGCGTGTGCGGCCGACCCCGCATTGGCCAAGGGCCTGTCCACCCATGACGGTGCACTGCTGTCCGAGCAGGTGGCCGCCGACCTGGGTCTGCCGTTCACCGACCCCGCAAGCCTGCTGGTCTGACCGCCGGCCCCCACCGTCGCCCGGCTGAAGCAATTCGGCCGGGCGACGCGTATCTCTACCGCCGGCCCAGCAGGTGCGGCACCACCAGCGCCGCAACCTCGCCGATCAGCGGTCGCAGGCCTTCGGCGTCGGAATCGGCCGATTGCGTCCGGGTCATGATGGTCAGCAGCACCCGGGCACCGTCGGGCCCGTACGCCACGCCGGAATCGTTGGTGGTCGCGTAGTCACCACTACCGGTCTTGTCGGCGGTGGTCCAGCCCGGCGGCAGGCCGGCACGCATGCTGGAGGTCTGGTTGGCACGCATCCACCCCTCGAGCAGTTCACGCTGGGCGGGCGGTAACGCCTCACCGGCCAACAGGTTGCGGTAGCCGGTCGCCAGCGCCCGCGGTGTGGTGGTGTCACGCGGATCGCCTGGTATCGCCGAGTTCAGCTCGATCTCCCAGCGGTCCAACCGGGTGCGGTCATCGCCGATGCTGCGGGCGAACGCGGTGATGGCCTGCGGGCCGCCGATGGCCTCCAACAGCAGATTGGCCGCGAGGTTGTCACTGCGCTGCAGGGCCGCCTGCGACAGCTCGGCCAGCGTCATCTGCTGACCCAGCCGCTCGCCGGTCACCGGGGAGTTCGGCAACACGCCCTCGGGCGGCACGAAAATGGGTTGATCCAAGCTGAATTCGCCGTCGGCGACACCTCGCAGCACCCGCGCGGCCGCATAGGTCTTGAATGTCGAACACAGCGCGAAGGGCTCGTCGGCGCGATTGTCCACCACGAGACCGGACTGCAGATTGGCCGCGTACAGACCGATGAAGGCGTTGTGACGTGCCTCCAGCTCACGGATCCGCTCTTCGAGGGTCGGCGCCGGAGCGGCCAGCGCGGATTCGTCCCCGCAGCCGACCAGCGCCCCTGCCGCCGCCAATGTCATACCGCCGAACAGAACTCTTCGTCGCGACAGGAGCATCCCCCGAGCCTACCCATCTACCCCGCGATGTTCCGAAGTCGCTGCGGCAGCGACTTGTTGGACCGATGTGGCCCCAGCACCGCCGCGCCCACCGGCCTCGTCAGCAACCGGCGCGCGACACTGTTGACCTCCTCGAGGCTGACCGCGTCGATCAGGTCGAGCGTCTGCGCGATGGTGCGGTGCTGCCCGTAGTTGAGTTCGCTGCGACCGATCCGGTGCATCCGCGACGCGGAGTCCTCCAGGCCCAGGACCAGGCCGCCACGCAATGATCCCTTGGCGATCCGGCATTCGGCTTCGGTGATGCCGTCACGCGCCACCTCGTCCAGCACATCGGTCGCCACCCGGACGACCTCGTCGAAGCGCTCCGGCAGGCACGCCGCGTACACCGAGAACGCGCCGGTGTCGGAGAACGTGTCGATCGTGGAGTACACCGAGTACGCCAGCCCACGGGTTTCCCGGATCTGTTGGAACAACCGCGAACTCAGGCCACCGCCGAGCGCAGAATTGAGCACCGACAGCGCCCAGCGATGCTCCCAGTGCCGACCCGGGGTTCGAACCCCCAGCGACAGATGGGTCTGCTCGGCGTCCTTGTTGACCAGCTGCAGGCCGGGTTTGCCGGCCACCCGCCCAGTGCCCTTGCGGTGCGGTACCGCGGTGCGCCCACGCACCAGACGCGGTCCGAAGTACTCCCGTGCCAGCGCCACGACCTCGTCGTGGTCGATATTGCCGGCCACTGCCAGGATCATCCGCTCCGGGGTGTAGCGCCGCTGATGAAACGAATGCAGCTGGGTACGGGTCATCGCCGAGATCGAGTCGACACTGCCGATGACGGGCCGACCCACCGGATGGGTACCGAACATCGCCGACAGGAAGACGTCGCCCAGGGTGTCCTCGGGGTCGTCATCGCGCATGGCGATCTCCTCGAGCACGACATCACGCTCGATCTCGACATCGTCGGCCGCGCACTGTCCGCGCAGCACGACATCGGCCACCAGATCGACGGCCAGTTCCAGATCGGAATCGAGCACGTGCGCGTAGTAGCACGTGTGTTCGCGGGCGGTGAACGCGTTCAGCTCACCGCCGATCGCGTCGACGGCCTGCGCGATATCCACCGCGCTGCGGGTCGGCGTCGACTTGAACAGCAGATGTTCCAGGAAGTGCGCGGCGCCCGCGACCGAGGTTCCCTCGTCGCGCGAACCGACGCCCACCCAGACACCGACCGAGGCCGAGTGCACCGCGGGGATGAATTCGGTGACCACCCGCAACCCTCCGGGCAGTGCGGTCACCCGCACTGCCTCGGAGGTGTCGGCACCGCGGGTCACGCGGCGCAATGCTGGCTCAGGCGTCAGCGGTCGCGGCATCGGCGGGCGCCTCGACGGGAGCCTCGGCTGCCTCGTCCTCGGCGACGAGCACGAGCGAGATCTTGCCGCGGTTGTCGATATCGGCGATCTCCACGCGCAGTTTGTCGCCGACCTTGGCCACATCCTCGACCTTCGCGATGCGCTTGCCGCGGCCGAGCTTGCTGATGTGCACCAGGCCGTCACGACCGGGCAGCAGTGAGACGAAGGCGCCGAAGTCGGTGGTCTTCACCACCGTGCCGAGGAACCGCTCGCCGACCTTGGGCAGCTGCGGGTTGGCGATCGCATTGATCTTGTCGATCGCGGCCTGGGCGGCCTCGCCGTTGCTGGCGCCGACGAACACGGTGCCGTCGTCCTCGATGGAGATCGACGCGCCGGTCTCCTCGGTGATCGAGTTGATCATCTTGCCCTTGGGCCCGATGACCTCACCGATCTTGTCGACCGGCACCTTGATGGTGGTGATCCGCGGGGCGTACGGGCTCATCTCATCGGGGGTGTCGATGGCCTCCGCCATCACCTCGAGGATGGTGATGCGCGCGTCCTTGGCCTGTGCCAGCGCACCGGCAAGCACCTTGGACGGGATGCCGTCGAGCTTGGTGTCCAGCTGCAGCGCGGTGACGAAGTCCTTGGTGCCTGCGCACTTGAAGTCCATATCGCCGAAGGCATCCTCGGCGCCCAGGATGTCGGTCAGGGTGACGAACTTACGTTCCCCGTCGACATCGTCGGAGACCAGTCCCATCGCGATACCGGCGACCGGGGCCTTGAGCGGCACGCCGGCGTTCAGCAGCGACAGGGTGGAGGCGCACACCGAGCCCATCGAGGTGGAACCGTTGGAACCCAACGCTTCCGAGACCTGGCGGATGGCGTACGGGAACTCCTCGACGCTCGGCAGAACCGGCATCAGGGCACGCTCGGCGAGCGCGCCGTGGCCGATCTCGCGACGCTTGGGCGAACCGACCCGGCCGGTCTCACCGGTCGAGTACGGCGGGAAGTTGTAGTGATGCATGTAGCGCTTGGAGGTCTCCGGGCCGAGCGAGTCGATCTGCTGGGCCATCTTGACCATGTCGAGGGTGGTGACGCCCATGATCTGGGTCTCGCCACGCTCGAACAGTGCGCTGCCATGTGCCCGCGGGATGATGGCGACCTCGGCGGAGAGCGCCCGGATATCGGTGACGCCACGGCCGTCGATGCGGAAGTGGTCGGTCAGGATGCGCTGGCGCACAAGCTTCTTGGTCAGCGAGCGGTACGCGGCGCCGATCTCCTTCTCGCGGCCTTCGAACTGGCCGGCCAGACGCTCGAGCACCTCACCCTTGATCTCGTCGGTGCGCTCGTCACGTTCGGCCTTGCCCGCGATGGTCAGCGCCGCCGACAGCGCATCGGTGGCCACGGCGGCGACCTGCGCGTAGACGTCGTCCTGGTAGTCGGGGAACAGCGGGTATTCCACGGTCGCCTTACCGGCGGCGGCGTGCAACTCCTCCTGGGCGGTGCACAGGGCGGCGATGAACGGCTTGGCCGCCTCCAGGCCCTCGGCCACGACGGCCTCGGTCGGCGCACCGGCACCGCCGGCGACCAGCTCGATGACGTTCTCGGTGGCCTCGGCCTCCACCATCATGATGGCGACGTCATCGCCCGCCTTGCGGCCGGCGACGACCATGTCGAACACCGCTCCCTCGAGCTGCTCGACGGTCGGGAACGCCACCCACTGGCCATTGATGAGGGCGACGCGCACGCCGCCGACCGGACCGGAGAACGGCAGGCCGGAGATCTGGGTGGACGCCGACGCGGCGTTGATCGCCAGCACGTCGTAGAGATCCTTGGGGTCCAAGCTCAGCACGGTGACGACGACCTGGATCTCGTTGCGCAGACCCGAGACGAAGGTCGGGCGCAGCGGCCGGTCGATCAGACGGCAGGTCAGGATCGCATCGGTGGAGGGGCGACCCTCGCGACGGAAGAACGAACCGGGAATCCGGCCCGCCGCGTACATCCGCTCCTCGACGTCGATGGTCAGCGGGAAGAAGTCGAAATGGTCCTTCGGAGACTTGCTGGCCGTGGTGGCGCTCAGCAGCATGGTCTCGTCATCGAGGTAGGCGACGACGGAACCGGCGGCCTGCTGGGCCAGCCGGCCGGTCTCGAACCGGATGGTGCGGGTGCCGAAGCTCCCGTTGTCGATAACGGCGGTCGATTCGAACACGCCTTCGTCAGTTTCAACTGCAGACATAGCAGCCTTTCTGGGTATTCAGCTGTTTTGCGTCGTCACGCGCCAGCGATTCCCTGAATTCGGCTACGGCCGTCGATCGAAGCTGCCGGGGACGAACCCCGGCAGCCACTACCGAAGACCGCCCGATCAGGCGGTACTGCTGTGACGCGCGGGAACGGTGCGCGCGGTACTGCGCGAACCGCACCCTGTTCGGGCAACCCCATTCATACAAGCGTTCGTACCAGGGGGCCCAAAACGATTCCATGCTACACCGGGCCAGTTCACCGGCCGTCAATCGACATCCTCGACGCACACGGTGAACTGCCGTTGGTCATACGGGTAGCCGATACCGCTGCGGCACTGGTCGGCATTGGCCACACCCGCCAGGATCTCGGTGGCACGCTGCCGGTGTGGCTGCGTGGCATCGGCGCAGTCCACGCGCACCGGATCCCGCCCGTTGTCGGGGTCCACGCTCATGCACTGCCCCACGACCCAGTCGATGTCCATGCAGACGGTGTTGCTGGTGTCGCTGAAGGTGCTGTGCGTGGCGTAATACGAATCCACATCCGACGGGCACTGCTCGCTGCCCGCGACGGTGGCGATCACCTTGAAGGCCGAATCGGGGCTACCGCATTGGGCCTTCACGGCGTCCGGTTTGTCGGGCGTGCCGACCACTTTCAAGCAGTCTCCGACCTGAAAAGCGGCGGCAGCGGCCGACGAACAACCGGTGAGTCCCCCCGTGAGAACGCTCGCGGCAAGCAACGCCGCCAGTCGCAGTGTCAGCGACGCAGGCCGAGGCGCTCGATCAGCGACCGGTAACGCTCGACGTCGACCTGGGCGACGTACTTGAGCAACCGGCGCCGACGACCGACCAACAGCAGCAGCCCCCGCCGCGAGTGGTGATCGTGCTTGTGCAGCTTGAGGTGTTCGGTGAGATCCGAGATCCGCTTGGTCAGCAGGGCGACCTGCGCCTCCGGCGAACCGGTATCGGTGTCATGCAGGCCGTACTGGCCGAGGATCTCTTTTTTCTGTTCGGCTGTGAGCGCCACGAAACAACTCCATCACAATAGGTCCGCGAAGGTTATCGAAAGCACGGCCGCCGCGAACTGCAGCGCGCGCTGGGTCGGGAGCAGATACTAGCAGGGCATCAGTGCGAACCGAGAATCGTGCGGGCCCGCTCGGTGTCGGCCCCCATCGCCACCACCAGGTCGTCGACCGAGTCGAACTTCTCCTGCCCGCGGATGCGCGCCACGAAGTCGACGGCGACATGTTGGCCGTACAGATCGGCCTCGGCGTCGAGCACGAAGGCCTCGACGGTCCGGGTGCGTCCGGAGAATGTCGGGTTGGTGCCCACCGACACGGCGGCCTGATAGCGCTCACCGGGGGTTACGGAGCCGACCACCGGTCCGTGCCCGAGCACCGTGAACCAGGCCGCGTACACCCCGTCGGCGGGGATCGCCGAATGCATGGGCGGTGCCACGTTGGCGGTCGGGAAACCGAGGACCCGGCCCCTGCCGTCACCGCGCACCACGACGCCTTCCACCCGATGCGGCCGGCCCAGCGCCTCCGCGGCCGCGACCACGTCGCCGGCATCCACGCAGGACCGGATGTAGGTCGAGGAGAAGGTGACGGTCTCATCGCGGGCGAACTCCTCGGACACCAGCGTCATTCCTTCCACGGCGAACCCGAACCGCTCGCCGGCCTTACGCAGCAGATTCACATTGCCGGCGGCCTTGCGGCCGAAGGTGAAGTTCTCCCCCACCACCACCTCCACCACGTGCAGGCTCTCGACCAGCAGCTCGTGGATATAGCGCTCGGGGGTGAGCTTCATGAAGTCGGCGGTGAACGGCATCACCAGGAAGACGTCGATACCGGTTTCCTCGACGAGTTCGGCACGGCGGGTCAGGGTGGTGAGCTGCGCGGGATGGCTGCCCGGGAACACCACTTCCATGGGATGCGGGTCAAAGGTCATCAGCACCGTGGGAACTCCGCGCGATCGCCCGGACTTCACGGCATGACTGATCAGCTCGGCATGCCCGCGGTGCACACCGTCGAACACGCCGATCGTCAGGACACATCGGCCCCAGTCTGTGGGGATGTCGTCCCGGCCCCGCCACCGCTGCACGACCGCAAGCCTACGGCGCGCGAGCGGCGCCGTCTGCTCTGGATACCCGGATCAGGCAAAGATTGCCTAAACTCGGTAGCCGTGGACTCCAACGGCAACCCGCAGGACTTGACGACGGTTGCTCAGGACTACCTGAAAGTGATCTGGACGGCCCAGGAGTGGTCGCCGGACAAGGTCAGCACGAAGCTCCTGGCCGAGCGCATCGGCGTGTCGGCGAGTACCGCCTCGGAGTCCATCCGCAAGCTGGCCGACCAGGGCCTGGTCGATCACGCGAAGTACGGCGCGGTCACCCTCACCGAGGCGGGCCGGCAGGCCGCCCTGGCGATGGTGCGCCGCCACCGGCTGATGGAGACATTCCTGGTGCGCGAGCTCGGTTACGGCTGGGACGAGGTGCACGACGAGGCCGAGATCCTCGAACACGCGGTATCCGACCGGATGCTGGATCGGATCGACGCCAAGCTCGGGTACCCCACCCGCGACCCGCACGGCGATCCCATTCCGGCACCCGACGGGCGGGTGCCCACGCCGCCGGCACGGCAGCTGTCGGTCTGCGCCGACGGCGAGAACGGCACCGTGGCCCGGATCTCGGACGCCGACCCCGAGATGCTGCGCTATTTCGACAGCGTCGGGATCGCGTTGGACTCCCGGCTGCAGGTGGTGGCGCGGCGGGATTTCGCCGGGATGATCTCGGTGGCCGTGCACAGCGCGGTTCACGAGGACGGGACGGTCACCACGGTGGACTTGGGAAGCCCTGCCGCGGAAGCGATCTGGGTGGTCTAACGCACCATCTTCAGGTGCGTACCGTCGGTGAGCCGGGACGCCTCGGCGGCGTCGGACGCCGAGTGCACGAGCCGCAGCGACGGACGGTTGGCGGACTCGGGCACGACGATCGCGAGGTCTTCGAGCAACGCGATGCTGCGGTCGAGCTGCTCGGCACCGTCCTGCTCGATCGCTCCGACGATGGCGTCGCTCAGCAACTCGCCGGCCACCTCGGAGGTGACGGTGAGCCGCGACCCCTCCTGCGCCGGGCTGATCCAGAACGTCAGGCGCGTCCGCATGCCGGACTCGCCGGCGCCGATCAGCACCAGCGTCCCGGGCGCGATCGCCGATTCGACCGTCCACTCGACGATATTGGACACCCCGAGCATCACCGTCTCAGCGGTCATCCGGGCGCCGGGCACGAAACGTGTGCGCGGCTCGGCCACCCAGCGCTGGTGCACCGTGAGCCAGTCCGCCCAGGTGCGCGGATCGGCGAGCACCGACCACAGCGCCGCCGGCGTGACCGCCAGGGTGGCGTGACGGGTCACGTGTCCGACGGTCGCGGCGCGGTTCTTGGCCCACGCGGGCTGGTAGTTGAACAGCGGGTGGTCGCAAACCGGTGCATGTGCGCTCATATCTGTTCCAACGCGTGCCGTTGGGCAAAAGTTCGCCGAAAACCTGGGATTTGGCTAATAAAACCCGCCGGAAACTGACGGCAACCTGATAAGGGGGTTTGCGTTCCACAGCCGGCCGAATATGGGACATTCGTACCGGTTCTCGGGTCGTGCTCCGCGCTCATCCCTGCAGCCTGCGGTGGTACTGCGCGCGAGACTGCGCATCGACGACGCTGAAGGCCGTGTCGAAGTGCGTCGCGCGCATGATCCGGTGCCGGACGCGGTCCGGCAACGCATTCGCGACGGTGACCAGCGCGCCGAGCTGGCGCGGCACCGACACCACCGGGCGACCGCTGCGGACGGCCGCGACGATCGCCGCGGCCACATCGGCAGGTTCGACCTCCGAGATCGGCCGAACCCAGGCCGGCACGGAGTGGCCCGCCGACAGTTCGGTGCGCACCACACCCGGCAACACGGCGGTGACCCCGATACCCTCGGCCGCCAGTTCCAGGTGCAGCGCTTCGGTGAAACCGACCACGGCGTGCTTGGTGGCGCAGTAGGTCGCCAAACCCGGGAAGGCGCTCGCCCCCGCCAGGGAGGCGATGTTGACGATGTGGCCGCCCCGATTGCGCATCCGCGCCGCGGCGAGTTTTGAGCCGTACAGGACACCGCGCAGGTTGACGGCGACGATCCGGTCGGTCATCTCGTCGGATTCCTCGACGAAGACCCCCGTCGGCATGATCCCGGCGTTGTTCACCAGGACGTCCAGCGACCCGAACCGGCTTTCGGTCTCGTCCAGAAAGCCGGCGAAGGTCGTCGGCTCGGTGACATCGAGCCGCAGTCCGCAGACCACCCCGCCGGTGATCTCGGCAAGTTCTGCCGCCGTCTTCTCCACCAGGGCCTCGTCGACATCCCCGAGCGCCACCCGGGCCCCGGCGCGGGCAAAGGCCTCACCGGTGGCGCGGCCGATGCCCCGGGCGGCGCCGGTGATGGCCACCACCCGACCTGACATTGTCGGGATCCTGGTCATGAGCACTCCTCCTGCAGGACCTTCTTCAGGACCTTTCCGGTTTCATTGCGCGGCAACTGATCGATGAAGACGACATCGCGGGGGACTTTGTGGCGGGCCAACTGGGATCGCACGAACGCCCGGACATCGTCGGATTCGAGGGTCTCGCTGCTGCGAACGACGAAGGCGCGCAGCCGCTGTCCGAACTCCGCATCGCCGACCCCGACGACGGCGGCCTCCAGCACATCGGGGTGCTCGGCGAGCAGGTTCTCGACTTCCAGCGGGAAGACGTTCTCGCCGCCGGAGACGATCATGTCGTCATCGCGGCCGTCGACGAACCACAAGCCGCTTTCGTCGAAATGACCGGTGTCGCCCGTGGACAACAATCCGTCGACCGACTCTTTCTGCCCGCCGTCGGTGTATCCCTGGAAGCTCAACCCGCTGGACACGAAGAGCGTGCCGGTGCGACCGGGTTCGGTGATCCTGCGGCGGCGCTCGTCATAGGCGGCCATCGTGCACCCCAGCGGCGGCCGGCCTACCGTACCCGGGGCCGCGCGCAGATCCTCGGGGGTGGCCACTGCCGCGACCGCAACCTCGGTCGAGCCGTACAGGTTGTACAGCACGTCACCGAAGGCGTCCGCCGTCCGCCGGCACAGCTCGGGAGAGAGCGCCGAGCCGGCGGCGAACACCACCCGCAGCGAGGATGTGTCGTAACGTGCCAGCACATCTGGCCCGAGGTCCAGGATGCGGGTCAGCATGGTGGGCACCACGATCAGTGCCTGCACCCGGTGTCGTTCGATCGCGACCAGTGCCGCGACAGGATCGAATCTGCGCGCCAGGATGACCCGGCTGCCCAGCGCGAGTCCCATGGTGCAGGTCGCCAATCCGGTCGCGTGGAACATGGGAGCGGCCACGTAGTAGCTCGCGTGCGCGGGCCACGGGATGCGGTCGATCAACTGAGCCGACTGCAGCGGGCTGACCCTGTTGCGCGGTGCACCCTTGGGGGTTCCGGTGGTCCCGCTGGTGAGCAGCACGATGGCACCGACCGTCTCCGGCGCCGGCAGCGGGTCCGTGGGCCGGCCGGCGGCTATCGCCGTCAAACTCATTCGCCCACAATCCCGCTCGGCCCAGCCGAGGACGCGCAGCACGCGCGGTTCCAGGACGTCGAGCAGATCGGTGAACTCCTCGTCGGCGATCACGGTGGTGACGCGTTCCCGACGACACACGTCGGCCAGCTGCGGAGCGGCGAACCCGGTGTTCAACAGGACCACCCGCGCCCCGGTGTGGCCTGCCGCGAACAACGTCAACAGCAATCCACGGTGGTTACGCGCGAGGACCCCGATCACCGCGCCGGGTCCGACGCCGTGCGCAGACAGCCCGTGCGCCAGCGCATTCGATTGGCGTTCCAGTTCGGCGAACGTCAGGGTTCCGTGCTCGTCGGTCAGTGCCGGCGCCGATCCGTACCGGGCGGCGCTGTGCCGTATCAGCCCGGCGAACGCGCCGTACTGCCGCATCCAACGCGACGCACGCAGCGCCTGCACCGGCCGGTGCGGATCCATCAGTCCGCGGCGTAGCAGCACCAACGCCGCCGCGCCGAGATCGGTTGCAGTGGACACGATCTGGAGAAGATTCTTCACCTCACACCTTCCAAACCGACTACCAGCCGTGCCACCGTCTCGGGATCGTCGAGTTGTGGGCAGTGTCCGGAGCGGGGCAATATCACCAGCTCACTGCCGGGAATCTGTCGATGTAGTCGTCTGCTGGCGTGCACAGGGATGATTCGATCCTTTGCTCCGTGCACCACCACCGTGGGGCAGCTGACGCACACACCCTGATGCCCCGCTGTGGTTTCGCGGGCATATTGCAGGGCATACCGCCCCAGGTGAGCGAGTTCGGATCCGCTGGCCAACAGCTGGGTCCAATACGCCAGCACCTCGGGGTCCGAGGTGGCCCCGGGACCGTAGAGCACCTGCCGAAGTGCTCGCGCCGCAACCCATTGCAGCACCCTGGACGGCACCGGCACACGGGCCACTTCCTGCCATACCCGCGCCGGGATGTCACCGTAGCGGGCAAGCCGCGCCAGCCAATGCCGGGCATTGACCGGGTCGTCGATCGCCACCAGACCCCGAACCAGCTGGGGTCGCCGATCGGCAGCCCGGACCGCGGTCGCGGCCCCGAGCGAATTGCCCACCAGCAGTGCGGGACCCGTCTCCTCGAGAAGCGAATCGACGAAGGCATCGAACTGCGGTAGCAGTGGCCCCGGGTCGCGTGGGCCTGCCCGGCCGAAGCCGGGCAGATCCACCGCGACGGCGCGCCGCCCTTGTTCACCCAGGCACGCGAGCACTGCGCGCCAGGTGTCGGCGCTGTCGGCGTAACCGTGTAACAGCACCACCGCAGCGCCGTCCCCCGGCACCGATAGCACGCGGGTGTCGACACCGTTGAAGGTGGCCGGACACTCCGCGATCATCCCGCGAGCAGGCCCTTCGCGATATGCGTGACCTGCACCTCGTTACTGCCGGCATAGATCATCAACGACTTGGCATCGCGGGCAAGCTGCTCGACACGGTATTCGGCCATATAGCCGTTGCCGCCGAACAGTTGCACGGCCTCCATGGCGACCTCGGTGGCGGCCTCCGAGGAGTACAGCTTGATCGCCGATGCCTCGGCCAGCGACGGAAGCGAACCCGCCTTCAGCCGCGCCAGCGTCTGGAACACCATGTTCTGCACGTTCATCCGGGCAACCTCCATCTTCGCCAACTTGAGCTGGATCAGTTGGAAGGCCGAGATCGGGGTACCCCAGAGGACACGGGTTCGCGCATAGTCCAGGCTGAGCCGATGGCACTCGTTGATGATGCCGAGTGACATCAACGCAATGCCCACCCGTTCAGCGGCGAAATTCGCCCGGGCACTGTCGCGCCCGTCACCGCTGGCGTGGCTTTCGGTCTCACCGAGCAACCGGTCTGGCGAGAGCCGGACGTTGTCGAAGAACAGTTCTCCGGTCGGCGAGGACATCATGCCCATCTTTTTGAACGCCCGGCCCTGGGTGAGGCCCGGCATGCCCGAATCCAGCACGAATGTGAGGACCGGGCGGTCCCGACGGTCGACGTCGGTGCCGTCGTCCAGCTTGGCGTAGACGACCAGAACGTCGGCATCGGGACCGTTGGTGATGAACGTCTTCTGTCCGTTGAGGATGTAGTCGCCGCTGCCGTCACCCGCGCGTTTGACGTAGGTCTTCATGCCGCCGAAGGCATCCGACCCCGCATCCGGTTCGGTGATCGCCCATGCGGCGATCTTCTCCAGCGACATCAACTCGGGAAGCCAGCGTTCCTTCTGGGCCAGCGTGCCCCGGCTCATGATGGTCGACGCCCCCAGCCCCAGGCTGACCCCGATGGTACTCAGCAGACCGATGCTCACCGCGGCTAACTCGACCACCATCACCGCGGCCATCGACGCCTGTGCGCCGATATCGCCCAGTCCCCCACCGGAGGACTTCGACTTCTCCTGCCGTGGCTCTGCCGAGCCCGCCGCGGACTCTTTGGCCCGCTGCCGGTCCAGCATCGACTTCACCGCGTCGGCGGCCATGGCGTCCAGACCGAACTCACTGAAAAGCTTGCGCGCGAACGGGTACGGCGACAACTCGCCGGTCTCCAAACCGTCCAGATGCGGGCGGATCTCCTTGGCGATGAATTCGCGCACCGTGTCTCGCATGATGAGATCGGTGTCGGACCACTCGATCATGACGGCAGCCTGCCGGCAATGTCGTCGATCTGCCACAGACCGTCGGTCTCGATCGTGTCGACATCGTGCCAGCCGCGCAGTTGGGAGATGGCGCCGCCCTGCACGGCGTACACCTGCCCGGTGACCGAGCATTTCTCGGTCGCCAGATAGGCGACCAGCGGGGAGATGTTCGCCGGACTGAACAGATCGACCCCGCCGTCCTCGGGTTCGGCCATCAAGGCACCCATGCCGGGTGTGGCCAGCGTCAGCCGGGTGCGCGCGATCGGGGCGATGGCATTCACGCGCACGCCGTACCGCTCCAGTTCCTCGGCGGCGACCAGCGTCAGGGCGGCGATCGCGGCCTTGGCCGACCCGTAGTTGCACTGTCCTGCGTTGGGAATGGTGGTGCCGGAGCCCGAGGCGGTGTTGATCACCGCGGCGTTGGGCTGGTCCCCGGACTTGGACTGCGCCTTCCAGTACGCCGTGGCGTGGCGCAACACCGAGAAATGGCCCTTGAGGTGCACCGCGATCACGGCATCCCAGTCGGACTCCTCCATCGTCGGGATGAAACCGTCACGCAGGATGCCGGCGTTGTTCACCACGATGTCCAGGCGGCCGAACTCCTCGACCGCCTGCTGCACCAGAGAGTGCGCACCGCTCCAGCTGGCAACGCTGTCGGTGTGGGCCACCGCCGCGCCCCCGGCCGCCCTGATCTCGGCCACCACGTCGTGCGCGGGCCCGGCGTCGGTGCCATCTCCGGTATTGCTTCCGCCAAGGTCGTTGACGACCACACTGGCGCCCTCCGCCGCGAACAGCAGGGCATGCTCGCGGCCGATTCCGCGGCCGGCGCCGGTGATGACGGCGACCCGCCCTTCCAATGCTCCCATGTGTTATGCCTCCTCGGCGATCTCGGCCAACCCGTCGGTGATGACGAGGTCGGCTCCGCGTGCGGTTTCGAATGCGTAGCTGGTGATGCCATCGGCGCCGGATTTCCGCCAGATGGTGGTGGTCAGGTCGTCGCCGGGTAGCACCATCTTCGAGAAGCGCACGGCGAATCTCTTGAGCCGGTGCACGTCTGAGCCGGCCACCTCGGTCAGCACGGCCCACGACGTGAAGGCCATCGTGCACAGCCCGTGCGCGATGATGCCGGGCAGGCCGGCGTCGCGGGCCACCTCTTCGTCGAGGTGGATCGGCATCGGGTCACCCGCGGCCGGGCTGTAGCGGAAGGTCTGATCGTCGTCGACATGCTGGGTCACGGTGGCGACGGGTGGGTGGGCACGTAGTGCGTCGTCGAAGCGGTGACTGGGGCTCAGTTCACCGACCGCCTTGCCCGCGTCGAATCCACGCACGAAGGTCGTCACATACTGCTCGTTGACCAATTCCCCGTCCTCGGTGCGGCATTCGAGGTAGATCGCCGCCCGGGTCCCGTTCTCGAGACCTTCGTAACCGATCATCTTGCCGCGCGAGACCAGCCGGTCACCGGGTTTGATCGGCCGATGGAAGTGGAAATCCTGTTCGCCGTGCACCACCCTGGGAATCAACTCGACGGGCAGCACATCGACCGCCGGCACCAGCAGCGCCTCGAACACCGGCACGATGGCGAACACCGGAGGCGCAATGTGCCCCGCCCGGTGCGCGGCGATCGGATCGTTGGTGGCAGCGGCGTACTCCGCGAGGCGGTCCCCGGTGACCTCGAAGCGCTCCTCGTCGGTCCAGGTGTTCAGCCCGCTGTCATCGAAGACGAGCTCCGGATCGCTGGTCACGTTGTTGGTCACCGTCATGCCGACGCCCGAGCCAGTGCGTCCAGAGCGTCCAGACTCTTGTCGAGCTGCTTGACACCGTCCTTCTCGACCGCCTTGGCCAGCGCCCCCTTGACCAGCGCTCCCTCGAAGTCACCGGCGACGGTGAATCGAGAACCGTTGCCGGCCGGCTCGATGGTGAAGGTGAATCGCGCCTTGACGCCCGCCATTCCGGTTCCACTGAGCACGAGGCGCCCGGGCGCTTCGACCTCTTCGACGGTCCAGTCGATCTTGTTGGCCATGCCCAGCATGACGATCTTGGCGCTGAGTTTCACGCCGGCGGTGAGCGTGCTGGGCGGTTCGTCCAGCCACTTGTCGTGCACGGTGAACCACTTGTCCCAGGTCTGCGGGTCCGCCACGGTGGCCCACAGATCGCCGGGCCCGGCGGTCAGCTCGCGAGTTGCTTCGATATGTCCCATTGGTGTTCTCCTTCTGCGTGTTTGGACGATCAGCGCTGTGCGCGCCGATAGGCGGTGACGACGGCGGCGCCGCCGAGCCCGATGTTGTGTTGCAGCGCGGCGGTCACGTTGTCCACCTGACGCTTGTCCGCGGTGCCGCGGAGCTGCCAGGTCAGTTCGGCACACTGGGCCAGACCTGTCGCACCGAGCGGATGACCCTTCGAGATCAAGCCACCGGACGGGTTGACGACCCAGCGACCGCCGTAGGTGGTGTCACCGTTGTCGATGAGCTTCGCCGCCTCGCCTTCGGCGCAGAGGCCGAGGGCTTCATACAGCAACAGCTCGTTGGCGGAAAAGCAGTCGTGCAACTCGATGACCTGGAAATCCTCGGGACCGAGCCCGGACTGGTCGTAGACATGTTGCGCGGCAGCAACATTCATATGGTATCCGATGAGCGCCTTGCAGCTTCCGTCGAAACTGTTCTCGAAGTCGGTGGTCATCGCCTGGCCGACGATCTCCACGGCCTGGTCGGCCAATCCATGCTTGTCGACGAAGTCCTCACTGGCCAGGATCGCAGCCCCGGACCCGTCGGATGTCGGCGAGCACTGCAGCTTGGTCAGCGGGTCGTAGATCATCCGCGACGCCAGGATGTCGTCCAGACTGTATTCGTCCTGGAACTGCGCGTACGGATTGTTGACCGAGTGTTTGTGGTTCTTGTACCCGATCTTTGCGAAATGTTCTGCGGTCGAACCGTATTGCTGCATGTGCTCGCGTCCCGCGGCGCCGAACATCCAGGGCGCCGGCGGGAAGAGCACCTCGGATATCTCGGCGAGCGCCAAGAAGTGCTTGGCCATCGGCTGTTCGCGATCGTCGTAGGTCGACCCGAGCGATCCGGGCTGCATCTTCTCGAACCCGAGAGCCAACGCACACTCGGCGAGTCCGCTGCGAACCGCGCGCGCCGCCAGGTAGAGCGCGGTGGAGCCGGTGGAACAGTTGTTGTTCACGTTGACAATCGGAATGCCGGTCAGCCCCAGCTCGTAGACCGCCCGCTGCCCCGAGGTGGACTCGCCGTACACGTAACCGACATAGGCCTCCTGGATCTCGCGGTAGTCGATGCCGGCATCGGCCAGCGCCTTGGTGCCCGATTCGCGGGCCATGTCGGGGTAGTCCCAGCCCTCGATCGCGCCAGGCTTCTCAAACTTCGTCATCCCGACACCGATGACGTAGGTCTTTCTGGGCATGATTCTCGCTTTCTCTCCGGTACCTAAAACATACCGTCTGGTTTGTATCTAATCAAGAGCCAATCAGGCGGGCGTCCCCATCGTGAGATGGTTACCGTCCAAAGAGGATTCGATCGTGCCGGTCATGGACAGCTGGTTGGCGATCGTGACGTTGCTCGCCCGCAGATAGCCGCGGTCGCTGCCGTCAGCGCCGCTGACGACGATGTTCGCGGTGTAGGTGATGTTGGTGAGGCTCGGATTGTTGGTGGTCGTTTCCGTTCCGTTGAGGATCATTCCTGCCTCGTCCTCGAAGTCGACGTAGGTGACCGTGGTCGTGGTGATATTGCCGACCTTGGTGGTGGTGACCTCGGCCCGGCCGCCCACGCGACCCTCGCGTGCCGGCTCTAATGGCGTCGCCTTGGGGACCACGGTCGCCAGCGCCGGAGCCCACGACGAGGTATCGGGAGTCGCGTTGCCCGCGGGCATGGTGCCGCCGTCGATATTTCGCAACTCGGCCACGACCAGCCGTGTGTCGGTCGGGTCGGTGGTGCTCCGTTCCCAGAACGCGACGCTGGTCCCGTCGGGACTCCAGTTCGCCACGGGCACAGAGTTGTACGCACCGGTGGGATCGCCGAGGAACAGGCCGTTCTCCCGATTCAACTCGTCCTCGCGCGACACCACCCAGGCCTCGTTGAGCGTGCCCTTCTTTGCC
>Ga0075163_10003963_pt1 | contig 19879 bp, 17 predicted proteins | sample JI1023141ADNA_FD_71478 | JGI IMG/M metagenome (GOLD analysis project Ga0075163, IMG submission 71478) | Wastewater effluent complex algal communities from Wisconsin, to seasonally profile nutrient transformation and Carbon sequestration -... | ecosystem: Engineered > WWTP > Effluent > Algae...
GCTGGCGGTGCCGCCGACCGGCCCGATCCAGTCGACGACGCCCGGCACCCGCGCGGCCAAGGCCGCCGCCGCCGGCAGCGACGCCGCCAAGCTCACGTCGATCGCCGATCAGCTCGAGCCCGAGGCGCCGCGGCCGCCGCCGTCGCGCGGGCTGCCGTGGCTGTGGATCGGCTCTGGCTCGCTGGTGCTGGTGGCCGCCGCGGCGGTGCTGTGGCGCCTGTCGCGGGAGCCGGCCAAGGCGCCGGCCGCGCCGCCTGCGCCGCCGCCGCCCCGCGGCCTGGCGCTGCCGAGCCTGGCGTGGAAGCCCGAGGCCACGTCCCCCGACGCGCACCTCACCGTGAAGGTGGTCGCGGCGTCGACCTGGCAGCCGGCCGAGATCGCCACCACCGCCGAGCGCATCCGCGCGCTGATCCCGGACCTGCTCACCGCCCACGGCCGCACCGCGCCGCCGGTGGTGCCGCCGCTGACGATCGTCGTGGTGCCGCAGGAGGTCATGTGCGCGCCGGGCGTCGTCGACTCGGTCGAGCGCAAGTGCAACGACATCGGCAACTACTACCGGCTGCAGGAGAAGACCCTGCTCCTGGTCGACACCCCGGATCGGGAGCTGCGGGACAACCAGCTCGCCGAGGGGCTGGGCGAGGTGTCGTGCCTGTACAACGACGTCACGCCGTGCTTCGCCGACGAGCTGAAGGCCGCGATCAAGCAGCGGTGACCGCGGGGCGGTGAGCGGCCCCGATCCCGGTCGCGGCCACGAGCGATTGACACGAGGATCCGCAGGCTTGGATACTAGCCGTCGAGGCTGGAGGCCACATGTCACGCACCGTCATCGGCGGCATCGTCGCGATCGCGATCGCGGCGCTCACCGCCGTCTTGTACTTCGTCGTCACCGGCAGCCTGGCGCGGCCGCTCCAGCGCGAGGCCCGTGCCCTGATCAAGCGCGCGCCCGAGCAGGCGCTGTCGAACGCCAAGCTGTCGGCGCTCGACACCTATAACAAGGTCGAGATCCTGTCGCACGACCCGGCGATGCTGGCCGCGCTCAAGACCGCGGTGCCCGAGGAGCGCAACCGGCTGGTCAAGGCGGTCTTCGATCAGTTCAAGGCCAAGACCGAAGGCACGTCGCCGGACATGCTGGCGCTGGTCGACGCGTCCGGCGCGATCGTCGCGATGGACGGCGTGACCAACCCGGTGGCGGGCGAGTTCAAGAAGAACGACAAGCTGGTGTGGCGCGGCCTCGAGCTGGCCACCCGCGAGGCGACGCTCCTGACCGAGATCTGGAACTACCCGGGCAAGGGCGTGATGCGGGTCGGCCTGGGCTCGGTGCTCGACACCGAGCAGGTCGACGCCGCCGGGCAGCCCAAGGTGATGGGCGCGGTGGTCGTCGCGTACTCGTTCACGTCGAAGGCGGCGCGCAGCCAGCAGCAGATCCTCGGCGCCGACGTCGCGTACTTCGACGACGAGCAGGTGTTCGCGTCGAGCTTCCGCCGCGGCGACGCCGAGGACACCAGCATGCAGGGCGCGCTGGCGCCGCTGCTCACCAAGGGCGATCTGGTGAAGACCGCGCTGGCCAAGGGCCAGTCGGGCAAGTTCATCGAGGTCAGCGTCCGCGGCAAGACGTTCCTGGTGTCGGCGGTGCTGTTGCCGCGGCTGTCGCTCAAGGCGTTCCCCGCCGACTACCCGGCGCCGTCCGCCGGCGCGCTGGTCCTGACCGAGCTCGATCGCACCGCGCCCGAGCACGGCACCGCCGGCCTGATGATCCTGGTGCTCGGCGTCGCGGCGATCTTGCTCGCGGTCGGCGGCGTGCTGCTGTCGACCCAGCGCATCCTGCACCAGGTCGACGAGGTCGAGCTCGGCGTCGCCGAGATCATCAACGGCAACATCGATCGCACGTTCCGGCCGGTCGGCGAGGAGCTCGACGGCCTGGCCAACGGCCTCAACGTGATGCTGGCGCGCCTGCTCGGTCGCCCCGAGCCCGGCGACGAGGACTACGACGAGGACGGCAACCCGATGCAGGCCGGGCGGGTCGAGTTCGACGAGGGCGACGCGCGCCCCGCCGGCGACCCCGACCTGGCGGCGCTGGCCCAGGAGCCCGAGCCCGACTACTACAAGCGGGTCTTCACCGAGTACACCGAGGCCAAGCGCGCCGCGGGCACGCCCGACGAGGTCAGCTTCGAGGGCTTCATCGCCAAGCTGCGCGTCAATGAGGGCCGGCTGAAGGCGCAGTTCCAGTGCAAGGCGGTGCGGTTCCGCATCGTCGCCAAGGACGGCAAGGTGTCGCTGAAGCCTGTGCCGATTGTCTGAATTGTAGGGAGGCCTGTCGCCAGGCCTCCCCTCGATCCCGGCGAAGCCGGGATCGAGCCTCCCCTCCGAGACGGCTGTGCCCGCGCGTTCGGGTGATGCGGAGCGGTGGGGCGGCCAGCGCGACGTGAACCTGATCGTGAAAACCTGAGTCGGAGCCGGAGCCGGAGCCGGAATCGGAACCGGAGCCGGAGTCGGAACCGGAGCCGGAGCCGGAGCCGGAGCCGGAGCCGGAGCCGGAATCGGAACCGGAGCCGGAGTCGGAACCGGAGCCGGAGTCGGAACCGGAGTCGGAGCCGGAGCCGGAGCCGGGAACCGCGGCCGAACCCAGACGAGGAGCAAACGGAATGCGCGTGGTGACTGGACTCGAGCGGCTCTTGGCCGATGACACGCGCCTGCGCGGGCGGCGGATCGGCCTCATCGCGAACCCGACGACGGTCGACGCGTCGCTCGACCACGCGGCCGACGTGCTGGCGGCGCGGTCGCACCTGACGCTGGCGGCGCTGTTCGGTCCGGAGCACGGCGTGCGCGGCGACGCGCAGGACATGATCGGCGTCGACACCGCGCGCGACCCGCGCACCGGCGCGCCGGTGTGGAGCCTCTACGGCCACGACCTGGCGTCGCTGTCGCCGACGCCCGAGATGCTCGACGGCGTCGACGTGATGATCTACGACGTCCAGGACGTCGGCAGCCGCTACTACACGTTCGTGTGGACGATGGTGCTGGCGATGCGCGCGTGCGCGGCGGCGGGCAAGCCGTTCATCGTGCTCGATCGCCCCAACCCGATCGGCGGCGCGCTGGTCGAGGGCGGCGCGATCGCGCCGGGCTTCGAGTCGTTCGTCGGGCTGGTGAGCTGCCCCAACCGCCACGGCCTCACCGCCGGCGAGATCGCGCGCTGGCGGATGGCCGAGGAGCGCCTCGATCTCGACCTGACGGTCATCGAGCTGGGCGGCTGGCACCGCGGCATGGGCTTCGCGGCGACCGGGCTGCCGTGGGTGATGCCGTCGCCCAACATGCCGACCGTCGACACCGCGCTGGTGTACCCGGGCATGTGCGCGGTCGAGGGCAGCGAGCTGTCCGAGGGCCGCGGCACGACGCGGCCGTTCGAGCTGGCCGGCGCGCCGTACCTCGATCCGTACCGCCTGGCGGCGGCGCTCGCAGCCGAGCGCCTGCCCGGCGTGACGTTCCGCCCGGTGGTGTTCCGGCCGACGTTCCACAAGCACGCCGGCCTGCCGTGCGGCGGCGTGCAGCAGCACGTCACCGATCCGCACGCGTACCGGCCGTACCTCACCGGGCTGGCGTTCCTCAAGGCGGCGTGGCAGGTGGCCGACGGCGCGGCGGCGTGGCGGGCCAAGGCCTACGAGTTCGTCGACGCGGTGCCGGCGATCGATCTGCTGACCGGCGACGCCCGCGCGCGCGCGCTGATCGAGGCCGGCGCGCCGCTGGCCGAGCTGGTCGCGACCTGGGCCGACGCCGAGCAGGCGTTCCGCGAGGCGCGCCGGCCGCACCTCTTGTATCCGGACGCGCCGTGATCACCGTCGGGCTGTTCGGCGGCAGCTTCAACCCGCCCCACGTGGCCCACGCGTTGGTCGGGCTGTACGCGCTCGAGACCCAGGGCCTCGACGAGCTGTGGCTGGTGCCGACCTGGCGCCACGCGTTCGGCAAGCAGCTGGCCAGCTACGACGATCGCGTCGCGATGTGCGAGCGGGTGGCCGCCGCGCTGGGGCCGCGGGCCCGGGTGTCGCGCGTCGAGGAGATCGTGGCGCGCGCGCGCGGCGGCGAGAGCCGCACGCTGCACACGCTCGAGCACCTCGCGAGCGCCGAGCCCGCGCGCCAGTTCCGCCTGGTGATCGGCGCCGACATCCTGGGCGAGACCGCGAGCTGGCTCGGCTGGGACGAGGTGTGCCGGCGCGCGCCGCCGATCGTGATCGGGCGCGGCGGCGTGGCGGCGCCGGCCGGCGCGTCCGTCACCGAGGTGACGATGCCGGTGATCTCGTCGACCGAGGTGCGGCGGCGGCTGGCTGCGGGAGAAGCGGTGGCGGACCTGTTGCCGGCCTCGGTTTTTCGCTATATCGCGGACCGAGGTCTGTACCGTGACAGCGCGAAGCCCTAACACGTTCGTCGTCGGCGCCGGCGCGGTCGCCACCGCGCTCGCCGGCAGTCTGCGCCAGGCCGGCGTGCCCGTGCTGGGGCTGTGGGCGCGGCGCCCCGACGCCGCGCGCGCGGCCGCGGCGCTCGCCGGCGTCGCGGCGTTCTCGCCGGCGCCACCCGATCTGCTGCTCGAAGCCGAGGTGGTGCTGGTGGCGGTCAAGGACGACGCCATCGGCGCGGTGGCGTCGCAGCTGTGCGCGACCGGCATGGTCGGCAAGAGCCACGTGCTCTTGCACTGCGCCGGCGCGACCGCCGCGGCCACCGCCTTCGCGCCGGTGCTCGACAAGGTCGGCGGCGTCGGCACGCTGCACCCGCTGCGCGCGATCGCGTCGGCGGCCGACATCGTGCGCACCCGCGGCGCGCTGAAGGGCACCGTGTTCGGCGTCGAGGGCGACGCCCGCGGCGCGGCGGCGGCGCAGCTGCTGGTGGCCGCGCTCGGCGGCACCGCGCTGGCGGTCGAGGGCGCGACGATGGGCGCGTACCACGCGGCCGCGGCGATCGCGTCGAACTTCGCGGTCGCGGTGCTCGACGCCGCGGTCGAGCTGCTGGCCGCTGGCGGCGTCGATCGCGTCGCCGCGCTGGCCGCGCTGACGCCGCTCGCCCAGGGCGCGATCGCCAACGCCGGCGCGCGCGGCCTGGTCGACGGCCTCACCGGCCCGATCCGCCGCGGCGACGTCGGCACGATCGAGCGGCACCTGGCCGCGGTCGCGCACGATCCCGAGCTGGCGGCGCTGTACCGCGTGCTCGGCCGTCGCACGCTGGGCCTGGCGCGCGCGGGGCTGTCGGACGACGCCGCGGCCGCGCTGGCGCGCCTGCTGGCGTGATCACGGCGCGCGGGCGCCGCGCCGCGCCGCGGGGATGGCGGCGGGGACGCTGAGGCCGGCGCACCGCAGCGACTTACATCCGATCACCGGCGTTTTTCGCGCTGGTCGGCGATGAACAAAATTGAGTACGCTGCGTCACTCCTGCCGTCGCCCGCGCGGCGGCCTCGACCCGAGCCAGGATCGTCCATGCGCCGTTCGTTCGTCCCCATGATCGCCGTCCTCACCCTGGTCCTGTCGCTGGTCGCCGCGTCGCCGGCGCGCGCCGGCGGTGGCCCCGACAAGGTCTTCGCCGGCAAGATCCTCACCAGCGACAAGAAGTTCCCGACCTACGCCAAGAGCGCGGGCGCGTACACCGCGGCGCTGCGCAAGCAGAGCAAGAACCAGTTCTGGGAAGACAAGGCCAAGCAGACCTGGAAGATCTACTTCGCGGCGTTCTTCAAGAAGGGCCTCACCGACATCGAGGTGGTGGTCAAGCTCTACGACGTGACCAACGGCCAGAAGAACCTGCTGGCGAGCTTCGAGCAGTACGTCGATCAGCGCGGCCAGACCGCGCTGCTGTCGCAGTTCACCCTCGAGCGCAAGCTGGTCGGCGTGAACAAGCAGGTGCTGATGATCATCGAGGTCGGCGGCCGGTCGGTGGCGTCGGGCAAGTTCAAGATCCTCGGGCAGGAGGAGCGGCTGAGCGGCAAGGTCGACTTCAGCGAGGACGACACCCACAAGACCGACGACGAGGAGTAGCCGAGCGCCATCGCGGCTATCTGAGGGCGACAGCGCCCAGGGCTGGGTCGGGATCCCGTGGCCACGCCTCGCGCGGAACCGGGTCCCGGCGCTTGATCTCGGGCGGCGGGTGGCTACGCTCCGGCCGGTCGGCGGCACGATCGCCGTCGGGGAGCTTCGATGCGCAAACTGCTTGTCGCCATGTTGTTCGGGCTGGTCGCCACCGCGAGCGCGCAGCCCGCGCAGCCCGCGCGCCCGGCCGCGCCGGCCCGGCCGGTCCGGGCCAAGCCGGGCAAGGTCGACGTGGCCAAGGCCACCGCCGCGCTGCGCGGCGCCGACGTCGCCGCCGCCGCCAAGGCCGCCGCCGAGCTGGGCGGGTCGCTCGACCCGGCGCACCACGAGCCGCTGCTCGACGCGCTCGCCACCGGCGTGCACCCCGACGTGCTGATCGCCGGGCTCACCGCGCTCACCGGCACCGCGACCAAGACCGACCTGCACGCGATCGGCGCGTACGTGCGCTACCGCAACGGCGCGGTGCGGGCCGCCGCGCTGCGCGCGTTCTCGAAGTCGATCGGCGATCCCGCGCTGGTGATCGAGTCGCTGAGCGTGTTCGACGCGCCGGTGCGCGGCGCCGCCGCCGAGGCCGCCGGCCGGATGAAGCTGACCGCCGCGGTGCCGGCGCTGCTGGTGCTGCTCGACAAGGGCGAGGCGCCCGCGGCGCTGGCGCTGGGCGCGATGGCCGACGAGGCGCTGGCGCGCACCGTCGCCGAGCACCTCGGCGTGGCGCCCGACGCGACGCTCGCGGTGGCGCTCGGCGCGATGCTGGCGCGGCCCGAGTTCGGCCCCGAGACCATCCGCGTCGATCTGGTCCGCACGCTGTCGAAGCTGTCGGGCGTCGAGGCGCTCGACGCGCTCGAGGGCTACGTGAAGATCGCGCCCGAGAATCCGCCGCGGCAGTCGCGGCGCGAGGCCGAGGCGGTGCTCAAGGCTCGCCAGGGAGATCGCTGATGTCGTTCGCACGCCTGTTCGTCCCGCTGGCGCTGGCCGCCGCGCTCGCCGCGGGCTGCGGCCCGAAGACCGTCTACGGGCTGTCGTCCGACGACAACAACCAGGAGCGCCTCGCCGCGGCGCTGGCCCAGCGCACCGTCGGCAAGACCGACGCGCCGGCCAACGCGCTCGGCAAGCCGCTGGTGTTCGCCGCGGTCGGCGGCGCCAAGAAGCAGCTGGTGGCGTTCGACGCCGGCGCCGGCGCCGCGCTGTGGACCGTCGACGCCGACGTGCAGTCGCGGGTCGCCGTCGCCGGCGAGCTGGTCGTCGCCAAGGAGGGCGGCGCGGTGGTCGTGCGCAAGCTGGCCGACGGCAGCGTCCGCGCCAAGCTGGCGCTGGCCGGCGCGCTGGTCGGGGTGACCACCGACGGCGAGCGCGTCTACGTCGTGAGCCAGGGCGGCACCGAGGCCAAGCCGGTGTGGTCGCTGATCGCCTACTCGGGCGACGGCAACCAGCTGTGGCAGAACGACTCGCCGGGCGCGCTGGGCGCGCCGGTGGCCCAGGGCGGGCTGGTGCTGTCGCCGTTCCTCAAGCAGTGGCTGGCGGTGCTCGACGCGCGCACCGGCGCGCAGCTGACCCGGGTGCGCGGCCTCGACGAGGAGATCAGCGAGCTGCGGGTGACCGCGACCGGCGCGTACTTCGGCTCGAAGGCCGGCGTGTTCCGGCTCGACGAGAAGGCCGCCACCGGCAGCCGCGCCGGGGCGACCTACGGCACCGTGAGCTTGCCCAAGGAGCTGGCGTCGGCCGACTACGGCCACGACGCCTTCGATCCGGTGCAGGCCGGCTACAGCGCGTTCGACCGCCGCCGCATCCTGTGGCGCGCCGACCCGACCGCCGACGGGCCGTTCCAGTGGGGCGGCCAGCTGGTGGCGGTGCACTTCTTCCGCTTCGTCTTCGGCCTGACTCCGGCCGGCGAGTTCCGCTGGGCCTACAGCCACCCGCGGGTCGAGCTGGTCGCCAGCGAGCACGCCGGCGCGGTGATCGTCGGCGTCGCCGGCGACGGCTCGCTGGTCGCGCTCGACGCGGCCACCGGCGCGGTGCGCGCGACCGCCAAGCTCGAGGTCGGCGGCCCGGTGCTGGGCGCGACGATCGACTGCGACGGCTGGGTCCCGAGCGACGCCGGCACGGCGCCGTCGACGGTGACCGCGCTGGCGACGATCGCCCGCGATCGCGACGCGCGGTTCGAGGCGATCAAGCAGTACGCGGTGGCGACGATGGCGAAGCTCGAGGGCGCCGACGTCACCCGCGACCTGGTGGCGCTGGTCGTCGACCCGCGCACGCCGGCCAAGCTGCACGACACCGTCGCCGACCTGCTGGTGGCGCGGAAGGACCCGACCGGCCTGCCGGCGCTGATCGACGCGCTCGCGGTGCGGCCCGACTTCCTGACCAACACCCAGCCGGTCGGGCTGATCGAGGTCGGCCGCGCGATCGGCGCGCTGGGCGGCGTCAGCGTGCCCGAGGCCGAGCAGGGCCGCGCGATGGCGGCGCTCGAGGTGCAGGCGTTCGATCCGTCGACGCCGCCGCCGGCGCGGCTCGAGCTGGTGCGCGCGCTGATCGCGATCGGCCACGGGCGCGAGCGGGCGCGGCTCAAGGCCGAGCTGGTGCAGTACCGCGCCGACCCGGGCTTCGCCGCCGAGGCCGAGCTGGTGGTGGCGATGACCGCGGCGGTCGCCGCCGGCGGTCCCGAGGACCGCGAGGTCGTGCGCTGGGTCGCGACCGATCCGCGCTCGCACCCCGCGGTGGCGGCGGCGGCGCAGGCCGCGCTGGCGCCGTGATGGGGTGAGGCCCGGCGACCGCCGGGGCGCTGGTTGACACGGTGGCGGGGTGCGGTCACGATCGATGCCGGTGTCCGAGCGTCGCTATCGGATCGTGGTGTGCCGCGGGCCGGACTGCGGCGACCGCCGCGACTCGGCGTCGGTGCACGCGGCGTTCGGCCGGGCGCTGGCCGAGGCGGGCCTGGGCGCGCGCTGCGAGCTCGACTGGCAGAGCTGCTTCGGCCGCTGCTCGCAGGGGCCCAACGTGCTGGTGCGTGAGGTCGTGGCTGCGCCGATCCACCGCGGCCTCGCCGATCTCCCCCCGCGGCTTGGCGGCGGCCCGCGCGCCGCGACCGCGCTGTATAATCGCGTCAGCCCAGTCCACGCGGCCGAGATCGTCGCCAGCCACATCGGGCGCGGCGCCGTGGTTCGTCACCTGATCGAGCCGCTGGCCGTACCACCTGCCGCACCTCCGCGCCCCGCGGAGCCCACCGCCACTGCCCCCGAGGTTCGAGAAGATGTCAAAGCTCCGTAGCTCCGCGTTGTCGTCGGTCGCCGGGATCAGCCTCGCGCTGCTCGCCGGGGCGCTGGTCGCCCCCACGGCCGGTTGCAAGGGCGGCACCACCGTCAAGGACAACCCCGACACGATCAAGAAGCTGGGCGACCTGACGACCAAGCTCGCCGACAAGGACACGTACATCAAGACGCTCGAGAGCGACCTCGCGGCGTGCAAGCTGGCCGCGGGCGGCGGCAACGCCAACGAGTTCGTCGTGACGATCCAGGGCGACGCGCTCGAGATCAAGGCGCGGCCGAGCGGCGGCGGCACCCCGGCGGTGTCCGACGCGGTGGCCACCGAGCTGTCGCAGAAGTTCATCGAGCTGGTGCGCAAGTCGCGCGGCAACATCACCAAGTGCTACGAGCAGGCGCTCAAGAAGAACGCCTCGCTGCAGGCGCGCACGATCTCGCTGACCGTGACCGCGCGCTACGGCGCCGGCGGCGACGTCACCAAGTCGAGCTTCAAGCCCGACTCGCTGGGCACCGCCTTCGACGGCTGCATGCAGGGCGTGGCGAAGAACTGGAAGTTGCCCGAGACCGCCGCCGGCATGAGCTTCCAGAGCACGGTGACGCTGTCGCCGTCGTGAGCGGCGCCGTCGGTGTGATCGCGGGCGGCGGCGGTGGGATCGCGCGCGGCGCATGGGGTACGATGGCGCGGCGCCAGGGACGCGCCTGCCTGGCCATGCCATGACCCAGAAGCGCCCGATCCGCGACCTCGAACGCCAGCTCAAGCGCGAGCCCGACAACCTCGCGCTGCGCCTGACGCTGGCCGCCGCGTACCGCGAGGCCGGGCGCGCCGTCGAGGCGCTGGCGCTGTACCGCTCGGTGGCGCTGGCCTACGCCGAGCAAGGGCGCGCCACCCAGGCCACGGCGGTGTGCCGCTCGGCGCTCGAGCTGGCGCCCGAGGACGGCGAGCTGTTCTCGCTGTTGCGCCACCTCGAGCGGACCACGACGATGCCGCCGCCGTTCGCGCCGACCCCGGCCGCGCCGCTGGCGCCACCGCCCGACACCGCGACCGCCGCGCCGCCGCCCGCGCCGCGCCCGCCGACGGTCGAGCCGCCGCTGCGCCCGGCCGCGCCGCGCCTGCAGGCGCCGCCGATCACCAGCGCGCCGCCACCGACGATGGCCGCAACCCGCGGCGACAACCCGATGCTGGCGACGGTCAAGCGGGTGCCGCCGCCGCCGCGGCCGGCGGGGCCGCCGCTGCGCCCGCTGCCGGCGATCCGCGCCAGCTCGAGCGAGCTCGACACGCCGCTGCCGCCGCCGCTGCCGCTGCACGACGCCGCCCGCGACAGCGTCGTCGAGATGCCGTCGTCGGCGCTGATCGCCGACGACTCCAACGACTCCGGCGAGACGGTGATCCCGCTGACCCACGTGCGCGGCGAGCGGCCGTCGATGGCCGACTTCGCCGCCGAGATGGTCACCCGACGCCGGCCCAAGCTCAGCTCGCGCGACCTGGAGTTGCTCGACCTGGCGCCCGGCGACAGCGCGGTCACCGATCCGCAGCCGCGGCCCGGCGGGCGGCGCGCGGTCGAGGTGGAGACCGAGTCGGAGACCGCGGTGCTCGACGACGACGAGCCGACCACGCCGCCCGGGCACCACCCGAGCGACGACTTCGCCGATCGCGGCGCGACCTTCGAGCGCTCGTTCGACGAGACCCTGGCGCAGCTCGATCCCGCCGGGCTGACGCTCGAGGGGCCGCTCGGCGTGTTCGCGATGCTGCCGCCCGAGGCCGCCGCCGAGCTGGCGCGCCGCGCGGTGGTCAAGCCCTACGACCCCGGCGAGGTGGTGATCCGCGAAGGCGACATCGGCGACGCCTGCTACGTGATCGTCAAGGGCGAGGTCGTGGTCGGCAAGCGCGGCCCCGACGGCGTCGATCTCGAGCTGGCGCGGCTGGGCGAGGGCGCGCTGTTCGGCGAGTTCGCGCTGCTGGCCGATCGCCGTCGCCACGCGACCGTGGTCGCGTCGATCGACAGCGAGATCTACGAGATCCCGCGCCACCTCCTGCGCGAGCTGGCGGCGGCGTTCCCGGCGGTGGGGCCGGCGCTCGAGAGCTTCTACCGCGAGCGGCTGCTGTCGAACCTGCTCCTCACCACGCCGCTGTTCGCGCTGGTGCCGGCCGAGCAGCGGCCGGCGCTGCTCGCGCGGTTCCAGCCGCAGCGGGTCGAGTCGGGCGCGGCGGTGGTCCGCCAGGGCGAGCGCGCCGGCGGGCTGTTCTTGATCGTGCTGGGCGCGGTCGAGGTGATCCGCGACCTCGGGCTGCGCACCGCGACGGTGCTGGCGTCGCTCGGCGAGGGCGCGTACTTCGGCGAGATGTCGCTCCTGTCGGGCGACGTCGCGTCGGCGAGCGTGATCGCGGTCGGCCCGTGCGAGCTGGCGGTCTTGCCGCCGCGCGACTTCTACGACGTCGTCTCGGGCAACCCGGCGCTGTGGACCGCGATGCGCGGCGAGGCCGAGGCGCGCCGCCTGGCCAACGCGCAGATCCTGGCCGGGCGCACCGGCATCGTCTGAGTTCCAGGGGACTCGTCGCCGAGCCCCCCTCGATCCCGGCAAAGCCGGGATCGAGCCTCCCCCCGCGACGCGAGACTCCCGACGCGCCGACCGGTGCTCGACCGATAGACTTACGCGCTCTGAGCGGCGGCGCGTGAGCGGCGTCGGCGCGGCTCTGGTACCATCGACGCCGATGCCGGGGACCGCGCCGTGATCCGCTGGTTGCGCATCGCGGCCAAGGCGACCGCGACGCTGGCGTTCATCGCGCTGGGGATCCTGGTCGGGCTGTTCCTCGTCGCCAACGGCGCGTGGGTGCCGGTCGACGTGCCGCCGTGGCTGGCCGACCTGACGCCGGAGCCGCGGGTGCAGGTGTGGCTGCCGGCGCTGATCGCCGGCTGGCTGGTCGCGACGCTGGTGCTGGCGGCGCTGCTGTTGTGGAGCATGTACTACGTGTGGCGGCGCCGGCAGTACGAGGCGCTGGTGGGGCGGCTCGAGCGCGAGCTGGCGCGGCTGCGCAACCTGCCGCTGGCCGAGCCGTCGCCGCTGGAGGATCTGCCCGAGACGCCGGACCCCGGCGCCGCGCGGGTGCTGGCCGCGATCGATCGCGCGGTCGACGCCGAGGACGAACGCGACGAGGCGTCCGCGTGAAGGAGCCGGCGTGGCCGCGCTGCTGATCCTGCTGATCGCGCTGGGCGCGCTGGCGGCCGGCGTGCTGGTCGGCCGCTACTACGTGCCCGACGATCGCGCGCTCAAGCGGCGGGCCCGCCACGCGCAGCACTACCTGAAGGCGTTGACCCACCACATCGCCCGTGACCACGACGTCGTCGTGGCCGAGCTGCGCAAGGTGGTCGACGACAACGTCGACGACAGCGAACCGTACTTCGCGCTGGCCGCGCTGTTCCGCGGCCGCGGCGAGCACGAGCGCGCGGTGCGCGTGCACCAGGCGCTGGCGGTGCGCGAGGGCGCCAGCGCCCGGCTGCGGCAGCGCGCGCTGTTCGAGCTGGGCCTGGACTTCCGCGCCGCCGGCATGCCGCGGCGCGCGGTCAAGGCGCTCGAGCAGGTGCTCGCCGACGACGCCGGCCACGAGGGCGCGCTGCGGGCGCTGTGCGGGCTGTACGAGGAGCAGGGCCGGTTCGCCGAGGCCGCGACCGCGTGGGGCCGGCTGGGCAAGGTGCAGGGCGAGCCGCCGCCGCGCCGCCACCACCACCTCTTGTGCGCGGCCGCGCAGCAGGCGATCGCCGCCGGCGATCTCGACAGCGCCAAGCAGCTCCTGCGCGAGGCCAAGGCCGGCGCCGAGTCGCCGCACTTCTTCGTGGTCGCGGCCGAGCTGGCGGCGGCCCGCGGCAACGCCCGCGGCGCCCGCGAGCGGCTGTGCCAGGCGCTGGTCGCCGCCCCCGAGCTGGCGCCGTACCTGCTGCCGGGGCTGGCCACCGCCGAGGGGCAGCTGGCCGCCGGCGACGCGCCGGCCGCGGCGGCGGTCGACGAGCTCGACGGTGACGCGGCCGCCCCGCCGGCGCTGCCCGGCGCCGCGCCGACCTCGGCCGAGCGCGCGGTGGCGGCGACCCTCGACGAGCTGGCCGGGCGCACCGGCTCGCCGCACCTGGCGCTGGCCGCCGCGGCGGCGCTGGCGCCGATCGATCGCGCGGCGGCCGACGCGCGGGTCGCGGCGATCGAGGCCGCGGCGCCGGCGTACCTCCCGGCGCGGCTGGTGGCGGCGCGGGCGGCGCTGGCCGGCGACGACGCCGCGGCGGTGCGGCGCGAGCTGGTCGCGCTGTGCGACGCGCTGGCCTGGGCCGACGGCAGCGCCTGGCGCTGTCGCCACTGCGGCCAGCGCGGCGATCGCTTCGCGTGGCGCTGCGGCGGCTGCCGGCGCTGGGCCACCGCCGCCCCCGAGCTGGGCCGCGAGCGCACCGCCGCCGCGCTGCCGCCGCCGCGCGAGCGCCGCGCCGAGCGTCGGCCGTCCGCGGCGCTCCTGGGCCCGCGCGCGGATCTCAGCCTGCCGGCCGGCGAGGTCGCCCACGGCCTGACCGGCGCCGAGCTGACCGCGCGCGCCACCCGCCGCTCGCTGCTGGGCCGGGTCGGCGGCTGGCTGGCCGGCGCGTGGCCGGGCGGCCGCAAGAAGCCCTGACGTCGCATCGGCGGCGCCGCGCCGTCGACCGCCGCCGACCGCTGGGGTAAGACTGCCGGCGATGTCCGACGCTCCCGCGCCCGTCGAACCGACGCAGACCGGCCCGATCCCGACGACGGCGGTGCCGTTCCAGACCGGGCCGATCGCGGCGCCGGGCCGCGACGTGTTCGGCCCCGGCGGGCCGGTGCGGCGCGTGCTGCGCCGCTGGGGCTTCCCGGTGTTCGTGGTGCTGGTCGCCTACCTCGGCCGCCGCGTGCTCTTGCCGTTCGTGTTCGCGGCGCTGGTCGCGTACATCCTCGCGCCGGTGGTGCGGTGGATGGTCGAGCGCAAGGACGGCACCCACCGGATGCCGCGCGGCCTGGCGATCATCGTCTGCTACCTGATCTTCATCAGCGCCGTCGTCGGGTTCTTCGTCGTGTTCGTGCCGCGGCTGTCCAAGGACGTCGCGCGCATCGGCAAGGAGGCGCCGGCGCTGTACACCAAGGCCAACGATGTCTGGATCCCGCAGCTCGCGCGGACCCTCGAGAAGCGGTTCCCGTCCCTGGCCCCCAAGCCGGTCGCGCCCGAGGCCGCGCCGCTGGTGCCCGAGGTGCCGCTGCCGCCCGGGACCGCGCTGGTGATCACGCCGCTGCCCGACGGCACGTTCGCGGCGCAGGTGCCGCCGACCGGCGTGCTGATCAAGCCCGAGCCCGCCGGCGGCTACCGCGTCGTGCCGGCCGAGCTGCCGGCCGAGCCGCAGACCCTCGACGAGAAGCTGCGCGGCTACCTGCAGAAGGGCATGTCCGGGCTGCAGTCGCAGATGGACGACGTCGTGCGCTTCGGGCAGGCGCTGATCGGCGGCGTCATCAAGGGCATCTTCACGTTCTTCCTCGTGCTGATGATCGGCGCCTTCATCTTGATCGACATGGAGAAGGTGCACGGCTTCCTGCGCAACCTGTTCCCGCCCAACGTGCGCGACGACTACGACGTGATTATCGCCGGCATCGATCGCGGGCTGTCGGGCGTGATCCGCGGCCAGCTGCTGATCTGCCTGATCAACGGCATCCTGACCTACATCGGCCTGCTGATCTTCGACGTGAAGTACTCGCTGATCCTGGCGTTCGTCGCGGCGATGATGAGCCTCATCCCGATCTTCGGCTCGATCCTGTCGACGATCCCGATCGTGCTGGCGGCGCTGGTGTCGGGCAAGGCCGGCATCGACGTGTTCCGCGGCGTCGTGATGGTCGCGTGGATCGTCGGCATCCACTTCATCGAGGCCAACTTCCTCAACCCCAAGATCATCGGCACCGCCGCCAAGATCCACCCGGTGCTGGTGATCTTCTCGCTGATCCTCGGCGAGAAGAGCTACGGCCTGATCGGCGCGCTGTTCGCGGTGCCGGTGCTGTCGATCATCTCGGTGGTGTTCATGTTCTTCTACAAGCGCAGCTGGCGCGACGGCCGGCCGCCGACCGGCGCGGTGCCGACGATCGCCGCGCCGCCGGCGCCGCCTGCGGCGACGTGACCGGGGCCGGCCGGGCGTGACGGCGATCGCGATCGGTTGAACCCCGGGGGGCGGGCGCCCATACTCGCGCCGTGCGCAGCCTGGTCGTCGCCGCAACGCTCGTGCTCGCTCCGACGGCGATCGCCGCCCAGCCGGTGGATCCTTACGCGCCGGTCGCGCCGCCGGCCGCCGCGCCGCCGGCCGCTGCGCCGCGCGACGTCGAGGTCGACACCGCGGTCGCGGCCGGGCTGGTGACCCGGGCCCGGGCGCTGGTCGCCGACGGCGACGACGCCAGCGCGCGGCAGCTCTTGATCGAGGCGCTGGGCCGCGAGCCGGCCGAGCCGACCCGCGGCGAGGCCACGGCGCTCCTGGCCGAGGTCGACGCGCGGCTGGCGGCGCAGTTGCCGCCGACGGTGAGCGGGCCGCCGGTGGTGAGCCCCGCCGACATCTACATGGATCGCCGGCCGGCGGCCGATGCGCTGCCGACCGCGCCACCGGCGGAGGCGGCCCCGGCGTCGGCGCGCTCGGCGCTGGCGCTCTACGGCGTGCTCGGCGGCGCGGCGATCGGCGCGGCGATCGCCGGCGTCGACTCGCAGGGCGCGGTGGCCGCCGGCCTGGCGCTCGGCGGCGTGGCCGGCGGCGTGCTCGGCTACGCGGTCGGCAAGCGGCTCGGCACCGATCGCGTCGCGGCCCACGTGATCGGCAGCGGCGTGGTGTGGGGCGGGGTGGCCGGCGGGCTGTTCGCCGACGTGGTCAGCGGCCTGACCGACACCGACACCCACGACGTCGCGGTCGGCGCGGCGATCGGCAGCGGGATCGGCGCGCTGATCGGCCTGGGCATGCGCTCGGGCGAGCTGACGCTCGGCGACGTCGCGGTGGTCGACGCCGGCGCGGCGCTCGGCACGCTGGCCGGCTTCCAGCTCGGCTTCGTGATGGCGCCGCCCGAGTCCGAGGCCTACACGCTGAACGGCACGCTCGGCGCCGCCGGCGGCTACGTCATCGGCCACCTGGTCGCGCGCAAGCTCGACGTGACGCCGGCGCGGGTCGCCAAGGTGACCGCGCTGGCGACGGTGGGCGCCGCGGCGCCGTGGCTCCTGTGGAGCGCGACCAACGACACCTCCACCGACGACGACGAGCAGACCTTCGGGTTGTTGTCGCTGGCCGGCCTGGCCGGCGGGCTGTACCTCGGCGCCAAGCTCACCCGCGATCACGCCGAGCCGACGACCGTCGACGACGCGCCGCTGGCGCTGGTGCGGCGCGGCTCGCGCGGTGACTGGCGGATGGGCGAGCCGGCGCTGACCCCGGTGCGCGCGCCCGGCGGCGGCCGCGGCCTGGCGCTCGCGGTCGTGGCCGGCGCCTGGTAGTCCAGAACCGCAGCCGGCTCGACGTGCGTGCTGCGACGCGACGGCATTCAACCCGTTCGCTGTTCTGGCGCGGCGGCGATCGTGTACGGTGCGACCGTGGATCCGCACGTCGTCCCGATCCTGGTCTGCCCGGCGTGTCAGCGCGCCGGCTCGTTCACGCTCGGACGCACGGTCCGCTGCCCGTGCGGGGTCGCCGTCGACGCCGGCGCCGGCTTCCTCGATCTGCTCGCCACCGGCAGCGAGCCGACCGCGGCCAGCTCCGAGCAGCGGCTGATGGAGAGCCCGGTGGTCGCCCGGCTCTACGAGCGGGTGTGGCGGCCGACCTTCGTGCGGGTGCTGGCCGGCCGCGGCGCGGGCGCGTCGGTCGGCGGCTTCGCCGGCGAGCTGTTCATCCACAAGGGCGCGCTGGCGCTCGATCACGGCGCCGGGCCGGTGCTCGATCTGTCGTGCGGGCCGGGCCTGTTCACGCGCGCGCTGGCGGCGGCGGCGCCGGGCGCGCTGGTGGTCGGGCTCGACATCTCGCGGGCCATGCTCGAGGTCGCGGCGCAGCGCGCGCGCGGCTACAGCAACGTCGTGCTGGTGCGCGCCGACGCCCACAAGCTGCCGTTCACCGACGGCAGCTTCGCCGGCGTCAACAACGCCGGCGCGCTGCACGCCTACGATGACGCCGAGCAGGCGCTGCGCGAGGTGCACCGCGTGCTGCGCCCCGGCGGCGTGCTGGTCGGCTCGACGTTCGCGCAGGCGCCGACGCTGGTCGGCCGCGTGACCGCGCGGCTCGCCGGCATCCGCCGCTACGATCCCGGCGAGCTGCGCGCGCAGCTCGCGCGCCTGGGCTTCGCCGAGTACGAGGAGCTGCGGCTCGGCGGCGCGTTCGTGTTCCGGGCGCGCCGGCCGTAGCGCCCGGCTCCGGCTCCGGCTCCGGCTCCGGTTCCGGCTCCGGCTCCGGTTCCGGCTCCGGCTCCGGTTCCGGCTCCGGTTCCGGCTCCGGCTCCGGTTCCGGCTCCGGCTCCGGCTCCGGCTCCGGCTCCGATTCCGGCTCCGGCTCCGGCTCCGGCTCCGGCTCCGGCTCCGGCTCCGGCTCCGATTCCGGCTCCGGCTCCGGATCCGGCTCCGGCTCCGTTGTCCGGATTCCGGGCGGCCTGTCCGGTCGTCGGACGAAGCGGCGGGGCGCGGGGAGCCGCCGCGGGCCGGGCTCAGCGGCGCGGGTGCTGGAGCCGGTAGAGCATGGCGCCGAGGCGGTCGGCGAGGGCGAGCGCCGGCGCGGTGGCGTCGTCGGCGACGTACTGCCAGCGGCGGGCGACGTGCAGCGCCGTGGCGGCCTCGGCGCACTCGGCGGCGGCGATGCGGAACCGCATGGCGCGGTCGCGGCCGTCGCGCCGCCAGGCCTCGGCGGTGTTGAGCGCCGCGCTGGTGGCGGCGCGGCGCAGCTGACTGGCCAGATCCGGATCCGCGATCCGGATCTCGGCGACGAGGGGTACGAGGCTGGTGATGAACTCGAGGGCGACCTTGCTTGCTTCACACATGTGATCCTCCGGGGTGAGTGGCTCTCACCCCGCCGCGGCCCGACGCGCAGGTCCTGTGCCGCGCGCTCCCTTACCGCCTTCCGCTCGCCGCCATCGCCCCCAGCGCGCGCGGCAAAGGACGTGCGCGGGGGCCGCGAGGGGTGAGCCACTCACCCCGGAGGCCCACCATGAAGCACTCGAGTCGGCACCACCCGTGATCACCGGCACCGACTCCGGCTCCGGCTCCGACTCCGACTCCGGTTCCGGTTCCGACTCCGGCTCCGACTCCGGTTCCGGCTCCGGCTCCGGCTCCGGCTCCGGTTCCGGTTCCGGCTCCGGCTCCGGCTCCGGCTCCGGTTCCGGCTCCGGCTCCGGCTCCGGCTCCGGCTCCGGCTCCGGCTCCGGCGTCCGCTACTCGCTGCGGCGCGGGATGCGCACGCCGCGCTGATCGGCGGCGTCGAGCGCCTCCTGATACCCGGCGTCGGCGTGGCGCAGGATGCCCATGCCGGGATCGCAGGTCAGCACGCGCGCGAGGCAGCGATCGGCGCGGGCGGAGCCGTCGGCGACGACGACCATGCCGGCGTGCAGCGAGTAGCCCATGCCGACGCCGCCGCCGTGGTGGAACGACACCCAGGTCGCGCCGGCGGCGGTGTTGACCAGGGCGTTCAGGATGGCCCAGTCGGCGACCGCGTCGGAGCCGTCCTTCATCGCCTCGGTCTCGCGGTTGGGCGAGGCGACCGAGCCGGAGTCGAGGTGGTCGCGGCCGATCACGATCGGCGCCTTGACCTTGCCGGTGCGCACCAGCTCGTTGAAGCGCAGCCCGACACGGTGGCGCTCGCCGTAGCCGAGCCAGCAGATGCGCGCCGGCAGGCCCTGGAACGCGACCCGCTCCTTGGCCATCTGCATCCACCGCGCGAGGCCGTGGCTGTCGCCGATCTCGTCGAGCACGGCCTGATCGGTGACCGCGATGTCGGCGGGATCGCCCGACAGCGCGGCCCAGCGGAACGGCCCGCGCCCCTCGCAGAACTGCGGCCGGATGTACGCCGGCACGAAGCCGGGGTAGCCGAACGCGCCCTTGCAGCCGCCGTGCTCGGCCTCGGCGCGCAGGTTGTTGCCGTAGTCGAAGACGTGGCTGCCCTTGGCCTGCATCGCCAGCATCGCCTCGACCTGCACCGCCATCGACGCCCGCGCCCGCGCGACGTAGTCGTCCGGATCCCGGACACGCAGCGCGGCGGCCTCGGCCAGCGTGTAGCCCTGCGGGACGTAGCCGTTCAGCGGATCGTGGGCCGAGGTCTGATCGGTGACCAGATCGGCCAGCTCGCCGCGGCGCACCAGCTCGGCGTAGACGTCGGCGGCGTTGGCGACCACCGCGATCGACTTGGCCTCGCCCTTGGCGGCGTAGGCCCGGGCCCGGCGCAGGCCGTCGTCGAGCGAGTCGGCGACCTCGTCGAGGTAGCGGGTCTCGAGCCGGCGCTGCACGCGGGTGGGATCGATCTCGATCGCCAGGCACACGCCGCCGGCCATCACCACCGCCAGCGGCTGCGCGCCGCCCATGCCGCCGAGCCCGGCGGT
>Ga0075163_10003966_pt1 | contig 19868 bp, 11 predicted proteins | sample JI1023141ADNA_FD_71478 | JGI IMG/M metagenome (GOLD analysis project Ga0075163, IMG submission 71478) | Wastewater effluent complex algal communities from Wisconsin, to seasonally profile nutrient transformation and Carbon sequestration -... | ecosystem: Engineered > WWTP > Effluent > Algae...
GCCGCGGCGCCGGCGTCGAGCAGCGCCTCGCCGGCGGCCGGCGCCAGCGTCTCGACGTGGCGCAGCCGCCACGGGTGATCGCCGCGCACCAGCACCTCGTGATCGTGGCCGGGGATCCAGGTGAGGAAGGTGGCGGCGGCGGTGCGCGGCGCGGTCAGCGCGCGCCGCGCGATCAGCTCCCACGCGGTGATCGCGGCGGCGTCGATCCGCAGCAGCCCGAAGTCGATCGCCAGATCGAACTGGTTGTGGCCGCGCAGCGCGAACGACAGCGCCAGGTCGAGGTCGGGCGCGTCGCTGTCGATCGCGAAGCGCGCGTAGGCACCGGCCGCGGGCCACGGCGCGGGCGCGCGGACCACGTCGCGGAACGTGCGGCGAGCGTCGTGGATGTGGGTGCGCCAGTGGACGTGGGTGCCGATCTGCTGGAAGAACGACGCGAGCATCGGGTTGCTCGCCAGCGCGCGGATCGTGGCGTCGAGATCGCCGGCGGGCAGCGCGGTCATCGACGGGATCACCGCCTGCGTCGGGTCGCTGGCGCGCACCGCGAAGGTCAGGTGCGGCGCGCGCAGCGCCCGCTCGAGCCGCGCGATGGTCGCCTGGTTGACCGTGCCCTCGCCGCGCGACAGCTTGCGCAGCGTGGGCACGCTGATCGCGAGGCGCCGTGCGACCTCGGTCCGAGGCGCCGCGCCGAAGCGATGCGCGATCGCGCGCGCGAACGCGGGCCCGAGGATGCGGAACCGCGCGGGCGGTCCGCCGCGCCGGGCCGCGGTGCGCTTGCGCTCGACCACGCCTCCATCCTACGCGCGTGCGGCGTCCGCGAGCGCCCCGCGGGTCCTGCTACGCTTCGCCCATGCGGAGCACCTGGCGCTGGGTCGTGGTGGCGGTCGCGGCAGCGGCGGCGGGCTGCGGCAGCGATGGCGGGGGCGGCGGGGGCGCGGACGGCGGTAGCGACGCGCCGGTCAACGCGGCGCCGACGATCAGCAGCGCGGCGCCGACGCAGGCGACGGAGGACGTCGCGGTGATGTATCTGGCGACGGCGGTCGACGTCGACGGGCCAGCGCTGGCGTGGTCGCTGGCGCCCGGGCACACCTGCGGCGGCGCGATCGTCGGCGCGAACGGCCTGCTGGCGTTCACCGTCGCGGGCCCGGTGCCGCCGGCGACCTGCCAGCTCGCGATCCGGGTGTGCGATGGCGCCGCGCCCGAGGGCTGCGCGGTGCAGACGCAGGCGGTCGCGATCGTGGCGGTCAACGATCCGCCGGTGATCACCAGCGCGGCGCCGCTGGTCGCGCAGGAGCGCACGCCGTACGTCTACGCGGCGACGGTCGATGATGCCGATGGACCCCAGGTGCGCTGGTCGCTGCGCGGCGATCACACCTGCGGCGGCGCGATCGACGCCACCGGGCGGCTCACGTTCACCCGCCCGGCGCCGACGCCGGCCACCTGCACGTTGGCGATCCAGGCCTGCGATCGCGGGGCGCCCGAGGCGTGCGCCAGCCAGATCGCGACGATCGCGATCGAGGAGATCAACGACCCGCCGACGATCTTCACGTCGCCGCCGCCCGGCACGACCGAGACCACGCCGTACACCTACCAGGCCGAGGCCATCGACCCCGATGGCCCGGGCCTGACCTGGTCGTTGTTGCCGACCCACACCTGCGGCGGCGCGATCGATCCCGTGACCGGGCGCCTGGCGTTCATGATCACCACGCCGATCCCACCGCCGACGTGCACGCTGGCGATCCAGGCGTGCGATGGCGGCGTGCCCGATCGCTGCGGCACGCAGACGGTCGCGATCGCGATCACGCCGTACAACGGGCCGCTGACCGTCACGACCATCCCGCCCGACCTCGCGACCGAGGACCAGCCCTACGTCTACACGCCGGCGTGGACCGACGACGACGGCCCGGCGGTGCGGTGGGCGTTCCGCGTCGGCCACACCTGCGGCGGCACGCTCGACCCGCTCACCGGCGTGTTCACGTTCACCCCGACCGGGCCGGTGCCGCCGACCGCGTGCAGCGTCGGGCTGTACGCGTGCGACAACGGCGCGCCCAATCGCTGCGTCGTCCAGACCCGCCAGGTCGGGATCATCCCGGTCGACGATCCGCCGATCGCGGTCGACGACGGCGTGCACCTGATGATGCAGGACGGCCCGTGGCTGACCATGGACGTGATCACCAACGACCTCGATCCCGACGGCGGCACGTACGGGCCGCTGGCCGCGATCGCGACCCAGCCGGCCCACGGGATCGCGTTCCTCTCGCTCGACGGCTACGAGGTCATGTACCTGCCGGAGGCCGGCTACTGCAACTCGCAGCCCGGCGGCGTGCCCGACGCGTTCACCTACGCGCTGGCCGGCGGTTCGACGGCGATGGTCGCGGTGCGGGTGATGTGCCCGGCGCCGCCGGTGGCGGTGGCGGCTGGGGCCGAGCACACCTGCGCGCGCTTCGCGAGCGGGATCGTGCGCTGCTGGGGCGACAACAGCGGCGGGCAGCTGGGCGTCGGCGACACGCTCGACCGCGGCGATCAGACCAACGAGATGGGCGCCAACCTGGTGCCGGCGTGGCTCGGCACCGGGCGCAGCGTGCAGCAGGTGTGGAGCGGCGGCTTCCACGACTGCGCGCTGCTCGACGACGGCAGCGTGAAGTGCTGGGGCTACAACACCGCGGGGCAGCTCGGCGTCGGGCATCGCGGCGATCGCGGCACCGCGCGGTTCGCGATCGGCGACGTCATCGAGCGGGTCGCGCTCGGCGCCGGGCGCAGCGCGGTCACCCTCGCGCTGGGGCGCTTCCACACCTGCGCGATCCTCGACGACGGCAGCGTGAAGTGCTGGGGCGACGGCTACTGGGGGCAGCTCGGCTACGGCAACACCAGCGCGCGCGGCGACAACGCCGGCGAGATGGGCGACGCGCTGCCGGTGGTGCCGCTCGGCGCCGGGCGCACCGCGGTGGCGATCGCCGCCGGTCCTCGCGACACGTGCGCGATCCTCGACGACGGCAGCGTGAAGTGCTGGGGCGACAACTCGTACGGTCAGCTCGGACAGGGCGACCAGGTCGACCGCGGCGACGACCCCGGCGAGCTGGGCGACGCGCTGCCGCCGATCGCGCTGGGCACCGGGCGCACGGCGATCGCGATCGGGGTCGCGGAGACCCGCGCGTGCGCGCTGCTCGACGATGGGAGCGTGAAGTGCTGGGGCGACAACGGCCTCGGCGTGCTCGGGATCGGCGACACCTTCGATCGCGGCCGGATCCCCGGCCAGATGGGCGACGCGCTGCCGGCGGTCGCGCTCGGCACCGGCCGCACCGCGGTCGGGCTCGCGGTCGGCGAGTCGCACGCGTGCGCGCTGCTCGACGACGGCCACGTGAAGTGCTGGGGCTACAACGGCCTCGGCGAGCTCGGCGTCGGCGACACCACCAACCGCGGCGCCGACAACGCGGCGATGGGCGACGCGCTGCCGGCGGTCGCGCTCGGCACCGGGCGCACGGTGGTCGCGGTGACGTCGGCCGGTCGCCACACCTGCGCGCTGCTCGACGACGCGACGATCAAGTGCTGGGGCTACAACAGCAGCGGCCAGCTCGGCCTCGAGCACTCCGAGACCCGCGGCACCTCGCCCGGCGGCATGGGCGACAACCTGCCCGCGGCGCGGTTCTGACCGCCGCACGTCGCGGCGCGCTGGAGTAGCATCCGCGCATGGAGACGACCCCGAGCGGCTGGCAGGTGATCGATCGCGGGCGCGGCGTGCTGACGCGCAGCTACAAGTTCAGCAAGGGCGGCACGGCGATGACGTTCGTCGCGCGGATGGGCGATGGCCGGCTGATGGTGGTGAGCCCGCCGAGCGGACTCGACGAAGCGGCCTACGCCGAGCTGGCGCCGTTCGGTGAGGTCGGCGCGCTGGTCGCCAACAACGGCTTCCACTACCTGGGGCAGGCGGCGTGGCGCGCGCGGTTCCCCGAGGCGCGCAGCTTCGCGCCGGCGCAAGCGGTGGCGCGCATCGACAAGAAGAGCAAGGTCAAGCTGAGCTTCGAGCCGATGGCGGCGCTGGCCGAGCTCACCGGCGGCGACGTCGGCGTGCGCGACGTGCCGGAGACCAAGCGCGGCGAGGCGTGGTGCTGGGCCAAGACCGACCGCGGCCACGCCTGGTACGCGTCGGACGTGCTGGCCAACATGCCCAAGGCGCCGCCGTTCCCGATCGGGCTGTTGTTCAAGTGGAGCGACAGCGCGCCGGGCTACAAGGTGTTCGGGCTGGCGCTGAAGTTGATCGTCAAGGACCCCAAGGCGACGCTGCGCTTGCTGGCGTCCGATCTGGAGGCGCACCCGGTGACGACGATGGTGCCGGCTCACGGCGACGTGCTCGATCACGCCGCGCTGGCCGCCGACACGCGGGCGCTGGTGACGGGGCGGTAGTGGCGACCGAGCGCGAGCCGTGGCGCGACGCCGTCGACGCGGCGATCGCGGGCTGCGCGCGGGTGGCGGCGACCGCGGTGCACGCGCACGTCGGGGCGGCGATCGCGGGCGGGGCAGTGCCAGCTCACGCGGGCGATCTGGCGCTGGCGTTCGCGGTGGCGGCCGGCGATCCGGTGGCGGCGCGGCGCTTCGAGGCGCTGGTCGGCGGCGAGCTGGTGGCGGCGGCGCGGGCCATCGACCGCGATCCGGCGTTCGTCGACGAGATCTGCCAGCTGGCGCGGGTGCGGCTGGTGGTCGGCGACGGCGGCCCGCCGCGGATCGCGGGCTACCGCGGCGCCGGGCCGCTGCGGGCGTGGGTGGCGATCGCGGCGCGACGGCTGGCGCTGAACGCGCGGCGCGGCGGCGATCCCGGCGACGCGGGCGCGGCGGCGGACGACGCGCTGGCCGAGCTGGTCGATCGCGAGCCGGATCCGGCGCTGCGCCACCTGCGCACGCTGTACCGCACCGAGTTCCGCGAGGCGCTGACGGCGGCGCTGGCCGCGCTGCCCGACCGCGATCGTGCGGTCTTGCGGCTGCGCTTCGTCGAGGGGCTCGAGCTGGCGCAGATCGGGCAGCTCTACCGCGTCCACGAGTCGACGGCGTCGCGGTGGCTGAGCGCGGCGCGCGCGGCGGTGGCCAGCGCGACCCGCGACGGCCTGATGGCGCGCCTGGCGATCACCACCGCGACCGCCGACAGCGTGGCGCGGATGGTGGCCAGCGGCCTGGACCTGAGCGTGGCCCGGCTGCTGCGCTGACGGGCTCGGTCGATTTTCGTGCAAGCCGCGGCGGGCGCCGTGTCGATCCGGCATGAAGCCCATCTACTCGTTCATGTGCGTGGCGCTGCTCGGCGCCGCGGCCTGCACCGATGATCCTGCGCCCCTGGCGCTGCCGACCACGACCGTCGACGCGGCGTCGCTGGCCTGGCACCGCACCCTGGTCGCTGGCGACGTCTACCACTACGAGGTCACGGTGCCGATCGGCGGCGCGCCCAACGCCGCGCTGCGGCTGCACCGCGTCGTGCGCGAGCGCGCGCCGGGCGTGCCGCGGCCGACGGCCCACGCGGCCGTGCTGCTGCACGGCGACTTCGCGACGTTCGTCACCAGCTTCTTGCCGACCGCCGGCGATCCGGCGTCGCCGGCGCCGGGCATGGCGCCGTGGCTGGCGGCCCGCGACGTCGACGTGTGGGGCGTCGACCGCCGGTGGACGCTGCCGGGGGCCGACGACGACGTCAGCGACTTCGGTGGCATGGGCGTCGCGCAGGAGCTGGACGATCTGCGGCTGGCGCTCGGCGTGGTACGCGCGGTACGGGCGCTCGACGGTAGCGGCGCAGGCAAGGTGCCGCTGGTCGGCTTCTCGCACGGCGCGCAGCTCGCGTACCTGTACGCGGCGGTCGAGGCCGGCCGGCCGGCGGCGCAGCGCCACGCCAGCGCGATCGCCGCGCTCGACTTCTACGGCGCGCTGCCGCCCGAGGCGGCCGACACCCGCGCGGTGTTCTGCGACTTCGCCGCGTTCGAGGACCAGGCGCTGGCCGACGGCGTCACCGACAGCTCGAACCAGTTCTTCATCGACCTCGGCACGCTGGCGCGCACCGCGCCCGACGAGCTGTCGCCGATCTTCGGCGACCGCAGCAACCACGACGCGCTGGCGCTGGTGCTGGGACAGACGTACTTCTTCGCGCCGTACGCGCCGCTGTACCACCTGCTGGCGCCGGTGCTCGACGACGCCGGCGAGGCGCGCGGCTACGCGGCGGTGGCCGATGACGCGGCCAGCGCGTGGCTGGCCGGGGCGACGCCGCACCAGTCGATGCGCGAGGCCGCCGATCTCGATCACCTGCTGTGCGGGGACGCCGCGCCGATCACCGCGCCGCTGTCGCGCATCCGGGTGCCGGTGCTGTACCTCGGCGCCGCCGGCGGCGCCGGCGAGCTCGGCGTCTACACCACGACCCAGGTGAGCTCGGCCGACGTGACCGCGCTGGTGGCGCGTCGGCTGCCGCCGGGCCGCGAGGCCGAGGACGTCGGCCACGCCGACCTGCTGTTCGCGAGCGACGCGCCGACGCTGGCGTGGCAGCCGCTCGCGACCTGGCTCGCGGCCCGCTGATCGCGGTACATGGATCGCGTGACGAGCGCGCCGGCCGCCGACGGGTGTCTGTCCGAGGACGTGATCCTCGGCCTGGCCACCGGCGCGCTGGCCGACGACGCGGTGGCCGAGCGGCACCTCGCCGGCTGCGCGACCTGCGGCGCGCTGGTGGCGGCGGCGGTGCGCGCGGCGCCCCCGCGCGCCTGGGACGCGCTGGTCGGCACGACGCTCGGGCCCTACCGGCTCGACGCGCAGATCGGCGCTGGCGGGATGGGCGCGGTCTACCGCGCGTGGGACCCACGGCTCGGCCGCGCGCTGGCGGTGAAGGTGCTGCACGATCCGCTGGGGTCGCGCGATGGCCGGCTGATCGCCGAGGCGCGCGCCGCGGCGGTGATCGAGCACCGCGCGGTGGTCGGCATCTACGACGTCGGCGAGTCGGCCGGGCTGGCCTACGTGGCGATGGAGTTGGTCGAGGGCGAGTCGCTGCGCAGCGCGCTCGCCGGCGGCGCGCTCGGGCTGGCGCGCACGCGCGCGCTGGTCGCGACGCTGGTCGACGGGGTCGCGGCCGCGCACGCGCGCGGCGTCGTCCACCGCGACCTCAAGCCGGAGAACCTGATCCTCACCCGCGACGGCCTGCGCATCCTCGACTTCGGCCTGGCCCGGGTGACCGACGCGACCGCGCTGGACGTCACCGCACCGGCGGCGGCGGCCGGCACCGCGGGCTACATGGCGCCCGAGCAGGTGCGCGGCGGCGCGGTCGACGCGCGCGCCGATCTGTTCGCGATCGGCGCGATCGCGTTCGAGCTGGCGACCGGCCGGCGCGCCTTCGCCGGCGCGACCGCGGCCGAGCGCCTGGCGGCGACCTTGCGCGACGCGCCGATCGTCGACGAGCTCGGCGCGCTCGCGCCGATCGTCGCGCGCTGCCTGGCCAAGGAGCCCGACGAGCGGTTCCAGACCGCGCGCGATCTGGCGTGGGCGCTGCGCACCATCGACGCGGCCGCCGCACCTCCGCCGGCGACCGGCCGGTCGCGCCGCGGCGTGCTGCTCGGCGGGGCCGCGGCGGCGGCGGCCGGCGCGCTCGGCGTGATCGTCGGGCGTCACCGTCGCGCGGCGCCGCCGCCGGCGCTGCCGGTGATGCGACCGCTCACCCACCGCAGCGGCCGGGTCTACGCGGCGCGCTTCACCCACGACGGCAGCCGCGCGGTGGTGTGCGCGGCGTGGGACGCCGAGCCGCTCGACGTCGCGGTCTACGAGCTCGGCACCGGCGAGAGCACGTCGCTCGAGCTGCCTGGCGCGCACCTCGCGGCGCTGTCGGCGCGCGGCGAGCTGGCGCTGACCCGCGACCACCGCTTCGTCGATCACCAGAGCGCGCGCGGCGAGCTGGTGGTGCGCTCGCTCAGCGGCGGCGAGCCGCGACCGCTGGCCGACGACGTCCAGGAGGCCGACTTCATGCCCGAGCCGCTCGCGCCGCGCTCGCCGCCGCCCGGCACCGATCCGCGGCCGGTGCGCGACGGCGCGCTCGCGGTGGTGCGGCCGGCGGGGCGCGGCTTCCGGATCGAGCTGCCGCTGGATCGGCCGCTGGTCGAGGAGCGCGGCTGGATCACGCACCTGCGGGCGTCGCCCGACGGCGCCCGCCTGGCGTACCTGCGCCACCCCGGCACCGACGACGACGCTGGCGCGATCGTGGTGGTCGACGTCGCGACCCGCGCCGCGCGGGTGGTCACCGAGGGGTGGGCCAGCGTCGCCGGGCTGGCCTGGGATCCCGACGGCGCGTCGCTGTGGTTCACCGGATCGCGCGACGATCTCGCCAGCACGCTCTACCGGGTGTCGCTCGCCGGTCGCGTGACGGCGCTGCCGAGCCCGACCGCGAACCGGCTGCGGCTCCACGACGTCGCGCATGACCGGCGGCTGCTGATCAACAGCGACGTCTGGCGGCTGCGGGCGATGGTCGGCGAGGCCGATCGCTCGGGCTCGGAGGTGTCGTACGTCGCCGACCTGTCGGCGGACGGCGCGATGGTCGCGATCGGCGACCTCGATCACCTCGACAACGGCGCCGGCACGTACCTGGTGCCGTACGCGGGCGGGCGGCGCCTGCGCCTCGGTCCCGGCTATCCGGTGGCGATCTCGCCGTCGGGCCGGCAGGTCGCGGTGAACTTCGATCGCGCCGATCGCATGATCGTCTACGCCACCGGCTCGGGCGACGCGCCGCGGCTGGCCGCGCCCGGGCTGGTGCTGGCCGGGCGGTGGATCGACGAGACCACGCTGGTCGGCCTGTACGGCGACCGGCTGTGGCGGCTGGCGCTCGGCCGCGACCCCGAGCCGCTCACCGCCACCGGCGGGCCGATGGCGCTCGATCCGGCGCGGCGCCGCTGCGCCTACGTCGACGCCGCGCACGATCTCCACGTGGTCGACCTCGCCAGCCGCGCCGATCGAGTGCTGGCGCGCGGCCTGGCGCGCACCGAGGTGTGCGGCTGGCTGGCCACGCCCGACGCGGTCGTCGTCCGATCGACGACCACGCCGATCGTGCTCGAGCGGATCGACCCCGCCAGCGGCGCCCGCGCGCCGCACCGCACCATCGAGCCGCCGCGCCTCGGGCTCAAGGCGGTCGACCAGTTCGTGCTGCACGCCGACGGTGAGCGCTTCGCGTACAGCTACGGTCAGGAGCTGTCGCAGCTGTTCTTGATGACGCCGCGCGGATGAGCGGCCGCTGTGGCGTCTGGTCGCAGGTGTCGCGCGTTGCGACCGCCGCTCGGCGGCCCCACGATCGAGGCATGCTGCACTTCCTCGCCACCCTCGCAGCCGCCCTGGGCCTGCTGGCGACGGCGTTCGCCTGGCTGTGGCTCCTGGGACAAGCCTTCACCGAGAGCGTCCCGTGGGGCGTCGCGTGCCTGCTGTTGCCGCCGGCGTCGCTGGCGTTCGTGGCGGTGCACTGGGAGCGCGCGCGCAACCCGTTCTTGCTGCAGGTGCTGGGCGTGGCGGCGGTGCTGTTCGCGGGGTGGGCCGACCACACGGCGCTGCCAGCGTGGGTGCCATCGGCCTGGTAGAGTGGGCGGCGGAGGGCCGCCATGGCACGTCGTTCGTCGAAGTGGATGTTGATCGCGATCGCGCTGACCGGCGCGGTCGCGGTGCGCACGGTGGCGTGCGCGGGCGGTGACCGCCCGAAGCTCGAGCCAGACCAGCGGCTCGCGGTGCACGCCCAGCACATGTGCGCGATCGCCAAGGCCGGGATCGCGCAGCCGCGCGCCGGCGTGGTGCGGATGCTGCGCTACCACGGCGACCACGCGCCCGACATGGCGGCGGCGCTGGCCGAGACGCTGGTGCTGATCGAGCGCATCCCCGACGATCGCGCCCACGACGCGCGCGCCCGGGTCGCGCGCGAGCGGCTGCGTGCGCCGGTGGTGGCGTGCGAGGCGACCTGGCAGCAGTTCGTCGATGCGGTCGGCGCAGATCCCGCCGCCGCGGCGATCCTCGAGCGGGCCACGGCGCGCCTGGGCCGCTCGCTCGAGATCGTCTTCGGCCACGGCCAGGCGCTGGGCCTCGATCCGCGCGGCTGGCTCGCCGCGCTGGATTGATCGCGCCCGATCGCTTCCCGCGGCTACGGCGTGCAGGCGCGGCCCGAGCGGATGCGCGCGACCTTGAGGGCGGTCGCGCCCGCGGCGTCGAACCACGCCCAGGTGATGTCGTGGTTGGCGTGGACGCGGAACGGATCGTCGCGCTCGCCCCAGCGGGCCAGCGTGCTGATGTCGGTCGCCGCGGCGGTGAACGCGCCGCTGCTGTCGACGATGCCCAGCCGGTAGGCGGCGTCGGGGCCCTGCTCGTGCCAGCCCACCACGTACTGCTCGGCGTCGTCGCCGTCGGGCTGCCAGCGGGCGATCGACGGGTTCTGCTCGTCGCTGATCGTGCTGGTCAGCCACGTGATCGCGCCGGGCGTCAGGTCGGCGCCGATCGTCGCGAAGCCGATGTCCTGGTTCATCGCGGTCGGGTCGTACGAGCGCTGGCCGCCGGCCGCCGGCGCCTGGTGCGAGTTCCACACGACCTTCCAGCCCGCCGGCGCCGCCGCCGCCGAGCCCAGCTCGCCGGCGACGCTGCCGTTGCAGCCGCCGTCGATGTCGAGCACCTTGGTGCGGTTGTCGAGGTACAGGCCGCCGATGCTGTTGGTGGCGAAGTCGCCGCTGGTGCCCGGGTAGCAGTCGGTCACGCACATCGCGACCCACTTGGCGTCGGTGGCGTGGTAGCCGAGCAGCGCGCTCATGCTGTGCGAGCAGCCCCACGACCAGCCGTTGGACATCGCGCCGCTGGTCGCGTCGAGCCACTTCAGCTGATCGCCCTCGTGGCCGTTGGCGAAGCCCGAGATGCCGTGCACGTGGTAGTAGGCGCCGTAGCGGCCGTTGCCGTATGTGAGGCGGCTGTCGCCGATGCCGAAATCGGTGGGCGCGGCCAGCGCGTCGGCGAGCTCGGTCGACCAGCCGGCGGCACCGCTGGCGTCGAACCGCTGCACGTGCAGCGCGGCCGGGGTCACGGCCTCGTTCCACAAGAGCGCCGCGAAGTGGCCGTCGTCCTCGGCGGCCAGGCCACGCAGCGTGTACGGGCCCAGCTCGAAGCTGGCGACCAGCCGGTCGCTGGCGTCGACCCGGACGACGCGCGCCGTCGGCGCGGCGCTGCCGGTGGTGAAGCCGATCAGCGCGCCGCAGTCGGCCGTCGGGACAGTGAACACCGGCGCCACCACGAGGCTGCCGGTGCCCCAGATGCGCCAGCTCGAATCGCCGGCGCGCGCGCCCTCGGCGACCGCCACGTCGGCGACGGTCAGCCGCTCGGTCAGCGTCGCCCCCGCCGGTGGCGCGTCGGTGCCGCCGTCGTCGCCGCCGCCGCCGCATCCGATCGCCGTGGTCACGAAGAGGAGCTGGAGGAGCCTGCGCATGCCGCGATGGTACCGCGACGGGCCGGCGCGCCGGGTCGGGATGCGATGGGGTAGCGTCCATGCGGGACCTGCGACTATCCGACGCGTCGCGCGACCAACCTGGACCCACGTCCGCGTGGGGTCGGGGGAGCCATGCTGCGACTACTCGCCACGGCCGCGCTGCTGGCGGCCGTGGGTGCGTGCGACATCAACAAGTACCGCCTGGGCGGCGACGCCGACGCCGCCACCGATGGCGGCGTGGCGCGCGACGGCGATCCCGGCGACGGGCGCGTCGACGGCGACGGCGGGCCCGGCGACGGCGGCGGCGGCCCCGACGCCTGCGCCGCGGTGGTCGAGACCTGCAACCAGCGCGACGACGACTGCGATCTGCAGGTCGACGAGGACTTCGACCTGACCGCCAACCCCGCCCACTGCGGGGCGTGTGGGCGCCGGTGCGCCCAGCCCAACACCGCCGGCACCTGCGTCGCCAGCCAGTGCCAGTACCAGTGCCTGCCGGGCTGGGTCGATCGCGACAACGACCCGACCAACGGCTGCGACTACTTCTGCACGCCGACCAACGGCGGCGTCGAGGCGTGCGACCTGGTCGACAACGACTGCAACGGGCAGATCGACGACGGCCTCGCGCTCGACACCGACGTCGACAACTGCGGCGCGTGCGGCAACGTCTGCCGCGCGCTGCATGCCAGCCCGACCTGCGTCGGCGGCGTGTGCGGCGCGGGGCCGTGCGACGCCGGGTTCGCCGACCTGATCCCGTCGATCGCCGGCTGCGAGTACGCGTGCCCGGTGTTCCCGACCGCCGCCGAGACCTGCGACAACCGCGACGAGGACTGCGATGGCCAGGTCGACGAGGGGCCGCTGGCCGGCCTCGGCGGCACGTGCACCCAGCCCGGGCTCGAGCCGCTGGGTGACACCGGCGAGTGCACGTTCGGCACCGTCGAGTGCCGGTTCGGCGTGGCCACCTGCGTCGGCTACGAGGGCCCGAGCAGCGAGGCGTGCAACGAGCTCGACGACGACTGCGACGGCCAGCGCGACGAGACCTTCGACAAGCAGAACGATCCGCGCCACTGCGGCGGCTGCGCGCCGTGCGCCCTGGCCCACGCGATCGCCGGGTGCAGCGTCGGGCAGTGCACGATCGCGACCTGCCTCCCGGGGTTCGTCGATCAGGACGGCGTGGCCGCCAACGGCTGCGAGTACGGCTGCACGCCGAGCGGCCCCGAGGTGTGCGACGGCGTCGACAACGACTGCGATCGCCTGACCGACCTGGCCGATCCCGATCTGGATCCGCCGGCCAACTTCTGCCGCACCGCGGGCGCCTGCGCCGGGACCCAGCCGACCTGCGGCGCCGACGCGTGCACCGGCGCGGTCGGCTGGCAGTGCGCCTACGGCGCGGCGGCCGAGCTCGACGCCTGCGGCGACCTGCCCAACCAGGAGCTGCGCTGCGACGGGCTCGACGGCGACTGCGACGGGCGCGTCGACGAGGCCTACCCGACCAAGGGCGGCGCGTGCGCCGACAGCGGCGTCGGCCAGTGCCGCGGCACCGGCGTGCTGGTGTGCGCGGCGTCGGGCACCGCGCTCAGCTGCGACATCACCCAGCCGGGCGCCGCGCCGGCCGCCGAGGTGTGCGACGGGCTCGACAACGACTGCGACGGCGTCCTCGACGACGGCGCCCCCGATCAGATGGTGCAGGTGACCAACGCCGCGGTGCCGTTCTGGATCTACACCTACGAGGCGTCGCGGCCCGACGCCACCGGCGCCGACTTCGGCTCGCTCGGCCATCGCGCCTGCTCGCGCCCCGGCGTGCTGCCGTGGCGGCTGGTGACGCACACCGAGGCCGCCGCGGCCTGCGCCGCCGCCGGCAAGCGGCTGTGCACCGAGACCGAGTGGCAGGCCGCGTGCGAGGGCGCCGCGCATCGCGTCTACCCGTACGGCGACGCCTACGACGCGACCGCCTGCAACGGCCGCGACAACGATCCCGACTGCGCCGCGCCCGACGACGATCGCGTCGTCGCCACCGGCACGCGCCACGGCTGCCCGGCGCCCGCCGCCAGCAAGTGCGTGTCGCCGGCTGGTGCGTTCGACCTGTCGGGCAACCTGCGCGAGTGGACCTCGACGCCGGTCAGCGGCGCGTTCCGCGTGCGCGGCGGCGGCTTCGACAACATCGAGCAAGGGCTGACCTGCGACCTGTCGTTCATCGCGCTGGTGCCCGGCTTCGCCTTCAACAACCTCGGCTTCCGCTGCTGCTCGGACACCCCATGAGGCCGCCCATGACCAAGCCCAGTACTTCGATCGCGGCGCTGGTGTGCGTCGGCCTCGGCGCGGCGCTGGTGGTCGGCGCGCTGGTGCGCGGCGCCCACGGCGACGGCGTGGCCCAGGTGATGACGTCCAAGCGGCTGCCCGACGCGACGGTCGCGGTGATCGACCCCGAGTCGGGCACGTCGTCGGGCACCGCCGGCTCGGACGTCCGCATCGCGGTCGGTGACATCATCCTGTTCAAGTTCGAGTTCACGCCGGTGCCCGACAAGGTCAACCGCGGCCTGCAGGGCTACCTGACCGAGTACCTGCCGCCCAACACCGAGCTGGTCGGCGTCCGCATCACCGACCTCGACGGCAACACCCTCGAGCCGCGCTACCCTGGCCTCGGCGTCGACGGCTGCGTCGGCGGCGCGGTGTGCAACAGCTTCACCAGCCTGCCGTGCAGCACCGGCACCTGCGCGTTCCCGACCGGCTCGATCGCGCAGGTCCACGGCGACACCGGCGTGTTCTTCACCAACGACGCCCGGCTCACCAGCAACCCCGGCAGCGTCTTCGCGACGATGAACAACGGCATCACGATGTCGCCGCAGCCGGCGACGATCGCCCCCGGCATCGTCGCGCTGCTCAACGACACCACCGGCCCGTACTTCGCGCACAACAGCTGGGACTGGGATCAGGTCCGCGCCTACGGCACCACCACCGCGGCCGGCAACACCGGCGGCGACGGCAACACGCCGTACCTGTACGGCTCGCCGGTGGCGGGCCCCGACACGTTCTACCGCTACGAGGCCACCGCCGCGCCCAGCGGCACCGGCGCGGTGCAGTTCAACAACGTCGTCGGGCCGTGGCAGCGCGTGCGCTACCCGGGCTCGACGATCGGGTTCGGCGCCAGCAACATCGGCTCGTCGTCGAACATCACCCGCAACGTCACCGAGACCAGCGCTGGCTTCGACCTCAAGCCGGCGACGCCCGCCACCGCCAAGGCGGTGCGGGTGGCGCTCGGCGAGACCCGCACCGGCGAGCCCGGCTTCGTCGAGGTGGCGCTGCGGGTCACCGGCGTGCCGATCGATCCGCGCTTCGCGTTCCCGACCGGCGGCAACGTCGACTGCGGCGAGGTGTTCGGCACCGACACGGCGTCGCGCGGCGGCAACTCCGGCGCGAAGGACAACCCGTGGCCGACCTACGTCGGCTCGCCGGCGTGCGTGTTCCTCAAGCTGCTGTTCGACCTCGAGGTCGACAAGACGCTGGCCACCGGCGCCGACACGCTCAACTACTCGCTGCACGGCAAGAACCTGTCGGTGAACCCCGAGACCAACGTCTTCGCGCGGCTGAAGTACGACCAGAGCCGGCAGACCTTCCTGGCGGGCTCGCCGGCGCCGACGTCGAACGCCACCTGCGTCGACGACTCGACCAAGCAGTGCCTGACCTGGAGCCTGGGCACGCTGGCGCCGTCGGCCGAGTACGCGATCACCGCCAGCTTCACCGTCGGCGGCGGCGGCCAGACCACCAACATCGTCGAGGCCAACTACGCGTCGAACCAGCTGCCGGCGCCGGGCTTCTCGACGCAGGCCATCACGGTCGTGACCCCGATCGTCGTGCCGAAGGTGACGCTGCGCCCGAGCTTCGAACCCACCGCCGCGTTCGCCGCCGCCGGCGGCACCGCCGCGATGGCTGGCACGGTCAGCAACGTCGGCACCGAGGTGTGGAGCCAGGACTCGCTGACGCTGGTGCTGCCGACCGGCTGGACGGTCAACGGCCAGGTCACGCTGGCCGGCACACCGCTGGCCTGCGCGGCGGGCTGTGGCACCAGCCGCCCGACCTACACCGCGGCGCTGACCTACACCCCGAACCAGACGCGCGCGCTGGCGTTCACCGCCAACGTGCCGGCCGGCACCGCGACCGGGCTGTATCGCTTCGACGCCCAGGTGTTCGGCAGCCAGTCGGGCTTCGGCGGCAGCTTCGAGACGTACTTCCCGCGCGCGACGTCGGTGCCGGTGGGCCGGGTGCGCACGCTGCGGCCGACGGTGACCTGCCCGATCGGCTCGACGGCCCCGACGATCACCGGCACCTCCGAGGCCAGCGCGGCGATCGATCTGCGCTTCAACCTGCAGAGCCGCGGCACCGCGACCGCCACCGCCGGGGGCGCGTGGTCGTCGAACAACTACGGCGCGTTCGGTGACCTGTACGGCGGCCTCGAGGTCACGGCGGTGGCGACCGCGCCCGGCGAGCTGGCGAGCGAGCCGTCGCTGCCGTGCTTCGTGACCGCGACCCGCGCTTGCTCCGACGGACTCGACAACGACGGCGACGGGCTGATCGACTTCCCCGCCGACCCGGGCTGCGACTCGGCCAACGACGGCAGCGAGGTCGATCCGCCGCGGCCGCAGTGCAGCGACGGCGCCGACAACGACGGCGACGCCGCGACCGACTGGCCGGCCGACCCCGGCTGCCAGGGCCCGGCCGACGCCACCGAGAGCGGCGCGCCGGCGTGCAGCGACGGCGTCGACAACGACGGCGACGGCGCCACCGACTTCCCGGCGGACACCGACTGCGCCAGCGCCACCGATGGCACCGAGGTCTTCTACCACGCGTGCCAGAACGGCCTCGACGACGACGGCGATGGGCGCGTCGACTACGCCGGCCGCGGCGCGTTCGCGGCCGACCCCGGGTGCCACTCGGCGTTCGACGACAGCGAGGCCGAGCCGATCGTGTCGTCGGCCGACGCCAGCCCGCGCCTGTTGCTGGTGTTCGACAGCTCGGGCTCGATGAACTGGAACACCTGCGCCGACGTCTTCACCGGCGGCGACGGCACCGCCGAGTGCCCGGGCGCGGCGGTCGGCTGTGCGACCTGCGGCAGCAACTCGTGCGGCAACGCGATCCCCGACGACTCGCGCCTGTTCAAGGTCAAGGCCGGCATCACCGACGCGGTGGCCGCGTTCGGCGAGGTCGAGTACGCGCTGATGCGCTTCCACCAGCGCGACGTCGGCTTCACCTGCCCGAGCTCGCAGGCCGGGCAGCAGTCGGGCGGCTGGCAGGGCGGCGGCGCGGCGCCGTGCGGTGGCGGCTTCAACGCCGGCGACCTGGTGGTGTCGTTCGCCGACGAGAACGAGGGCACGCTGCTCGACTGGATCGACGGCGGCAGCAACTACGTCGGCGTGCCGCCGGTCGGCACCGATCAGGAGATCCGCGGCAGCGGCACGACGCCGCTGGCCGGCGCGCTGGCGTCGGCGCGCACCTACCTGCAGCAGATCCGCACGCCGGTCGCGGACCCGCGGGTCGCATGTCGGCCGTACCGGGTCATCCTGATCACCGACGGCGCCGAGACCTGCGGCGGCAACCCGGTGACCGCGGCGCAGAACCTGCTCGGCGACGGCGTCCGCGTCAACGTGATCGGCTTCGCCACGCCGGACGCCGGCGTGATCGCCAACCTCAACGCGATCGCGACCGCCGGCGGCACGTCGAGCGCGGTGTTCGCCGACGACGACGCCGAGCTGTCGGCGGCGATCGCCCAGATCATCTCGGAGTCGGTGATCGCCGAGCGCTGCAACTCGCTCGACGACGACTGTGACGTCCGGGTCGACGAGGACTTCCCCGACCTCGGGGACAGCTGCACCAACGGCCAACTCGGCGAGTGCAACCGGACCGGCGTGCGGGTGTGCGCGGCCGGCGGCGCCGGCACGGTGTGCGACGCGCCGACGGTGACGCCCGGCACCGAGGTGTGCAACGGCCTCGACGACGACTGCGACGCGCTGGTCGACGAGGGCCTGGGCCCGACCTGCACCTGCGTGCCGGCGCCCGAGATCTGCAACGGCGCGGACGACGACTGCGACGGCGCCACCGACGAGGCGCCGCTGCCGGGCGTCGGCCAGGGCTGCGGCTTCGACGTCGGCGCGTGCGATCCGGGCACGCTGGTCTGCCAGGGCGGCGCGCTGGTGTGCGTCGGCGCCACCGACCCGACGACCGAGACCTGCAACAGCCTCGACGACGACTGCGACTCGTTCGTCGATGAGGTCGCCAACGAGTGCTACACGTTCCCGACCGGCTGCGGCCCGACGGGCTGCGTCGGCACCTGCCACCCCGGCCTCCAGACCTGCGCGCCCGGCGGCGGCCTCGGCCCGTGCGTCGGGCAGGTCGGCCCCGCGACCGAGGCGTGCAACGGCGCCGACGACGACTGCGACGCGGCGGTCGACGAGACCTTCCCCGGGCTGGGCGCGACCTGCGACAACGGCCAGCTCGGCGTCTGCCGCCAGACCGGCACGCGGGTGTGCGACGCCGCGGGCACCGGCACGGTCTGCACCGCGCCGACCGTCACCCCGGGCATCGAGGCGTGCAACGGGCTCGACGACGACTGCGACGGCAACGTCGACGAGGCGCTCGGGGCGCCGATCGGCACGGCGTGCGGCGGCACCGGCTCGTGCAGCGCCGGCACGTTCGCGTGCGTGGCGGGCCAGGTGGTGTGCCAGGGCTCGACCGGCGGCCAGCCCGAGACCTGCAACGGCGTCGACGACGACTGCGACTCGATCATCGATGAGCTGCCGCTGCCGGGCGTCGGCGGCACCTGCACCGACCCCGGGTTCGAGACCATCGGCGACACCGGCGAGTGCGAGTTCGGCGCGCTGGTGTGCGAGAACGGGCAGATCGCCTGCGACGGCTACGTCGGACCGCGCCCGGAGGTGTGCAACGGCCTCGACGACGACTGCGACGGCCAGGCCGACGCCACCGCGACATGTCCGGCAGCCGGACAGATGTGCATCGCCGGCGAGTGCGCCAGCCCGTGCGCGCCGAGCGAGTTCCCGTGCCCGTTCGGCTTCTACTGCGAGATGCTGCCGACCGGGAACTTCTGTCTGCACGACCCGTGCGCCGACGTCACCTGCCCGGCCGGCGCCGAGTGCGATCGCGCCGACGGCCAGTGCCACGATCTGTGCGACGGCATCACCTGCGGCCCCGGGCTCGAGTGCTTCGGCGGCATCTGCCAGGACTGCTTCGCGCTGGGCTGCGACGCCGGCGAGCTGTGCGTGCGCAACCAGGACAACATCGGCGTGTGCGTGCCCGATCCGTGCTTCGGCGTGATGTGCGAGGCCAACCAGGCCTGTCGCGACGGCACCTGCGTCGCGGTGACCTGCGACCCGGCGTGCCCCGACGGCCAGCGCTGCGCGGACGGCGTGTGCGTCGCCGACGCCTGCGCCGGCGTGACGTGTCCCAGCGGGCGCGTCTGCGACCCCGCCGACGGGCAGTGCGTCGCCGATCGCTGCACCCGCACCACCTGCGCGCCGGGGCTGGCGTGCCGGCCGTCGGACGGCGTGTGCATCCCCGATCCGTGCCTGACGATCCAGTGCCCGGCGCCGCTGGTGTGCGACGTCGACTTCGACGGCGTTGGCGCGTGCGTCCCGCCGCCGGGGCCGGGCGGCGAGGTCATCACCGCGGCCGGCGGCGGCTGCGCGACCGGCGGCGCCGACGCCGGGCTCGGCCCGCTGGCGCTCGCGCTGGTGGCGTTGGCGCGGCGGCGGCGCGCGCGGGCGGCGTGATCGATTTCGGTTGATCGGCGCGGCGCGTAGGTCACGATCGGGCCATGCACGCACTGCTGAGCTTGGTCGCGTTCGCGGGTGTCATCGCCATCGTCATCGGCGGCGTCTGGATGCTCATCCGCGCGTTCAGCGAGGGCATCCTCTGGGGCCTCGGCTGTCTGTTCTTGCCGCTGGTCTCGCTGTTCTTCCTGATCGTCCACTGGCGCCAGGCCAAGGATCCGTTCTTCCTGCAGCTGCTCGGCATCGGCATCATCTTCGGCGCGGCGCTCCTCGACTCGGCCGCGCTGCCCGGCTTCTTGCGCTGACGATGGCGCGGCCGCGGCGGCCGTGTCACATCGAAGGCATGCGCGCGGCGGTGATCGCGATCGTGTTGGTGATGGCCACCAGCGTCGCCGCCGAGCCGGCGCGGGCGCCGACGACGCTCGCGGCGCACCTGCGGGGGCGGGCCCACGACCGCGCGATCCGCGCCGACGTGCTGCGCTGGCACCACACGATGCGCAACGGCTGCGTCGCGTACGCCTCGACCGCGCTGCGCCACGTCGGCGTCGCGATCCCCGAGCGCGGCGTGCTCGACGGCGACGGCGTCTCGCGGTTGACCCGCGGCTTCGTGCGCTACCTCGAGGGCGAGCTGGGGTGGCGGCGGATCACCGACGGCGCGGCGC
>Ga0075163_10003968_pt1 | contig 19863 bp, 22 predicted proteins | sample JI1023141ADNA_FD_71478 | JGI IMG/M metagenome (GOLD analysis project Ga0075163, IMG submission 71478) | Wastewater effluent complex algal communities from Wisconsin, to seasonally profile nutrient transformation and Carbon sequestration -... | ecosystem: Engineered > WWTP > Effluent > Algae...
CAAGGTAAGAGGAAAGTTATTCTCTTTTGGATACACCGAAGAGGTGAAAGCAGAAAGAGTCCAAGCCGAAAGGATTGGATTCAGACTCGATACATGGACAGGAGGCGAAACCTGCGTTAGTCTGGTTCATCCAGCCATTCCAAGAATCAAAAGGACTCTTCAAAAATCAAGGAACCTCTCACTCAATCTTGACCTGCACACCTTCAACCAAAAAATACAGGTTGTAAGATCATGCGGAGGTTATGAGAACGACACCTGCAATGGAGGTAAAAACAACCTGGGGGAAACCTGCCAGAATTGTAAGGGTTCAGGACTGGAACCATACCACCAAGGACCACAAGACGTGATTGAGGTTCCGCTGTCAAGAAATCAGGCAGACCAGATCGATATCGATAAGGTCATAAAATACATCCAACCCGAAACCGAAACCACAAAACTTCTGTGGGAGTTCGAGAAGGAAAACACAAACGAATCATTCAATGATGTATATACATCAAATGCGTTCAGTCAGGTATCGGCTACCAAGACCGCAACGGAAGTGACGGTGAGTTATGAGTCTGTACATGACAAGGTTCATCCGGAGTTCTCTCAAGGACTCAGGAAGAACTTCCGGTTCATGGCTGGCATGATCGCAACATTCCTAGATGAGAAATCTAGCCTTGAATCAGTGGATCTGAAAGTACCAAGCGACCTTCAGTTATACACTCTTCAGGAATTAATTTCTCAATACAAAGCCGCCAAAGATTCAGGAGCACCAATCCAGGTACTCAAGAAAATCAAATCTCAAATCTTGTCCATGATCAACAAGGACGATGATATGCAGGTGAGAAAAGACGCGGCAATGATGCTACACGAACCAATGAGCGACAAAACGAAAGAAGAAATTCAATTCGGTGTGTCCAATGGTTACGTGAGAAAAAAAGACGCCGTTCTGTTCATGAACTATGAGCAGATCATGAATAGAGTATTCCAAAAGTTGGGAGACAAATTCTTCGCTAAGGAATACTCAGAGCAACAAAAAGCAATTGATGAAGAGGTAACTCTTCTCATGCAGGAAATAGCCGCTGAAAGCAGCGCAACACTTAACCTGTAATGACAGAGGATAAGTGGAATAAAATTGACAAGCTGTTATCTGAGTTTGAGATCAGATTAGGGAAGAAACTTTCTGAGGCGCAAAAAGTGCTACTGGAAGATTTAACCACCGCCCTGAATGGTAAAGTAAAATTCGAAAACGGTAGAATCGCATACGGTCAGGATTTAACTCCAATCGTCGATGAGGTATACAGGGAATTCTACAAAAAAGGGGAAGGAAAATTCATTATTCAGTTCATGATTGAGCAGATCATTCTGTCGTCAAATCTCAATGTTGAATACTTCTCACCAGCCGCTCCGGCCAGTGTGGATGTGGACAAATTAAGCCAATCCATAAAGTCTAAGATTTATGCCTCAATTGGGCTAAAGCAGACTGGACGCGGGTTTCAAGTGCTTGAGGGTGGTTATCTGAACTCAATGGCGCAGTCTCCTGAGGTGTTGAGACTGTTAAAAAAAGAGATGGTGAATGCGGTTTTTGGCGGAAAGGACTTCGCTGAGCTGAGCAAGGGATTAAAAGTAGTAATCACAGGGTCCAAGGACAAAGAGGGAGTACTCGAAAGGCACTACAAGACTTTTGCATATGACACGTTACAACAAGCCAATAGAGTCGAAGCAAAAGAATTCGCTGTTGCTATCGGACTTGAAGCGTTTCAATATGCTGGTAATGTGATCGACACCACAAGATGCTTCTGCAAGGACAAGGTGAAGAAAGTATTTCTCAGGTCAGAAGTAGAAGATGAATGGCCGGACACAATCGGTGAAACCTGCGGTGTGATTTGGAGCGATAACCTACCGGAGTACCAACCGACAAAAGACCTGGGAGGAATCAATTGCAGACACCAAGCCAGATGGATAACAGCAGCGCAAGCAATGAGGCTCGATGAGACATTGAAATACGAAAATGGCCATTTAAAAAGAGTGGCCTAAACACAAATAAAACAATGGATAATACAGGCAAAATCAAACTTGTAAGGCAGGGATGGCCGGACAAGTACGTAACAAAATCAGAACTCGACCGCGTGAATTATTTGGAGCATGGTTGGAAGGTTTCCGAACAACAAGATTCACTCAAGATGCAGGAGCTCGCTAAGGCACTCAAGAGTTCAATGTTCAGTGCAAATCCAGCCGGATTGAAAAAACTGCGTGAAGCACTCGAGGGAAAAACTCAAGAAGAAATTCTCGACGTGTTTGAAGGCGAAGAAAAACCAAAGATGATTGAGCTCAGAGACAAGTTGCTCGCTGATCTGCAGCCTGAGAAAAAAGAAGATCCTGAGTCAGAAGATGCAGAAGGCGAACCGCTGTCAAGCGACAACTTCGAAGACACTGAAGAGGGAATGGAGAAATTGAAATCGGCAGTTGCCGGAATGGACAACGAAGCAATTGCGCTCGTGTTCCAGAACGAATCAAGAGAAAGCTTTATTCACCTGTACACAGAACTTACAAAATAATAATTCGTCGGAGGACGTGAACCTCACAAGACAATGGAAGAGTTAATCAAATTCGCCTCAGCCGCGTTAGGTCTGACAGAAAGCGAGGTATCCGCACTCGTAAAAGACGGAGACAAATTAAAAGCAGATGCAACGACTGTATTGCTTGATAAACACAAGGAAAAAGTCGCCAAAGATGCTGAACAAGTGAAGATAAAGTCGGACGAAAAAGCCGACAATTACTTCAAGAAGGCTCAGAAAGAAACTCATGAATTGTACATGAATGGACTTTCGAGATTGGGTATCGATAAAACGTTACCGGCAGACAAAGCACTCGAAGCACTTGACGCAAAGATCAAGACTTTGACTGAGGCCGGAGGTGACGAAGCGAAGATCCTCAAGAGCGAAGTATTCATTCGAAAAGAGAAAGAGATCAGGGATGAGATGAATGGAATTCGTGAGAAAGAAGTTGGTGAGCTCAAAAAGCAGATCGATACCATCCAAAACGAAACAGCACAGCGCGAGATCACTTCAAAGCTGCGCCAAAAGTTTGAAGATGAAGTAGGTCTTCTCACGCTCGTTGACGGAATTACGCCTGAGCAAGTGAAGTTCATGAAGGATTCAGCATTCCAGACATTCCTTCAAGCCAACAAGTTCAAGAATGTAGATGGCGTGCTGATTTTGGTAAATGACGAAGGTGAGGCTATCAAGAATGAACATGGTCACTTCAAAACGATTGAATCTATCGTTCAAGAAGCAACCAAAGTTCTTCCTGTAAAAGCCGGAACACAACGTAAAACCATGACACAAGATTCAGCCGAAAAAGGCAAAGGCGGCGGTGGAAATGGTTATACAGGAAAATTGACAATGCCAAAAGATGTATCTGAATTCGGAAAGATGAGCCGTGAATACGTCGCTCAAAAATCAGAAGGCAAGATCACTCAGGCAGAGTTCGACGAATGGAATAAAGCAGTTGGTGAAGCATTAAGCAAACCAGCAGCGTAAAAAAAATACTTGCGTCGTCGGGAGCGATGTAAAACAAGTACCCAACAAATCAATTTTTAATAACCCCATAAACCCCATAAAAAAATGGCAAATGGAACATTCACCGATATTTCGCTGGTAACTATCCAGCAAAGTATCAATGATGTGTTGGGAAATCCGAACAGCGTATCCCGACACAATCTTCTCTACACTCCGGTCATTGGCAAAGCAATGATGGAGAACCGTCGTAACACAATCGCAGCACTCGAAGAGAAGGGAAAAGAATTCTCTGTCGATGTAGTGTGGGTTGCGGAAGACGGTACTGAAACCGCTGGATCACCAGACGTGACCGATTGCTCACCTGACGGTGAAGAACTCGGCGGCTACAAGCAGAACTACACCATGGCTCTGACTGATGGTGCCGAGATGACGCTCAAGATCAACACCGCTGACTACCGTAACAAGTTTGTCAGTGCAGACGAAGCACGTGCAGTGGCACTCCTTCAGATCGACAAGCGTATCGCTGAGAAGTTCAACAAATACTGCTACGATTTCCTCGTGGCAAATATTGGAACCTCAGTGTACTCACCTGAAACCCTCGGTTCAGTGACCAACAACTCATCCGGTATCGAAGTTCCATATGCGAACTACACTGGTGACAAGTTGATCCCTGAGATGGTTGTCGCAAACGAAGTGAACAAGCTCGGCGGCTCGTTCTTCATTGGTGGTCCACTCTTCCACATCGAGTGGCAGAACGCTACCAAGAACTCAGCGAATGCAGAAGGTAAAGGAACCGCTGCACGTTGGGCAGACCTTTCTTGGTATTTCGACAACCAGAAAATGGCTGGTGTATCTGGTTCTCCAGTATTCCAAGTGTCACCACTGTCTTACATGATCGCAATGAAGAACCGTCATGAAGCGGCTCCTCGTGAAATCAAAGGCAGCGACCAGTTCAACATCGTGTATTCATTCGAGTCGAACTTCATTCCCGGAATGATGATCGATATCCAAGAATCGCACGCATGTTCTGGCGGTGACTACCTGCACCCAGTTATTACATTGACTGGCCGCGTGTACTACAAAGGATACCTGAATCCGAAAGGAATTCAAGGCGCAATCTCTGGTGTGCAGCCAGCGGAAACAGCCAACAGTGGTATCGTTAAGTGGTTCCGTGGTGCTCAAGCATCGTAAGGATCTGTGATTCTGTTTTGTATACTGATTATTTGTGTCTGAAAACGCTGGGGCAACTCAGCGTTTTCGCTTTTAAACAAATAGTCGTTTAAGCTGTTGATTATTATTCTATTCTTATACCACCAATAATCTATTTCTGAAATAAGTTTGTCTCATGCAGTGCCTAGATACAATAATCGGAATATCCAAGGTTCCATGTTCATGCTTCAGTGATCCTGAGTCAGAAACATTCAACGTTACAGAAAGCACATCAGGATTATACCTCGATGAACTGGTGAGCGTTGATCTTGCAAACAACACTGATTGCAGCGAAACAGGTCCGTGGAAAATACTCAACGGCGCGATTGAATCGGCTAATGTCTCGATCAAAACAGATATTTCAAAAGCATTGTCGCGCAAGTATCGCACAAGGCATTACGGCAGCAGCGGAAATCTTGGAACAAGAGATATTGTCACCGCAACATTTGATCACGCATACCGTGGAGTAAAAATCACCGGAGAAAATATTGAGGGATCGTACATGAAGATCACTCACCTTTCTTTTTTCTCTTCTGCTGCTGAAACATTCACAGCGATGCTACTCGATGAAAACAGTGACGAGTTGTATTCTGAGGAAATCACAGCCACACAAACCAATAAGTGGGTAGAATATGAGCTCACAGAGCCTTGGATTATTGCCTTATGGGTAAGCGGTGACAAAGAACCTTTTTATTATCTAGTTCACGACAGCACCTCTACAAAAGAGAATTCAAGACCATGCACATGTTCAGCAGGTAATAAAACAAAGAGCTGGGCTGACGTGTGCGATATTGATGGAACCTATTCAGAGGATCTATCTACGTTTCATTCCACCACTAACATGGGAGCAATGAAATTTAAGATGGAGACCTACTGCAATGTTGAATTCGAAGTATGCTCACTGGTTGGCGACGACAGACTCATGCTTGCAAAAGCTATTCAGTTAAACGCAGCAGCAAAAGCCATTGAAAGAATTCTCATGAAGAATATTTCCGGTTTTGCCTCTCAGGTTTCTACCGAAGTTCTGCAAGCACAACTCGAAGGGTATGCCTCACAATACGCATCTACATTAAATCATTTGGTTGAAGTAATTCTTCCGGGTAACTGCTATGTGTGTGACAACAACACTCCAAGACGTAAATCACTACTGTGAGTCTGACCGAATACATATCGCAATTAAAAGGCAGAAGGGATTCTCTTGAGTCAACCTTTGAACTCACTGTTGCCGGTGTTGGAAATGATCTTTTACAGATGGTCCAAGACAGGATTCAATCCCGTGGTGTTGGTGCAAACGGTTCGGCTTTTAAAGACTACACCGAAGAATACAAGAAAAGGAAAACAGGAGCCGGAAAGTTCACCGGAGTAGTTGATTACACATTAACCTCAAGGATGTGGTCAGATACTCAGCAGAGAATCCAGAACGTGTCAAAATCTGGCAATGTTTTCCGTTTAGTGATTGGACCTGCTTCTGAGGTGAACAAAAAGAAATTCGAATCTCTTGAAAAAAGAGATGGACAGATACCAACGAAACCAAGCACCGAAGAGATTGCTATTGCGAAAGAAAATCTTCTGACCAATATCAACCTTCAGCTTTTTGGATAAGTAAATTTTAAACACAAATACATGAAAAAGTTAATCCACCTACTACTCTTCGCCACACTTCTGGCTATCTCACCTCATTCGAATTCACAAAATACATGGCTTGCACAAGTCGGATTGCCGGATGAATTCGCTGTCTATGAAAATTTCGTTGTGACTGGAAAGACCAGTTATGGAATCCGTGAAATTGAAACTGTGACTTTCGTTTCTGGCAAACCGAAGTATGCCTACACCTACGAGAGTTATTCCAAGCCAGAGAAGTTTCAGACATGCCTACTCAACTACCTTGAGAACTGCGTGAATGAATATGGAATTCCATTGAATTACGCCAATGGTGGAGACATCAATCTCTATAAACCAACAACTACTGGTGTAACTCCTATGGGTCCATTTGCAGGGAAAACATATCTACATGGATGGGAAGAACGATCTATTACTCCAACAGCCACGGGATGTGAAATTACAGCTACTTGGTATCCGTATATGAACACCGAACAAAATGGATTGCCAGCTATTACTCCTTGGCGATGGATAGAGCGAAAGACTGTTTCAACGATCAACGGCAAAACGTACACAAGCAAATCAACCAAGAAGATCACAAAGGCAGACCTTGAATCTAGGACCGGATTATCTGAAGAACAGATTGCCCAACAATTCAAGATCGTTTATTCAGCCAAATACCAAGATCCTTCGCAATACATCACATCCATATTCGGAGTGGTCGAAGTTCAGGGTAACACATGCTATAATAAAACATTGATCAATGGTCAGGACTGGCATACTCAAATCGGTAAAGGTCTTATTCAACCATTTGGGAAACCGCTTTCGCCTATGAAGTTCTCATGGGTTGTTTATAATGGATGTAATTCAACGGACACCAAACCCGCAGGCTCACAAGGTTGGGGAATGTTTCACGGAAACTTTGGCGAATGTTATCGATACATGAGTGATCCATCAGATCCATTATCTGACTACATTAATATAACCGACGGTTCCGCTTATTCATGTACAGAACCAGGAAATGTAATCGTGAATTCATCGGGTCAATACATCACCGTTGAGATTGTTCCTCACTGGACACCTGCACCGGAAAAGAACACTGCTGAATCCGGTTACTATGATTTGAAAACAGGTCAGCCTATTTTTCAATTGAAGTGAATTGCAAGGTATATAACATTTGATAGCGCAGTAACTAGGATACTGTTGGCTAAAACGAATGTTTAGGTGATTATCCCCAGATGGTAACTGGGGATAAATGGCGGGGTAGAGAAGTGGTTATCTCAGCAGATTCATAATCTGCAGGTCGGTGGTTCGAATCCATCTCCCGCTACAAATCAAAAAATAATATGCTTGAAATTAGTTCTACATGGGTTGCACTTCTTGGCCTCCTCGCAGGAGGTGTAACGGTATGGGTGCAGATGAACATCAAAGTTGCTAAAATGGAACAGCGCACTATTTCTCTTGAGAAAAGAGCATCCACAACTGAGGGTAACTACAACAAGTTGTCCGATGAGATCAAACATGGATTTGAAAAAATCCGTGAAGAGATGAGACAGGATGCCACTGAAATGAAAGACTACATCAAGCAGATGCTAGACCGCAAATGAAACCGATCGCAGAACTCAATCGCTTTTCATACCAAGAAAAACAGACGCTTGGTTACCTCACCTTCAATACCCCAGGTGATGACAGGTTCTTCATGCTTGAACTTCCTTGGAAGCAAAACAGAAGGAAGGAGAGTTGTATTCCGGAAGGTATCTATGATGTTATTCCGTGGAGTTCTCCCCGCTTCGGAAAGTGTTTCAAGGTAACCACACCAAAGAGATCAGAGGTTGAAAACAGAAGCGATGTTCTTATTCACAAAGGAAATTTTCATAAGGACACCCTAGGTTGCCCTTTACCAGGCACAGGTATCGCAGACATCAACAAGGATGGATTGCATGATGTGAATGGATCCGGCACAGCTCTGGAAAGAATGCTCGAAATCGCACCGGAAGGATTTCAACTAATCATTACTTCAAACTACATAGTAGAATAACATGGAACTATTCAAAAAGAAAAAAGGCAAATTCGCCGAAACCAAAATCGGAAAGATTGCCGGTGCAGTTGTTCCGGAAATCCTCGAAGCAGCGGACAACATGTTCACTGGTGGAAAGATTGGCGACGCAATTAGCGCAGTTCGTAACGCAATTGAAGGTAAGGCCGAAGCCGGTGACGAAGCCGCAAAGGTCGCGCTCACTGATCTCGATATCAGAATGGAAGAACTGAAGTTAGAACTTCAGAAGCTTCACCTTGAAGAAATGAGAGTTGAGGTACAAGATAGAGAAAGCGCAAGAGATAGAGAGAAAGCATATCTCGCTGCTGGAAAACGTGATGTCATGGTGCCTGTGCTTGCCTTTATCGCAGTGATCGCATTTGCATTTGCCATGTGGATTATTGCCTTCAAAACATTACCCGCTGAGAATAGAGAGTTGTTTGTCCATTGCCTAGGTATCATCGAGGGTGCCATGCTTGTGCCTGTATTCCAGTATGTGTTTGGCAGCTCCAGCAGCTCCAAGAGAAAAACAGAAATGATCGATAAAATGCAGAACAAATGAACCAGAAAGTAATTCGCGAAATCAACAGCATACTCCACATAGGATTATACAAGAGCGTTACGCTTCATTACAAGGCCATTGTGTCGCTTTTCGTATCGTTGTTCGTTGTAACATGCATTCTTGGGATACTGAGCCTTAATCCTTACAACACTCATGCGCAATTGTGCGCTACCATAGCTGGATGGTTTGGATATGCGTTCATTGCTTTTATCGTATTGATATCCATTGATAGGGGAATGCAACTATACCAGATCGCAAAGATCCGGAAGAAAAACGACATCCAACTCTCAACAGTAATGAACCAGCATATTACTGCTTCAAAACGTCCTTGGATGGTTGTGTAAAATGCGAAGTGCACACCGATGAAATACCAGTAAAATAAGGGAAAACACAAAATCATGAGCAAAGCATACAAGCAAGATCAGGTCAATAAATTTTCAAAGGTTATTCGCGACAATAGTTATGACAAGCTAATGTCCGAACCTTTAGCGTACAAGGTTTACGAGGCGGGCGGAAGAATAATGCCTATGTGGGTACGAGTATTCCATGCAACTGAATACTCTTGGTGGTGGGTACACATACTAACCCTCGCAGGAGCGTTTTACTACGCCACATTCGCTAAAGAAGAATTTGAGGCTAACCCGTGGTCACTCATTGCAATACCCGTTATCCTTTTTGTGTTGATCGCGCCATTTGTAAAGTCATACAACGAATTGAAAAGCGAAATCAGGATGAGTAAACCCGCGAAAAAACAATCTGCTGAATACAGGGATCAATACATATCGTAATCATGATAATTACCCTCATCATAATTGCATACACATACACTTGGATCGGCTACTTCAAAGGTGCTGCAGATAGCATACAGCACTCCGAAGATTACAGGCTTAATGGATGGAAGGCGAAGTGGAATCTCGATGAAGATGGAGAGCCTTTACTTGTCCGTGGCAAGATGGTCGAGAAATTTCCGTTCAGCTCTACCATTCTAGTCTGGATAACAGACAAATGGCACAAAGCCAACTTCTTGCAATACCGACTTCAGGACGCTATTGCTTGGCGTCTTGTCTTTGAAATAACCCACTCATCGTGGTCATTCATTGCCTTCATTGCGCTGCCACTACTCAGATACTTCGGATTTAAAATAACCTACCGGAAATGATACAGTTACTTTCAGACGCTCTACAATCAAAGATGTCAGGCATTGACTACATTGAAAAGTCTTTCGGGGTTCTCAGGACATCGAAAGATTTCATTGATGGTAAAACAGTTACGTTTCCAGTTGATACAGGAACTACTGGAGCGGACGCATGCACGGCATCAAAAGCGGTTATTCCAGACGGCTCAACAAAAAGTCTGGCCTATTACGAATCAACGACCGGAAGAATCGAAATTTCCGAACATCTTGAAAGGAAGATTTTCAAGACACTTCTGAATTTTGTTTACTGGTGCGCACCGCATAAAATGAATCCATCAGATTCTCTATTCTGCGATAAGGTCGCACAACTGGAATGGACAAGACACCACACATTGCATGGTGACGACGGTATTGTAAAAATCCATGAGGTCAGACCAATTTCCATTGAAACAGATCCAATGAAAGTATTCTCACGGTATAACTACCGGGCGAAAAACTTCATGTTTGAAAATCTACCATATCAGTGCTTCATGATCCAAATGGAAGTGAAGTTCTCAACCTATTGCACACCAGTTACAGTTGAAGAGGTGTGCTAGAATTGATCGTCATATCATCTTGCACCGGAATGTTCGCTTTCTTCTGGAAAGAGAAATTTTGCGCGATTGAAACTCCGGTAACTGGTTGGATTGCTTCTGCGTTCAGGTATGTAAATTTCAAACTGGAAGAGAAAAATCCGAATGGATGGACGTCATTTTTCTTCGATAAATTGACCTTCGCACTCTTTAGCTGTGAATTCTGCTTCGGTGCTCAATTCATGCTCTGGACAGGTATCTTTTACCTGCATTATAACTGGCTACAAATAATCATGTCGATCGGCGTAACGATGACGTTCGCTGGGATAACAAAACAGATCACATACAAGGTATTATGAAAATGCAAACCGCAACAGTAGATGAAATTTTCAAGAATGGATTGACCGGAAGATCAGGCAAGGTTTACCGCGTAGAATCCGAGTTCACTATTGCTCGAAAAAAGGTATTCGATAAATGGTTGATCGAATTCCAATCAGGGTTTTCACCTGAGAAAATCGTCAAAGAATTGGACGCAGTGATTAGTATGCTCAATAAGTTCCAAATGGCCGACGCAATTCATAAACTCGTCGAGGACAGAAATTCCGTGAGCAAAATAGAACACCGAACCGATTTATTACTGAAACTTTGCTGTTTGTTCTTGACCACTGCTGACGAGGATGTAACGGTGTTTAGCGAAACGGTGATCACGGACAAAATGAAGGACTTAGATCATTACAGCTACAATGCTTTTTTTTTGCTTTTTCTGCATACTCTTCCTGGATTTCTAGTGAGCTTAGAACAAAGTTCCCCGAATACTTCACAGGGGCAGTAGAAGGAGAACAGAAAAAACATCGTAGGACTGAAGATATAGTCGAGGAAATTGACGCTTCCTATGCGAAGTATTTCACCATTTTAAGTGGTGGGAATCCTTCGGAATATCAGGCGGTGATGAAGATGGAAGTTTTTGAGTTTTACCGGTTCCTGCGTTCACGTGAAGAGTGGATCAGGGAACAAAACGCAAGGAATAAAAATGGCTAACGACAACATAGGAATTCCACTGGAGATCGAAGCAAAACTCTTTGATCAACTCGATAAACTTATCGGTGGACTGGAACAGATTCAAGGAATCTCAAAACAGGCTGGCGACAACCTATCAAAGTCATTTGATACAGGTGGAGCCAATGAACAGTTAGCTAAACTCACCGGAGAACTCAAGAACCAAAAGAAAGTTGTCGATGATCTTGCGGCATCAACGGCCAAAGTATTCGATGGAAAGAATTCTCAAGGCTCAGTCAAAGCAGCTCAGGAAGTTGTCAAAGGATTGAAAGGATCGGAAGCAGAACTTGAGAAGATTTACCAGCAACTTTCCGACCTCGATAAAAAAGGTCAAGACCTGATTAAAAATGTGTCCAAAGCTGCGGACGCGGGAGACACGCAAGGTATTCAAAATCTTGTAAAACAATTCAGTGATGGCTTAGATCCAGAACAAGCACAAGTATTTGCAGAAGAGATAGAAGCGGGAATGAAGCGAGTGGATTCAGCAATTGAAACGCCTGTTGCAGAGTTACGTAGGTTAAGATCAGAATTAGCTCAGGGTGTTTACGATGGTGAAGAGTTAGTTGTGGCTAGAACAAGGGCCGCAGAACTTCAGGATACTATTTCAAAAACCAACAACACAATAAAAATTCTCGCTAATGAAGGGAGAGGCTTAGAAGCCGCGTTTGAAGCGGTTGAGGTTGGGGCCGGAGCGTTTAGCACAATTCAGTCGGCAGCGGTTTTGGCTGGGGTTGAAACTGAAGATTTTGAAAAGGTACTTTTGAAACTTGAAGCTACGCAAGGCATACTAAATGGATTGATGGCAATTCGCAATACGCTGCTAGAACAATCAAAACTCAAGATTGTCGCCCTAGAAGCTATTGAAAAGGCTCGAAATTTCGTTCTCGATCAAGCCACTGGTAAAATCAAAGCCGCGAATGTCGCCATGCTTGCAAGTGTTGGTGGAGCGGTTATCGCGGGTATCGCATTACTTGTTGCCAATTGGGACAAGATCAAAGAAGCGGTTTCCGGTGTTACAGCACAACAAAAGGTTTATAACGACCTCAATGCGAAATCTATTTCATCCGCATCAGAAGAGGTTGGGGTTCTACAATCCAGACTTGCTGTCATCAAAGCGAATTGGGAAAATGACGCGGAAAGAGTGGCGCAAATCAAAGAATTGCAAAAAGATTATCCGGGATACCTTGGAAATATCGATGCTGAAACTGTTTCTCTGGGCACTCTTACAGCCAACGTTGAAAAAATAACGAAGGCATACGTTATTCAAGCAAAAGTCAAAGCGTCGCAAGCACTTCTCACCGAAAAATATAGTGAGATGTTTGAAATTGAGAACCGAAATATTGAAGAAAATCTATCCGGCTTTCAAAAATTCGCAAAAGGTTTTGGCGACCTGGTTGGTGCTGGAGGTGTTGCCACTCTTGGGTTTGCCTCTGCTGCCAATCAAAACAAGGACGAACTCCTGAAAGTAAAACAAGAAGAGATCGATTCCATTATCAAATTCAATACTCAGGCACGTGAAGAGGAAGCAAAACTAGGCGGTGATCCAGATGTAATAAACGCCAATGCAGAAGCGGCAGCAAAAGCACGTGAGGACGGTAGAAAGAAGGCACTGGCAGCGCAAGAAAAACAAAATGCGGAACTGCTCAAACTCCGCGAAAAATTCAATCAGGATTTTCAAGCATTACTCGACGAAGCAGATCAATCAGAAATAGATTCACTCAGCGGTGAGGATAAGATACTCGCTGAACTTGCGCTCAATGACTCATTGTTATCGATCAAAGAACAAGCACTCAAAGAAACGCTGGCTCAGGTCGAAACCAATGGAGACGTAAGGCTCGAAAAGGAAAGACAGATCGAAGCGGCCATTGCAGAAGAGCGGGCAAACATCCTTTCAGAGGCGAATAAACAACTTGCCGAACTATCTACTCAGCAAGCAATAGAACGAGCGAATACATCTCGTGAAGCACTTGACCGTGAAGAACAGATACTACTTGCCAATGAGGCTACAAAACTGAATCTTCAACGCTCATCATTTGCTACCGAGGAAGCATTTGAGAACGAAAAACAGTCTCGTTTACTTGCAATTCAGTTACAATTCGCTCAACGTCGACTCGAACTACTTGGAGGAAATCTCACCGAAGAGCAGAAACTAGAAAAAGCCAAGTTAGAGGAAACCATTTCCGAACTGCAGAACTCCATTGATGGACTAAAGCCACAAGAGAAAGCAGACTCAGGAAATTTCCTCCAGAACCTTTTAGGCCTGGACGATAAACAATTCGGAGAACTGCAAGGAGCGTTCCAACAGGCCAAGGAAGCGACGATGCAATTCATGAATGAAATCTTCGCCGCTCGTGTTGCAGACCTTGACCGTGAAATTGAACTCAGGGACCAAAACCTAGCGGATTTAGAAGAAAGACTTCAAACAGAACAAGCACTCAAGGAAGATGGTAAAGCCAATAGTGTCGCGCTCATTCAGGCAGAGATCGAAGAGGAGAAAAAACGAAGGGATGAGGCACTGAAAGAAAAACAGAAGGTCCAAGCCCGTCAAATCAAATTGGACGCAGCTATACAAGCCTCTGCACTTATTACGGCCACCGCTCAGATTATAGCCGCAGAATCTACAAAAGGTCTCGTGGGCATCATCACCGCTGGCAGTGCGATTATTTCAATGCTAGCTCTTATCGCTTCAACGAAAAATAAAATCAGAGCAGCGACACAAGCGCGTCATGGTCACTTCCGTGTGCTAGGAGGCAATAGGCACGAGAACGGCGGCACTATGGTAATGTCGGACCTTGAGGCAGAGAAAGACGAAGGACTTGCCATTTATTCACGTGAAGCCATGCAGCACTACGGAGCAAATAATCTTCGGGCGTTCACGATGATGATCAATAAAAGGGCTGTTCCATTTCAAAGTAGTCATCCGTCACCCGCTGGAATCCGTTCATTTCAAAAAGCATCGGCAGAACTTGAGAATTCTAGGGCTGACAATAAAGCACTGAAGTATTTATCAAAATTGGAAGATATCCAAGGCGACATTTCAGAGATGAAATCAAAACTGAACAACATGCCTGATGAGGTTCTTAATCTTCCAGATGGTAGACTAAAAGTTGTGAAAGGAAATCAAGTTACCTATTACAAAAAGGCGCAATGACACCAACATACAGGTTCATATTTGAGAAAGGCACCGTGAGAGAACGAGAATTCTTTCCGGTGTCATCGCATACTCTTCGGGGTAATGGTGTTGATTTCAGAGATACCGGCGAAGTGAGAATCTCAAGAGACCTCAGTGATATTCTTATTGCATGCAGTCATGACCGCGCGTTCTTTAAAATACTGAAACAAGCCTACGAAGGCGGGCAATGTCAGGTGTACACAATCAATGTAGACAAGTTCTGCAAAAACGCATGGACAGAGATTTATGAGGGGGAATTCACAACAGATAATTGCACGTTCGATTTTGAACGGTGCCGCGTAACGATAAAGCCAAAGAACACAACTGAGAACGATTGTATTTCCGATGGAGGAAGTAAGGAATACAACATGTTTACCCTTATTCCTGAAGCGGACAGAGTATTCATGATTATTCCAGACGCGGTTGATCCTGGCGCAACAAGTGGTATTCAGTTTTTGACCACAGAAACAACGGGAAGCAGTGGAGGCACGCCGCCTGACGATGGTTATACTTTGATTTTCTCACAAGAGCTTGGCGTTGGCTCTGGAAATTATATCAACCTTTGGGGACGCCAGATATTTATTGTAGAGTGTGGATCGTATGTACCAGCGGAATACATCGAAGTAACCGCATGCGGAATTCTTGGAGACGTTGGTCTTTACACTACCGATGACACCGTTACCACATATAACACGGCTCAGGCTCTTTATGATTTCACAATTTCACAGACCGCACAAGCCGACGCAATATTTGTCAGTGATGACTTTGAAATAGGCTCAGAGACATATAACTTGTATGTGTTGCCACAATCTGTACCGTATGGTTACGATGGAATGGCCGACAACGGAATATTGCTCACCGACCTTATTGAGGCGTTGATCATCGAGGCTTGTCCTGAACTCACATTCACTTCTGAAATCTTAAAAGATTCAGATGTTGATTATGTATCTGGTGGTTATAATCACTGGAAAAATCTAGTGTTATTCGACGTGACCGACATTAAATTTATCAATGCCTCTGAGAACGCGACAAAGAATATTGTGACCTTAAGTAAATTACTTCGCGACCTAAAGGATACCATGAATCTGTATTGGTCGGTTATCGGCGGGGTATTTATCATCGAACACATTTCATGGTGGAAGAACTACTATTCAGACGCTATTGATCTTTCATACATCAGTGGATTCAATGTTGTTTCTTTTGCCAAAGACAACTCATTCAAGAGACATGAATTCCAATGGGCGGCAGGACGAAATATTGAGGTTGTCGGGGTTCCGATCGCTTACAATTCTGAATGCACTGGAGACAATATTGAGAAGAATAGCGTGAAGTTTGTTACCGATTGGTACATGACGCAAAACATGCCAGATGACGTACCAAACGAAGGTCTGTTTCTCGCTTGTTGTAAGTTCATAGCTGATCTTGACGGCGACATGATCTACCAAATGAAGCAAGCAATTGGACCGCTGTCAAATATTCCTTTGCTCAACGGACATGTAACCTGGAGCTACATTCACTCAGTCTTCCATCTTCACGAAAGAAGTGCATCACAAGTGTATATCAACGGCCAACTTACAACAGCGGCCAGCGTCAAAAAATCAAAGCAGTCATCACTGAAATTTCAGAACAAATGTTTTGATATCGACGTGACCAAAAGAATACTTTCAGCGCAAGGTACAGGTGAAATAAAAGACTGGTCCTTCAATTTGTCGAACAACGTTATAACCCTCAATTTGCTATCATGAAAAATCCAGTGAATCAAAGAATTCCTGTGTATTATACCGGAACTGCGGATGAGTCCGTAGAAATTATGAAGGAGCGAAACCAATGCAAACCAGCAATGGCACCGTATCCGTATGAGAAGGGGAGTTATTTGCCTGAAGTCATTATCAGAAGGCAACATAATAGCACGGAAACAGATGTTGAGCTAAGAATCAGGAACGTGGCTACTGGTGCCTTTCACACTATATCAGGAGAAGAACTACTTCACGACACTGATGAATTTGATTTATACGCGCAAGAAACGACTGAGACCATAGATAGTCTTCCTTATAAAGTTCTGTATCTCACAAGGGGTGGAATTATTGAAGAATCCGACTATTTAGATTGCGGTGTTTATCAATACATATATCAGGCTGTTATCGACACTCAAACGCGATACTGGGTATCGGATTGTTGGGAGGTAAAAAACGATGAGTTCTTTGAGGATCTCACCTTTCTCACATTCACTTGCTTGAACTCAGAAGATCCAGAAGACACCGTATTCGCTGGAATAAATTTCGGCGCGTACGGTGCTACGGCTCCAGACACAGCATTTTCATTCAATGGTTGGCTCACAGGCGCAATGATCAGGCTTGCGCCGCAGTTCACAGAAGAAATCGAAGTTGATGATGCGGGTAAAGAATCTCTAGTGAAATCAACGCATAAGAAATTCTACAATATCCTCATGCCTCAGTGTCCGGTACCACTTGCAGAGATGCTTCAGGCATGTCAACACTACGTGAAAAGACCAGAGTGTGAAGTTCTAGTGAGATATCGCGGCAATGGTTATTATCTCAAAGATTTCAAATTCACACAACAGGCATACAATGGTGAGTGTGCGCCGCTTGTTACTCTTACTGTTCAGACAGATGAAGAAACGGTCGAAGCGGGTTGCTTAGATTCTCCGGCGAATACATGTCCTTTCCTTCCGATTGAAATCGTCACTCCCGAAGGCTCAGTAATTACAACGATCAATGAATATCCTGACAATGGGCAAGTTGAAATTGAATGCGGAAGTGCATCAGGAATCCTGTATAGACGTCCGGTTATTGCGCAACTTGATACCTATGCAAACTATGACATTGGTTGGTACAAACAGAACAGTGCGCTAGATTTTTCTGAGCCAGCGAATCCTCAATATATCCAAGACCTTGACTACGATCATGCGAATTGGTTTTGGATGCTCAAACACAACAACGCATTCGGTAATAAATACAGGTTCACCAATGATCAGGGTGTTCCGGCAACAGGTGGAAAAACCGGATTCACAGACGGTAACTATACATCAGGTGGAGGAACGATGTACTATGTGATCGATCACCTCACCGGATTTGGTTATTACGTACCCAACCTTGGAACATTTGGTTCATGGTCTGCAATGCTCAATAGTATCAAGACCTCACACGATTCAGGTGCGCACGGTTACACTGGATGGATGCCGTTCTACCGGAATCAGTGTTTAGGGCTAATCTTATCCAAGGCTCCATACTACACTTCAACGAATAATATCCTCAGAAGAGGTGTTGTATCCGGGGTGGCAGACACAAAGTTTATGCTCGGAGAAACCAACGAGAGCAATAGCGGGAACGCATTTTATATGCAGGACAACAACACGATTTCACAGGCTGCGAAAAGCACTGGTGGAGCCGGTTACATGTGGAGGATACACTATTAAAGATCCTTCGGGATTGATTTGTACTCAGCCTTTTTGATGTAGAAAGAACCACCAACAACAAGGCCGGTTCCAAGTATTGCAGATGTGGCTACTACTCCATCGGCCCTATCGTCTTTTGCATTATCAAAGATTGAATAACCGATTCCATAAACAATGAATCCGGTTACGATTAATCCGGTGCCGGCTCTGTATTTTTCATCCTGCTCTTCGAAATACTTTTTGGTTTGCGGTTTGCCGGGATATTGAGCGCAGCAAGCCAGTGAAAGTAGAAGGATTGTGAATGTGATTATCTGTTTCATAGATCAAAAGTAAAACAAAATTAATTTGCGTAAAACTGGAATATTATTACATTTGATCCGCTCAAGCTAGCGTTTTATAGCGTTGGACATCGTTTACCCCACTATGGTTTTGGTTTTTTAAAGGTGAAGAGCCGCTCTATATCAGGGCGGCTTTTCTTTTGGACATGATTTCCACGGATTATTACTCTATGTTATTTCAATTTTGTTTCACTCAAAAAAAGTACAATCTAAAAATTGAAATAAAATGTGCCCTCTTCCTAGTTCGCCAACACTTACTGACTGCGCCGCGATTCCCGGAGTAGTTGAAGAAATCACCTGCGCACCTGAAACCATTCCTGGTTATTACGACAGGTTGTTCGTCAGAGATATTCCTTTCGAAGACACCGACACATCTTCTGATTTTGCCGCTGCAATCGATAACTCTGGTACAGCCACTGGTGATATGCGTATGATCGAAATTTTCGACTACAAAGTAGAGCCCGGCGACATTCCTGTTGATACCGTAGAAGGCGGCCGTCAGGTTCCTGCGGGTAAAGCACCAGTGAAGCATACCTTCCGTATGTCGAACTATGCGAACTACGAATCCTTCATCCGTAAGCTGGGACATAACAAGCCGATGTATTTTTGGCTTGGTAACAACTCCAAGATCATGGGTGGCGAAACCAACTGGCAGGATGGTATGTCAGCAACCCTCGCTGTGAAGCCAATTATGGATGGAAAAGGAACGGTGACTAAATGGGAATTCTCATTCTCGGCAGAATCTCAATTCCTCCATGAGTACGTGGATACTCCATCGTCGATTTACAACTCGTAAACCTCACTTTAAATAAATGGCTGTCACCCAAAATAGCCGTTCCAATAAGATAGCCGACACTGTTGTCGGCTATTCTTATTTGACGGTCGACGATTCAAAAATCTTCACCCTTGCCGATGGTGTAGATGATGCTGACGTTACAAGCGGAATTCCAAAGGATGCCACCGGAGCAATGATCGTTGTGGAGCATCTAACCTCAGCGCCAGAAATGAGGGTGAGTACATCTACTTCGGAGCCGGATATAACAGATAAAAGAGGCGCGGCTATCTATGAAGATCAGACTGTTTTGTTCTTAGGATACTGCGCAGAAAATAAAGGTTCAAGATCGGAACTCGACAACCTGCAGTTCGCTATTGAAACCAGTGGTGAGGTCAAGTTGCATGTAACATATCTCAGATTCCTGCAATGAAGATTTTCTCGCCTGTTCGAAAGAGTATTATTTCGGCATCTGTACTAGCGGCATTGCCAAAG
>Ga0075163_10003969_pt1 | contig 19860 bp, 17 predicted proteins | sample JI1023141ADNA_FD_71478 | JGI IMG/M metagenome (GOLD analysis project Ga0075163, IMG submission 71478) | Wastewater effluent complex algal communities from Wisconsin, to seasonally profile nutrient transformation and Carbon sequestration -... | ecosystem: Engineered > WWTP > Effluent > Algae...
TTCAAGGCACGACTTGCCACAGTGACAGGGCAACCCAGCGCTGCACCGACGGAGAATTCGACGACTATGTCTGCACTTGCTCATCGCACGCTGGGCAATGGCAATGCCCCGAGGTTCGCTAAGGTATGTCCCTTGAACATGAATCGCCACCATTGCTCGACAAGGATCTGCGAAGTTTCAGCAAGGAAATCCGTGAGTCTTGGGAGTCTCTGACTGCTCGCCGTGCTGCGGGTCTGGTTCAAACGGACAAGGAGGAGCTGGCTCTCGATTTGGATCTAGCGAAGCAGCTCTGCACGGCGCTGGCAGGTCGTCCGAAGCAGTTGTGGGCGCTCGCAAAGGAGGCGGAAGTCGATGTATCGGCCTGGCTCATTGAAACCATGTTGGATCTGTCCCATAACGGTCATCTCGACGAAGCGCTGGCTTTGCGGAAGGAAGTAGGAATGCTACTTACGTCCATCGACAGAGTGGTCTACCGTCCGCTTCTGCTGGTGCTGGCGGGGCAGCATGAGGAGGCCATCACAGAGGCCAAGGCCGATCTGGCCAGGACTCCCGATGACCTTACGATTGCCGACCACGTTGCGACCGTGCTGTTTACCTGTTCCCAACTCTCCGAGGCTGAGAGACTGTCTCGCCACATCCTAACCCGCAGTCCCAGCGGCTCCCATCCACATCAAGGAGCCGTACAGAGACTCGTTGAGATTCTGCACCAGACCGGACGACACAAGGAGGCGCGACAATTCCTCTCGCAGCATGTGAGTCCCTCGGAACAGAGCGGACCACCGAGGTCTTGAGTTCTTCACCGACTAGTCAGGTTGCGCTCGTCCTGGGTACCACCTGGGACAGACAGACTCGGGCGGTGGATTGAGACATAACGAACGCTACATCATAAGGATTCCGGCGTTCGATCCAGATATGCTCGCTATCCCGCAATTCCTCGACGGTGTAAGCATCCCCCTCCCATGTGGCCGGAACTTGGTGCTAAGAAAAGTCGGCCTATGTGGCAGAGCCGCAGTTTGTGTGGTTGAGGGGGGTGTGGATCTCATCCTGCGCAGCAGAGCTTGGTAGAGCTTGAATCGGCTGCTGCGACGTGATGGCGCAAAGGAGCGAGCGCGAGGGCGAGGGCTTGGGGGTAGCGGTCGCTCAGGGAGAGGGCGCGGAGGTCGACGATGTGGCCACCGGAGTCTGTTTTCCAGCGACAACCGGGGCGCTTGAGGCGCACCTCGAACAGACTCTTGCAGGTGGCCTCGACGTTGCCGGAGCCGACGGGGAGACCGAGTCCTCGCGCCACCTGATACCGCATGTCCTCGCGGTGATTTTCAAGATAGGTGATGGCCTCATGCACGGGGCGACTGTCCCCGACGCGCACGGACTCCTTTTGGCTGTTCCGAAGTGCTTGCAGAATCTGCTCGACCGCGTCCTTTTCGTTGAGCAGACACAGCCGCCAGGAGGCCAGTTGCGCGGAGCTTCCCTCGTCGCCATGCAGCACCTTCGCCGCACTCCCAAGCTTCTCTAGGAGGTGCCACAGACCGACAAGCCGATGGACCGGATGACCCAAGCTGGCCTCCGTAAACTCTGCGCCGAGCCGATTCCATAGCTCCTTCGCTCCGTCGCACAAGAGCACCAAGAGTAGGCTTGGACAGCGGCGGAGTAGGGTTTGCACATCATCAGCAAGCGCCGTACACAGACCGTCAATATCGCCCTGCGGCATCCTCCCATACCTCAAGGTACAGAGCGACTTCCCCGTCGCATCGTGCATCGTCACAGTCGCTGCATACGCCATGCGAAACACGCGCTGCACAGAGCGCTTTGGAGCCTTCCGTTTCGGACTCCTTTCGGGCTCCTTCTCGGGACTCCTTTGCGGCTCCTCACGCGGCTCTTCCATCGGAACACTGACCCGATCCAGAGATACACTAATAGAGTGCGCACCGTCGGGAATCTCCAGCTCCTCGACCAGGATTCGCTCCACTTCTTCGCGCTTCTTTCCGTACTGTTCCCCTACCAGATGTGCGACCCGCTCAAAGGCACTGCGCGAGTACGGCAAGCGCTGCCATCTCTCGCTGGCCGCCTCCGCTTCGCGCGATGGGGCCCGCTGACACTCCCACGCCATCGTCGCTGCCACCGTCGGAAGCCATCCATCCCCCACGACTCCTGCCCGCAGCGAGACCGCATCCACCGTCGCTGCCTTCCTCTTTCCCGCCGGTCGATACAGAGTCCGCTCAAGGCTCACCGGCCCCACCATCGTATAGTAACTGCCGGCGCAGCGATGCACTCGCCGGTGACGCTCGCCTCCCACCATCACCTCCGGCGCGTCGAGATCCAGCGCCGCGAGCATCACTTGATGACAGGCCCGCTCGACGGTAGCCGCCCCTTGCGCGACCTCTTTTTCGACTTGCGCATAGTCGATACTCGTCTGATTTGTCGCTTCCTGCCGTCGCATTCTCACCGTGTCGAGCAACTCCGAAACCGCCTCAACGATTCCTTGGTATTCCGCTTCCACTTCGAGCATGATTCGCGCCACGGGGTATCCTCCATCGTTCTGGCACTGACTCCCTTTCGATGGCACAGGCTCTGCCCCATTTCCAGTTTTCTCGTCGCTATCTCCCAAACCGAACTCATCTGCGCACAATGGAAACCACACCCAAAGACAATGTGTACTGAATGCTCACATGAGAAAATTGCAACTGAGCGGAATCCGCATCTGTGATACCATTTAGTTTCCCACAACTGCTGCGAGGAGAACGAACCATGCATTTCTCTAAGTATGTGAGTCCTCTGATTAGTATGTTTTTAGGGGCCGCCTGTAATCCGGTTGAGATTCAGGAACAAACAGATGTCGCAACGGCAGCACTACGTGTGCCAAGTGCAAGTGATTGCACACCTAATCGCGGAGATTTTAGAAGCGAGAGGGTGTCCTTCGCTGTGACGTTGTTGAACGGATCTTCTGCAACTCTAGTAGGTTACATCTACAACCAAGGGACGTACAATGAGAGAACGCTGCTCGTGGCAGCACACGGCACCTCGTATGATCATCAATACTGGACTGCCCCAAGTGTAAATGGGCATATTTACTCGTTTTCTTGCTATATGGCGTATCAACATTATGCAGTCTTGGCGCTGGATCTGCTTGGCACGGGAGAGAGCAGCGGCGAGGGTCAGTTCGATGGCGATCAACTGTCCTATGACGACTCTCGACATGTTCTGAACCAGGTCGTTTCGCAGCTCAGGACGGGGAGCAATCCTCTGCGATCGAGTTTCTCGAAGATTGTCTTGGTTGGTCACTCTCTCGGTGCCGAGACCGTCCTCGGGGTACAGGCGGAGAATCATCCGGCTGATGCCCTGGTGCTGACCGGGTGGAGTCATATTCCACCGTCAACGGGCGTGAACCTCGATTTTTCGCCGTTCCTCGGTACTCCCTACATTCATCTCCCAAATCCAGTCCGCAACGCAGTTGCGTATAGTTTCAGCGCCGATCCCGCAATGGTGGCATACGATAACAACAACATGGCGGATGTCCTGCCCCGAGGGTTGTTCGTCCCGGCGATTTCAAAGATCTATCAGGCGTCACAGACAGGAGCGACTACGGTAACAGGCAAGGTGTTGTCTCAGCTGGGGGAGAACGACATTCTGTTTCCCGCTGCAGGTGCCGGAGCGGAAAGCGCATCTTTCCCGCAGGCGCAACTCACAGTTCAGACGCTACCGACAGTTGGACATGCCGTCAATTTGCATCCAGAGAATCTCTACGGCTGGGCGCAGATGTCAGAGTGGCTCCGTTCCAACAACCTGAAGTAGGGTCCCCCTAATAGGAGCACATAATAGGCGCCTATCCCTCTCTTGACTGTGTTTTGCGCTTGAAGTGTATCGGAAGAGATCGGTCAACTCCGTGCTGTAATCACGCGAAACACCGGGCACGGCGTGACGGTCACCGCCGAACGATGTGCAACGCAGTCATCACTGCTGCACAGCTTCCCTCAGCACACAGACCCTGGCGACTCTAGCTCGCTCGCTGCACGCATCCCGGCTCTAGCTGCCTCGCCAACCCACCAATATTGCTGTAGATATCGAGCGTTAGTTCGTTCTGCAATATTCACTGGTAGAAATCTGATATTCTCTGTAATGTAAATAATCTGAGGAGACTATGCAAATGAGCAATTTCGATCTCTCTGTGCTTTTCTTCTTTCAGATCGCTTTCATTTTACTGGTCTGTCGACTCACCGGTCTGGTGGCACGAAGACTCGGCCAACCGCAAGTGGTCGCCGAGATGATCGCCGGTGTATTGATTGGTCCGTCTTTACTCGGATTTCTGTGGCCAAGTGCTCAGATGTGGTTGTTTCCGAAGCAATCCATGGCCATCCTATTCTCGGTCTCTCAGGTCGGCCTAGCATTATATATGTTTATTATTGGTCTCGAGTTTGACATTGGATTAATTAAGAGTCGTTATCGAAGCGCGATAAGCGTCTCTGCGGCAGGTATCATTGTTCCATTCGCTCTGGGCTGTGCCATTGGAAAGTACCTACATGGTTCTTCATTATATTTTAGTGAAAAATCCACATTGACCGAAGCAATGCTTTTCACGGGCGCATCTATGTCCATCACAGCATTCCCGATGCTGGCTCGAATCATCTATGAAAGAGGGTTGTCGGGCACGTCGTTGGGAACCTTGGCTCTCGCTGCCGGTTCCAGTGACGACGCGGCTGCCTGGTGTGTTCTCGCGCTCGTGTTGGCCAGCTTCGGCGGAGATCCCAAGTATGCGCTCCTGGCCATCGGAGGAGGTGTGGGGTATGCGGTCTTTATGCTCACCCTCGGTAGACGCCTGCTTGCCATCCTCGGCCAGGCAGTCGAAAAGGAGGGCAAGCTGACTCCTCCACTGCTGGCTATAGCGCTGACCTTGGTGATGCTCGGCGCGTGGCTGACGGATTACATACGCATTTATGCAGTATTTGGTGCCTTCATCATGGGGGCCGCTATGCCGCGTGGTCTCTTTCAGAAAGAAGTCGAACGCGTAATCGGGCCTTTTGTCACCACCTTTCTCTTGCCATTGTTCTTCATTTACTCAGGACTCAATACCAGCATTACTCTTGTCAATAGCCCCACACTTTGGTTGCTCACATTGGGCGTGTGCCTATTCGCTACTTTTGGCAAGGGGGTCGCGTGTTGGGCAGCCGCTAGGCTAAATGGAGAGTCGAACAAGGAATCCATTGCGATCGGAGCGCTCATGAATGCTCGTGGTCTTATGGAGCTTATCATTCTAAACATTGGACTAGAGCGCGGCGTGATTCAGCCCACATTTTTTACGATCATGGTGCTGATGGCCATCCTGACTACGCTTGCGGCATCGCCGGTGTTCGATTACCTGTTCCCTTCCCATCGAACTGGCAGTGAGCCGCCTGTTCCCGAGGGGCTCCTGTAGGTGACGTACGCCGGGCGCTTAAAATCGGATCAATGGGCAGATTAAGAGGGAGGTCTAGAGTGGAGCGCTTTACCGAATCCTGTGTTGTTGGTGCCGCGGCCACGATCCGCGAGCTAACCGTTGGCCAGGCGCTGGCAGAAGCGGCCATGGAGAGGCCGACCCTCGTTGGACTCATAGATGGGGCAGAGGGAGGCTCCGCACGTCGACGTTGGACCTTCGCTGAACTTTATGAACTGGCCCAGCAAGGAGCGATGCATCTGCTCTCCGAGTTCACGCCCGGCGAGCGCATCGCGATTTGGGCACCAAGCTCAGCTGAGTGGATCCAGCTCTATTTTTCGGCAGCCCTCGCCGGACTCACAGTCGTTCCTCTGGACCCAGCTTCTCGCGCCAAGGAGCTCGGACGAGTTCTTGCACAAGCGAAAGTCTCCGGGATCTACTTGGCACCCACCTATCGGGGTACGGATCTCTTCAGCATGCTCGCGTCGGTCCGCAGAGAGTGCCCCGAGCTACGATCTGCTCGTCTGCTCACCGATTGGCGTAATGCAGAGCCGAGCGGCCAGGCCAATCGTGCGCTGCCGACAGTAGACGCTAGCCACACATCCCTGATCCTATATCCTGCCAGTAGCGTCGCGACCCCAAAAGGGGCAATGATTCACCATCGCGGAATTATTAACAATGCCCACTTTATCGCGAATCGCCTTGGCCTCTCGCCTGGGGAAGTGTGGATAAATCAGATGCCGCTCTTTCACATCGCCGGCATCCAGATCAACGTGCTTGGCGCACTTACGGCCCGAGCAAGCCAGCTTGTGTGCAATTTTGATCCCGGCAAACTGCTCGCGCTCATCGATGAAGAGCGCGTGGGCGTCATGATTGGAGCGCCGACCATGTTCGCCAAAATGCTCGATCACCAAGAGGCAAGGCATCGCGACCTTCACTCGTTACGGATTTTGGCGATCGGAGGCAGCGTGCCGTGCCCCCCGGAGCTAGCGGAGCGCTTGGAAGCGCGCACGGGGGCAACGCTCGTCAGCTTCTGGGGGATGACTGAAATGGGCGGAATGTCGCTCCAGACCTCTCCGCATGACTCATACCAGGACCGCACTGGTACCATCGGCTGCGCCCTACCATGCAGTGATGTCCGCGTCGCCGATCCCTGTACCGATATCACTCTTCCAGTCGGAAAACAAGGCGAGCTTCGTGTTCGAGGCTACCACCAGATGAAAGGATACTTCGAGCAACCGCAGCAAACGTCCATGCTCTTCGATTCAACTGGGTGGATCCGATCCGGCGACCGAGGTTGGATGGATGAACGCGGCTACTTTCATCTTATGGGACCGATGCAGGAGCTAATCATCCGCGGCTCCGAGAAGATCGATCCGGGGGAGATCGAAGCGGTCCTGTGCAGTCACCCAGCGGTCCAGCTCACGTCAGTGATTGGTCTGCCCGATCCGGTTTACGGACAAACGGTGGCTGCCGTGGTCCAAACTCATCCCGGGATGGTGGTGAGTGAGGCGGCTCTCTCGACACACTGTCGAGAAGTGTTGGCGGCATACAAAGCACCGAGCCGCATTTTCTTTATGGAACGGCTGCCGGTGCTTTCGTCTGGGCAAGTAGACCGCAGACGATTGATCGAAATACTGTTTGACGGGAATGTGCACGGGGGCATTGCTTAGGATGATGAGCTGATCCCACGCGGCTGTGGGTTATCAGGGTCAATCGCGCTCAGTTGATGCTGGTATCAGAAAACACCAAATGTGTCGAAACAATCCCAGGCGCTAGAGCAACCAGATGACAGCGGGGCGTAACCTGGCAACCGGATTCCAGTGCATCGCGCAGAACCCACAGTACCGAGGGGCTGCCAACATTGCCATGTCTCACGATCATCGCGATGGCTCGCTCTATAGGTTCGCGCAGATCCGGATAATTCACCAAAAGTCTTTTCATAACCGCTACTCCTCCCGGATGTATAAACATTGGTTCATGGCGACTCGACTCATCTAACATGAGTGCAAGTTCATCTGCGACCTTGTGTCGTATGGCCGTCCCAACCGACAAGTAGGGTTGATTATCTGCGTCTGCCGAATATGCATTTTGATCGAGCGTGTGCGGCCATAGTCTGGTCCGCAACCTACAATGTCGATATGAAAAGTGATCGCTAGCATCCGGGGCCGAGGAGAGGATCAGCGCAGCGGCTCCATCCGAAGCCAAACAGTGTGCGACAACCTGTTCCATCGATGGCACCGATCTGTGCCGGCGCAGATGGGAGAAAGTCCCCATCGTATCGACACACACAATACAGACGCTGCGTGCGCTTCCCGACTCGAGCAACGACTGGGCCACCGCGAGACCTTGCGTCGGACCGCCACATCCACCGCCGGTGAGATCCAGACAGTAAGCTTCCAGAGGAAAGACGAACCGATCCTGCAACCGACGACTGAGAGCGGGAAACCCATTGTAGCTAGAACTGACCACAATCAGGGCGTCGCAGTGAGTGGGCGACCGCTGATCGCCAAATAGACGCTCAAGAACGCGACAGGACAACTGCCAGGTGGCTGCATTCTGTGCGGCGTACCAGTCCTCTCGCTCACTCGCACTTGACAAATCAATTTCTGAATAGCGAAATTGAATGGATGATTGAGAATAGACAAAATCCACCATTTGGGCGATTCTCTCGGACCCAGAGACTCCATCTAGTGATGAACGAAAGTGCTTAGCCAGGATTGATTGATCGTAGCGATTCAATCCAGGCTCCGAGACCAGACGTGACAGATAAAATCGCTGAGACAACGTGATGCTCCTTGACTTTTTCACACTAACCAGGCGGTAATTGTTCGATGCTACTGATTAAAGAAACCACGGACTCAATGGTTTGAAAATTTTTGGCGTTTATCGAAGCATCCGGGAGTTTGACTGAGAATCTATGCTCAATAAATGCAACCAGCGACAACATTTGTAAGGAATCGATAATTCCCCACTGCAATAGTGGCGTCTGAAAAGTGAGTTCATCACCTTGTCCGTGAAGAGCATCTTCGACAATAAAATCACGAACAATATTCATCATCCGTTCTTGTGTCTCCATGATTAGCTCCCGGTGGCCCGCTTGTTGAACAAACGGGAAAGTTCAGTTTTTTTCAGAGACCAGTGCAGATAAGGCGATTCGATCAAGTTTCCCATTATTGGTCCTGGGCAACTCCATCAAAATATGTACGCTGTCGATGTTCATGTAGTGCGGCAAACGCTCAGAACAGTAACGCTTGAGGGAAACCAGCGATGGTGTTCCCGCGCCCCGACTCACGATGCACGCGAGGAGTTTCGCCTCGGTGCCGGTACCTAAAACCACGGCGGCAGCCTCTCTTACCTGAGGATGGGACAGAAGAACGGACTCTAGTTCACCGAGTTCGATCCGGAAGCCGCGGATTTTGACCATGTGGTCACGTCGACCAACGTACTCATAACACTTCGGTGATAAGCGCCGAACGATGTCGCCAGTGGGATAGATGCGACCAGATTGCAGAGGAGTCCCCCAATAGCCCAACATCACAGTTGGTCCATCGACATAAAGTTCCCCTTCTTCGCCAACGTCAGCGATCGTCCCATCCAAGCGTTGTGCCCACACTCGGTCTCCGGAGCAAGCGCAACCAATCGGAACTGGCTTCATCATATCCATCTGAAGAGTGTCAACCTCATGAAATGTGCAAACATTGGTTTCAGTTGGTCCATAAAGATTGAACAATCGGCTATTCTTCCAACCATCACGCAAGTTCCTGAGATGCTTAATAGGAAAAGGCTCACCAGCAAACAGCACGACACGAGGACCTTGCGGCACGGTCTCGAATAGCGACGATTGCTCCATCATTAAAATCAGAGCAGACGGAACAGAGTACCAAACCGACACTGGATTATTTAACAACCAGTTGGTCAGCGCACGAGGCGAGAACGATATAGCTTCAGGAATCAACGAAACAGTCCCACCGATTTCGAATGCCGCATAGAGATCTAGAACAGACAGATCAAAATGAAACGGCGCATGACTGGAAAATACGTCACTCGCAGTAAATGAGAATTCCTTGACTGACCACTCAACAAATGCCAGGGCATTAATATGGCTTATGCAGACTCCTTTTGGCTTACCGGTGGAACCAGACGTATACAGAATATAGGCAAGTTCATCGTCGCCAGTTAGTTCATACCGCGGGGGATGAGCGTAGGTGCCAGTTTCTGCCCAGAATAGACGGTCTGGTTGCTGGCCGCCGTTGCCGTCATGATCAAGCAGAAGATATCTAGCATCGATCGGCGGAAGCTGATTTGCTCGACCAGAGGTTGTCGCAATTACCGATACGGAACAGTCACGTATGATCTTCTCCGCACGTGGTGCCGGTGATAATGGGTCAATTGGAACATATACGGCACCAATTCGTAGGGCCCCCTGCATTAGTGAGATAGACAGCTGCGTTTTCTCATTCCAAATCGCGATGCGATCTCCGCGTTTCAAGCCGAGTTCGATTAACGCGGAGGCGGCTCGGTCTGCATCACGATCGATGCTGCCATAGGTTACTGCTTCTCCATCAAAAATCACCGCAATCGCATCAGGTGCGCGCTGAGCAGAGGCAAGGAAAAGCCTGGCCAATTGTTTCGACATCACGGAGCTCCAGTAATCAGAACACGCTATTGCCAGATCATTGTCAATCAGTTTCACCAGCTGCGGTTAGGATGCGCTCAATATCCATTTTATCGTAGCCACCACTAAGAAGCACAATGAAGCGCTCGCGAAGCAACGGAATACGCCTAGCTCGACTGATGATGTTGTTAGGATCTTTGCTGGCAAGAATCTCATACCAGTTATAAATCATCTTGAAAATTCGCTCACTCGGGTAGCGAATTTTGTCCTCATATACTTTTAGTTTCTTGGCTGAAAAGTCATTGTCGGAAAACCCTGAGATGATGGCCTCAGCTGCATAAATGCCACCTCTAATCGCAATAGTCACACCAGCGGAAAAGACTGGGTCAATGAACATCGCCGCATCACCAACAAGAAGGAAGCCATCTCCAACGAAATTGTCATTCAGATATGAAATATTTGATATTGTATGCATGTCCATAATCTGTCTGGCGCCTCGAATCCATTCGGAAATCTTTGAACTAGACTGTACTGAAAAATCAAACCGTGCCTGTGGTCCGCCCTTGATGTGACCAGCCAGTTTGGCATCAAGCACAACACCGACGCTAACGATATTGTTGGCAAGTGGTATATACCAAATCCAGCCATTGTCGATGGTGTGAATATCTGTCATCGCGGAGCCATCGATCACTTCGCCAAACTTCACAACATCATGTGGGTCTCTTCGGAAGGCACCTTCGAAGTGTGTGAAATGTGCAATTTTATTGAGAATTGGATCTGGACGGCGCCAGCCAAGCTTTCTGGCGATAAGAGCGTCACGTCCCGAACCATCGACAACAACTCGCGCGAAAATAGGGTGTGTCGCCCCTCTGTTTGGTCCGGCCATTACGCCAATCGCCTGGCGGCCCTCGAATAGAACATCTCCTACACTCCACTCCTCACGGACTTCAACGCCCTTCCGCTTGGCATTCTTGAGCAGGATCTCGTCGAATCGGGCCCGCTCCACATGATAGGTCCAAGGACGCTTGAAGTAATCTGGATACTCTGCGGTAAGGAGAACGACATCATCCTGGGATCCAAACATCCCAAAGTTAATCCCTTGCTTGACAACAAATCCTGCTTGGGCGAGATCATCGACCACACCTAGGCGCTCCCAGAGCTCCCAACCTGCCGGCAGCAACGACTCGCCAATACGAAATCTCGGAAATCGCTCCCGATCTAGCAAAAGCACCTTTTGGCCATGGTCCGCCAAGACCGTTGCAGTGCTGGAGCCAGCAGGACCACCACCAATGACAACTACGTCAAATGACTCCTCTTTCATATAGAAGCCCTCCGGTCTGTGCAATTTGTGATCTATTTTCATGATAGCCTAGAGAGGCAGGCACATCTAGAGGGGTTTTCATGGACTTCAGCTGGAGCGCTCAACAGCAAGAAAACTACGACCGAGTAATTGTATTCACGCGTGAGCATCTTTCTCACGATGTAAGAGAACGGGAAAGGTTGCACCTATTCCGTATCGAAGATTGGCGCAAATGTGGGGATTTTGGTTTACTGGGTCTGTGCGCCCCAACCTGTTGGGGTGGATTGGGCCTCAGTGCCCTGGATTCAGCTTATTCGATCGAGGCGTTTGGCCGAGGATGCCCCGATATGGGTTTGGTCTTCTCTGCAGCAGCTCACCTCTTCGCCTGTGTCCACCCAATCTCGGTGTACGCGACCACCGAGCTACGTGACCGAGTCCTCTTGGGCCTGTGCAATGGTTCATCGATCGGAGCCAACGCGATCACGGAGCCCGAGGCAGGCTCCGACGTCTTCGCTCTTCGCACAACCGCCAGGCGCGACGGTGGCACCTACGTTCTCCAAGGCTCAAAGAACTACGTTACCAATGCTCCAGTGGCCGATAAGTTCCTGGTGTACGCCATGACGGACGTAACTGCTGGATACCTCGGGGTCTCGGCGTTTGTCGTTGATCGCCAGTCGGCTGGTCTGCGGGTGGGCCAGCCATTCGAAAAGATGGGTCTCTCTTCGTCGCCGATCGCTCCGATTTACTTCGACGAGGTACATGTGCCGGTCGAGAATCGCGTCGGTGACGAAGGAGAAGGGGCGGCGATTTTCTCGGCCTCCATGCACTGGGAGCGCGCTTGTCTTTTCGCTGGCTACATTGGTGCGATGGACAGGCAGTTGGACCAGGTGTTAGAATACGCCAAGAGCCGCAGACAGTTCCGTCGCTCCATTGGCAAGCACCAAGCACTTGCTCATCGAATCGTTGACATGAAGCACCGTCTGGAGTCGTGCAGACTGCTACTGTATCGTGCGTGTTGGCTATTGGATCAAGGCCGCGATGCCACGGCTGCAATATCGATGGCGAAGCTCGCCGTGAGCGAAGCTGCAGTGGCATCGGCAATCGATGCCATCCATGTTCATGGCGGAATTGGATACATGAAGGAGGCGGGGATCGAAAGTGCATTGCGCGATGCGATCCCGGCGACGATCTTCTCTGGAACCTCTGAGATACAGAAGGATCTCATCGCAAAGCACCTTGGACTATAGCTGGGCTCAAGCCATAATCACACCGCCGCTCACATGAAAGACATTTCCAGTGCTGTAGGTAGCCTTGGTGGTTACGAAGCCAACCATCGCAGCCACCTCCTCGGGAGCGGCGATTCGGTTTTGGGGCACCATTGCGATCATGCGCGCTCGTTGTTCTTCGCTCAGTGCTTGAACGAGGTCCGTGTCAGTCAGGCCAGGGGCAACCGCATTGACCCGAATTCCGCGAGCGGCAGTCTCGACAGCGAGGGCACGAGTGAGTCCGATCAGTCCGTGCTTCGACGCCACGTAACTTGCTGCCCCGCGCTGGCCCATGAAGCTCGATGCAGAAGCGATATTCACAATCTGTCCCGCTTGAGCTTTGAGCATCGACGGCAACACCGCGCGGCAAAGATAGAACACTGCGCTCAAATTTGTATCAAGAACCTCGTGCCAGTCAGCATCGACCATCTTGTGTAACAAGGCCGACCTCTGAATTGCGGCGTTGTTCACCAAAATGTCAATGTGACCATACTCGCTCAATGTGTCTTTAATGAGTTGATTCGCTTCAACAGATTTGGCTACATCTGCGCGGAATGCGCGACACGTACCGCCGCGCGCGGTTATCAGTTGGAGCACCTCTTCAGCGCGAGCCTCCTCGCTGCGATAATTGAGTGCGATCTGGGCACCTAGACGATTAAGCTCGATCGCAATCGCTCGACCGATTCCGCGTGAAGCCCCCGTAATCAATGCCACTTGTCCGCGCAAGGCATCTTGTTGCTCTGGCGGGTGCGTCATCTTGCTACCCCTTTTTACGAAAGCCGACAGTCAATAGACCAGAATTGTACCAGCAATCAGCTCGTCGATTGCGATCTTTGGGGCTCTTCGCGATCCAGCGTAGGTGTTGTTGAGGTTGGTTTGACATGGCGGGCCTCTGCTGCGTGAGTTAGGTTCCGGTGAGTTTGAACTGGGACTCGTGGATGAAGAGGATGCGGAGGGCGAGGAACTCGGTGTCGCGGTGGCCGTAGGCGCGGCGGTTGAGAACCTTGATCTTGTTGTTCACTCCTTCGAGCGGGCCCGTCGAGATCGGGCACAGGTACCAAGAGAGAATCCGGTCCTGGGCTTGCTCGAGGGTGTCGCAGAATCGGTTGAGGGGTCGCAGTCCGAGCTCGCGGGCGGTTCGTAGCCACTGCTGCAGTAACCAGTGCGCGTGCAGCTGCGTCGGCTGCTCCCAAAGGAGCCGGAGTTCTTCCTTGAGCAGATAGACCCGGTGGAGCGTGTCGTTGGCGCGGAGCAGAGTGTCCAGACGACTGCTGTCCGCGGGGTCCTGTTCGACGCTGTAGCGATTGCGCAGCAGCAGGTAGCGACCGCCTTTGAGGACTTGCTTGCCTTGGGACTGCAGCCGATTCTGCTCGCTGCGGCGCACCTCGTCGAGAACCTCGTTCATCATCTTGGTGATGTGGAAGCGGTCGTGGACGATGAGCACGCCGGGGGGACCGTCCTTGAGGATGGCCGACAGGAAGGCCGTGGACATGTCCACAGCGATGGCTTGGAGCTTGGCCCGCACCGCGCGCAACATGGCAAAGAAGGGGGCCAGTGCGGAGCGGTCCTTTCCGACGCCCACGTAGAGCACCTGTCCGGAATCTACGTCGACCACGACAGTCAGGAAGTGGTGCGGGCTGCGCACGAAAATCTCATCGATGGCGATGCGACGGACATGGCGCAGACGACGACGCTCTTTCTTGCGTCTCAAGTCCGACATCAGAATGTCCTTGCACAGGTGCCAATTCATCTGCAGGTACTGAGCGACGGCCGACAGAGTCATTTGCTGACAGAGGTCCAGCACCAGGCGAGCCAGCGCAAAGGAGTAGCTCTTGCGTGGCGAGGCGAGGTCGCGGGACTCCTGTTTGAGCTGGCCGCAGCGTCGACAGCGGAGTCGGTGCAAGTGGAGGACCAGGAAGACCGTTCGTCTGCCAATGGGCAAGGTCCGGACCTTGACTTCCGCGCAGCCCTCCAGGGTGACACCGGGGTAGTGGCAGGCCGCGCAGCGACGAGCGTATCGCTTCTTTTGCAGATGAGCGTAGACCGAACCGTCGCGGTACTCGGTGCGCAAAAGGGTATAGGAGCGGATGCAAAAGGCGTGGTACAGGAGGCTGGTGGTCATCGGGGGACTCCGGAGCGGTGACACTCTCCAGATAGCTCCCGATGTCCACACTTTGCCAGCCCGCAAAAGGCTCAGCGCTCCGACGCTGGCGAGCCCATCAACTCACAGCAAACGCATCCTTTGTCCACCTACGCTGGATCGCGAAGAGCCATTTTTAGTGGCAAAATAGGGATATTGTGCAAATTTTTACCGAGTGATACGATAACTCTATCCAATGAGCGAGCGCGACTCGTCAAACGGCTCCCGAAAGGGAGCATCTAAATCCGGCAGCAACAGGGCTCGATCCGCAGCCATCTACAACACCACCCGAATCGTCAACAAACACCTCGAGCGCGCCGCAAAATGGGAATCTCCCCCCGAGCAAGACAATGCCTCGGCCCGCGCCCCGCGCGCCGCGAAGCCGCCGCCATCGCCGGAAGACATTTCACGGCGCATCGCCAGCGAGCAATGGGAAGAGCTCAAGGGATACGAACCATGGGCCAGCCTGGACCCACAACACTGCGTCGGCACACAGAACGCTCTGCGTAGCAAAAAGTGCGTCTATACGGTCGTGGCTCGCGATTCCTTGATCGAACATCAAGGCAGGGCGATTTGCGTTCTGAGTGGCCAAGTCGTCCTGGCCTTTGTTGAAAACAACTGGTTGGCGTATGAGAAGTCTCGTCAGCAGCGCCTTGCTTCGACGGTCGGCGTGAAGACAGAATCCGCAGCCGAAGTGGTAAAGGAAGAACTCGAACGACGGCGTATAGAAGGGATTCTCTCCCGTCGGATGGCTTTCAATGTTGCGTATTTTCAGAGTGGCGAAGTAGTCGATGTTCAATCGTTAGTATCAGAGCTTCTGCCATTGGAAGACAAATATCCAGGGTGTAGTCTATGCATTTTTACGTCAGCTAATAGTGCATTGCTCAGTGTTCTGCATGATGAATTCATAGGCTGGAGCAGGACACTGGGTAACCCGATATCTGATTATCTTCAAAGTGGACAGTCGTCAGCACTCAACCGCTTGCCTGGGCGGGCAGGCGTCTCCCCTCGTGCAAACGACTTCTTGATTCGTCAAGGTCTGTCGATCGCCGATACGGTGCGCTTGCTGGATCAAGAGCATTGCATCTCATGCCGTGCGTGTGAACAGGCCTGCTCTGCGTTGTACGGTCGTAACCGTCTGCGTATCGATTTAGGAAGCAATTTTTATCAATTCAAAGCAATTGGTGCATGCAGAACCTGTGTAGATCAGCGCTGCGTGTCTGCATGCATATATGATGCAATTCAATTCGACATTAAAAAAGGCGAAGTAATCATCGATGATTTTAATTGCACTGGATGTTCAGAGTGCAGCACGGCTTGCCCCTACGACGCCATTGAGATGCGTCAAACAGATGCGTCCTTGCCATTTGGGGCCAAGCTCGAACTGCGTATTGTTCAGCAAAACCAGGAACGAAGCACCAGGCAGGAAAAACCTCGCAATATCGCCGACACGGCGCGTCGTCGAATAGCCAACAAGTGCGATCATTGCCAGAGCTACGACGGCCAGCAGGCCTGTCTTGCCGCCTGCCCCGGCGGAGCCCCGACTCTATTCGAACTGTCACCCACCGACGCGGTTCTCGCCCTCAGCGCGAAGGATCCCGACTGGAAGCCGACGCAAAAGATCGCGCCAGCTAAACACGACTATCGTCAAGTTACCGCCCTCTGGGCCATATCGTTATTATTTTTCTTCATTGGTAGCATTGAAGTACTTCTGCGCATCATGAACATATCCCCTAGATCTAAGGGCGTTGTTGCGCTTTTTCTCTCCCTGCGGAAAGAGGGTGCGTTTTTAAATTTTTCACAATATCCTCATGACCTCACGTTGATTATTGCATTTGGGGCAATCGGCACTGTGCTGATGTTTTTCGCCATGATGTTCATTTTACGTCGCATCTATATGAGTAATCCCATGCCGATTCGAACTGCGCTGGGCAGATGCATTCGCAGCATTATTATGGAGGTTCTGGGTAACATAAAATTCCATTCTTGGGCGGGCACGGCGGCTATTCTTTTTATAACCTTGCATTCGTTTGGTCGCTTCAGTCAGTTCGAGGCAGTGTCTGCCTCCGTTGCCTTTGCTATCACAGCCATAAGTGGGATTGTGATCCGACTGTGCGGCACGACTGGCAAGGCGCTCATCGCCAAGGCTCAATCGGGAATTCAGTCCTGGTCGCAGGAAGTTCAGCCTCTTCGAGCTTCTGGCGCAGAGCTTTCGGCCATCGAGGCGCTATGCATCCAACTCACGAGCGAGTATCGCGCCGCCACGACGGGACGCGGCGCCGTGTGGTCAGCCCTCTGGCTCCTTGTTCGAGATGGTATCTCCAGCAAACGTTATAAAAAACGGCTTGAGAAAATGCTCGGTAGCGGCGGCTTAAGCACTGCGAAACGCGATTTCTCAAAATTGCTCGAATCACGTATCCGCTGGCATCGCCATATCGTCGTATTGCCCGCGCTCGATCCGATCGGCACAGTAGCTCGTTTGGGTCATCTTCCGTTTAGCATCGTTCTTGCGATTATCACGATTGCTCACATTGCTGTGAGCGTATCCAGATTTAGAGGTTGATCTATTCTTGTGAGAGAGATCACATGTCCAGTATATATTTGCTAATCAAGCGCTGCGCAATTATTGTATTGATCGTGCTTCTTTGCTCCTGTAAACAGGACTATAAGCGTGCAGTCAGCCACCAGGAGATCCCCTGCTCCGATGGAGCTTGTCATAAGCAGGAGAGGGATAAGGTGCGCCCCGACCGGTGCCTAGCCTGTCACCCAGAAATCATTCGCGCGCAAAAAGCGAAGATAGGTTTGCATGTGCAGCCTGAAGTTATCAACGAGCCCTCGTGTGCGGAACGAGGGCAATGCCACTATGAGCACCGCACTGGCGTACTCCTGCCCGAAGGCTGGCAGGACCAGCTTAGAGTCGCGGGAGTCCATGCCCGAGTCTCGGGTTTTGATCTGGTCGGAGCCCACGCGAAGACTGACTGCGGACAGTGCCACAAGGGGCAAGATCGACGACGCATCTCCTGTCTGAATGCTTCCAGCGCCTGCGTGAGTTGCCACGCCACGAACTCGCCCCACGGTGCCGTGCGAGTCGCCAATTTGGACTGTCAGCGCTGCCACACCGTCACAGGATGGAAACCGCAGCTCCAGTTTGACCACCGGGAGGAGACGCAGTTCCCGCTGGAGGGGAAGCACCAAGAAGTGCCCTGCATCCGCTGTCACAAGGAGCGCAAATTCCGCATACCCATCAAGCAGTACGCGGACTGCGCGCCCTGCCACCAGAGCAAGCACGGCAGCACTTTTGGGAAGGAGGAGTGCCAGACCTGCCACACGGCGGCGGCGCGCAACTTCATGACCATTATCCCGTTCGCTCATGATCGAACTCGCTTCCCGCTTACCGGTGCCCATGATTTCGCGCGGATGAAGGACAAGTGCCAGACTTGCCACAAACCCGAGGCGGACGGAGTGCCGAGGATGGAGTGCTCTTCGTGCCACAGGAACCCGCACCAGACCCGCTTCAATCAGCTGCAGTGCATCGCCTGCCATGTTGGCACCACCTGGAGTGAGTCCGCGCTCAACCACGGCAAGTGGACCCGCTTCCCACTGACCGCCAACCACGTGGCTGCCAAGCTCAAGGACTGCCGCTCCTGCCACCGTGGCCAATCACCGTCGGACTTCGAGGACCTGCGTGGCCTGGTCACAGGCAGCGGCCCGGCCAAAAGCTTCCCGGTCAACTGTCTAGGCTGCCATGCGCACGCGAAGGCCCACAATAGACAGTTCACCAGTCGGCAGTGCCTGGACTGCCACGAGCGCCCGGGCAAGGTGCAGCCAAAGGCCTGCCGCGGCCCTAACGGGGATCGGGACGAGGTGTGCCTCAACAAGATGGCCTGGTTTGGGCACGGCACCGGCAAGCCGTTCCAGCTTAGCGGCGGTCATGACCTTGGGCGCATCAAGGACAAGTGTCAGACGTGCCACCGCAACCGCGATGCTGACCAGGCCTTCGTCAAAGTCTCGATGGACTGCGCGAACTGCCACGGTGACAAGGACAGACATCGCGGCGTCCTGGGGCAGCAGTGCGAGCGCTGCCACGACTCCCACACTGGCACATGGAAGAACACCGCGCGGTTCAATCACGGGCTGCGCTTCCCGCTGGTGGGGGCACACAAGAGGCCCACCGCTTGCAGGAAATGCCATAAGGGCGACAGCCTCGCGACCGCGTTCAAGCCACTCTCCACCAATAGAAACTGTGGGGACGCTGAGTGCCACAAGGGGAAAGTGAAGTACAGTAAACACGGAGACAAGTACGGCGACTACTGCGGTGATCGAGCGGGCTGTCATAGCCCGCTCCATGGCCGCTTTCTCGACCCGGAGAAGCTGGAAGGGATGAACCCGTGAGTGCCATCGAGAGCACAGCTCGACTGCGACGTCAGCGAATCATCGCGGTGCTTGCGCTTTGCACAATCCTGCTTTGCTTCGCGTCCGTGCGTCGGAGCGACGCCCAGGTGAAGAATCTATTTCACCAGCCCAGCCTGGGCCAGGAGTGCGAAAAGTGCCATGTAGGTCCGCTGGGGAAGATAAACGGCTTCGACCACAACCGTCAGACCAAATTCGTGCTCGTCGGCAAGCACTTGGACCTGGCTGCGCACAAGCGGTGTCAGTCATGCCACCCCAATGAGCTCAAGACGAATGAGGCCAAGCCGAATGAGCAGTTGCGCCAGTGGCGGAGTGGGCTCCTACTGTGCAGCGACTGCCACAGCCAGGACGACGTGCACAAGCGCCTAAATGACGACGTGTACAAGGGCCCAAACGCCACCGCCTGCGACAACTGCCACACGCCAGCCGGTTGGAAGCCAGTGTTTGGCAGTGGACAAAAAGACCTGAAGGACCTGATCCCGATACAAGATCGGTGGCGCATCGGCTACACAGGACGTTTTTGGGATCCTTACAACCAGAATGTTCTCAAAGGTGACTATGCCATCGACGGCAAGAATTCCTTTTTCGCATTGACGCTGATGTCGGACACGCTGGTCGAGGCGCGCTATCTGCCAACCCCTCAGGGAGCTAGCCCCACGTCACCAGGGTCGAGCGAGTTCTTTGGCAGCGGCAACCAGATTCTGGTGAACCAGAACATCATCG
>Ga0075163_10003970_pt1 | contig 19857 bp, 12 predicted proteins | sample JI1023141ADNA_FD_71478 | JGI IMG/M metagenome (GOLD analysis project Ga0075163, IMG submission 71478) | Wastewater effluent complex algal communities from Wisconsin, to seasonally profile nutrient transformation and Carbon sequestration -... | ecosystem: Engineered > WWTP > Effluent > Algae...
TGGACCGCGCCACCAGCGGCGCGTTATTGATTGCCTTTGACGCAACCATGGCACGTCAACTCGGCGAACAATTCATGTCACGCGAGGTGGGCAAGACCTATCTGGCCATCGCGCGTGGACACCTCGACGACAGTGGCAGCATCGACCATCCGCTGGATGCGCCAGGCAAGCCACAACCGAAACCTGCGCTGACCCACTATCGGCGCCTCGCGAGCATCGAACTGCCGATTGCGCTGGGACGCTATGACAGCGTGCGCTACTCGCTGCTGGCGCTGCAACCGGAAACCGGGCGCTATCGCCAACTGCGTCGACATCTGAAGCACATCTCTCACCATCTGATCGGCGATACCAGTCACGGTGAGGGTCGGCACAATCGCCTGTTCCGAATCGAATTCGGCGTGCATCGCATGCTCCTGCACGCCTGGCGCCTGAGTTTCCAGCATCCTGCCCTGGGCACGCCGCTGGACATCAGTGCGCCACTGGACGCCGACTGGCAAAAACTCATGCAGCGGTTCGGCTGGGAAACCGCCCTGCCCGCAGAGGATCCCTTCGACAGTCCAGCTCAGTCCAGTGCAGGCAGCACGCCATAGTCACGCAGCAATGTCTCGCACAAGCTGCGCCACTGTGTCGCGGCGTTTCGCGATGTCACCTTGCGCCACACGGGACGTCGTTCCGCCAGCGCGTCCGCCACGGCCACGGAGCGACTCAACCACGGCTCAGCCACCTTGAAATTGCCCGCAATCTGCTCGGCGATCCGCCGGTGCTGCTTGGCCTGCGGGTTCATCAGATTGATGACGAAATCGGCAGGACGCATGGCAGGATTGAGGTTCTCGCCAATCGAGGCGATCTCCGACAACACCGTCGCGACCCCATCGACGGAATAGGACTCGGGCACCAACGGCACCAGCACGCGATCTGCGCAAGCCAGCGCCGTCATCAGCCGCAAGCCCAAGGCGGGCGGCGTGTCGATCACTACGACGTCGTACTGCTTCGCCAATGCCTTGATATGTCCCATCGCGGAGAAGCCGGAGGAAAGGTTCTGTCGATCCACACCGGTCAAGCCTGCTGCGGCGGGCAGCAGATCGATACTGGCGTCGGCGGTGTGCATGGGCTGTGGCAGATCGATCTCGGTAAACAGCGCGTCGGACGATGCCCGCCCATGCTTGTCGATGCGTGCGATCAAGGTGGCGCTGAGATTGCTCTGCGAATCGAGATCGATCGCCAGCACGCGCCCTTGTTCCGCCGCGCGAAAGACCAGGTGCGCTGCCAGCGCGGTCTTGCCCACGCCACCTTTGTTGTTGCTGACGGTCACGATCACGTTGATGGCCTCTGTCGCAGTGATGGGTGCAATGTAGCGCGAGACGCCGCAGGTCGACAGCGACATTCGCGGCGACCGATGTGCGGCCAGCCGCTGTTCGGTCTGCAACATGCATGCCCTTGCGAACCCTCGTCCATGCCAAAGGAGTAACGCCATGACCAAGACCGTACTGATTACTGGCGCAGGCAGTGGGCTCGGTGCTGCCTTTGCGCAGCGTTACGCGAATTTGGGATCGTATGTCGTGGTCGCTGACGTGAACGCAGTCCGCGCCGAGGAGATCCGCGCGCAGATTTGCGCACATGGCGGGCAGGCGATGGCGGTCGCGATGGATATCACCCGCGAAGAGGACTGGGAAGGCCTGTTTCAGACGCTTTCGGCGCAAAACATCCAGGTGGACACGCTGATCAACAACGCCGGTGTGGCATCAGGGGGGCCAACGCTCGCCGCAGATATCGACGAGTGGCAGTGGATGCTCGATGTGAATCTGCTGGGCATGGTTCGTGGCTGTCGTCGTTTTGTTCCGGACATGCTGGTGCGAGGCCACGGGCAGATCATCAATATAGCCTCGTTCGCCGGTTTGGCGGGTGCCCCAGGGCTGGGAAGTTACGGCGTCACGAAAGCTGCCGTCGTCGCCTTCAGCGAGTCGCTGCGCGCCGAACTGGAACCGCATGGGGTTCGCGTGTCAGTCGCTTGCCCCGCATTCTTCAAGACGCGCTTACTGGATAGCTTCCGTGGCACGCCGCGCATGCTGAAAACCGCCGCCAAGCTCATGGAGGAGGCGACGCAAACGGCCGATGACATTGCCGCAGCCATTCAGCGTTCCGCAGAACAGGGCGACTTCCTGATTATTCCTACCGCGACCGAGCGCCGCCGTTGGTGGTGGAAACGACATTTTCCCAATGTCTACTTCGCGCAGATGAAAAAGCTGATGGCGCGCAGAACAGCGTGAACGGCCACTGAGATCAAGCGCAGCCCTAGGTTTCAGATCGCTACGTGGCGTAGCAATTGCATACGGGACCGCTTTACTCCAAAAATCTTCTTGACCGAAGCAGACGGGTGACGCAGGCTCCGGCTGAAGCCTTTGGGGGGCTTCATTGCTGCGTATTGCGAGATCGTTTGCCGTGATTGGCGTGGAACGCGTGCGCGTAGAGTAAGTACAGGGGAAAACATGCCGATAAGGGACACTCATGGCGAGCGGGGTGGGCATGCGACGTTTCGCAGGGCTGCCCTGCTCGGCTGGGGCGTACTGGTGGCATTGTATTGCGCTCTGTTTGCGCTGCTTTGGCGAGGCATGCAGGAGCAAGAGCGGGGATCCGAACGCTTGATAGCAAGCGTCAGCAACCACGTCGCACAACTTGCCGCTTCAACCTTGGAAGGCATCGAACGCTCGTTGATCGGCCTTCGCCAGCACTTAGCCCAGGTTCGCATCACGCACCCTGATCTCGAAATTTCTCTGCCAACCAATTTGTTGCACGATGTTCGCTCGCGCCACCCCGAACTGATTGACTTGCGTGTGGTGGCGGTTGATGGCGCCAGCTGGATCGACCGCGATTGCGAAAGCCAGGGAACATTGAAGCGGGCATGCATCGATGCGCCGTTTGAGCGCGACGGCATCTGGCGCCTCCCGCTGCGCATTCCACTGGACGAGACACATACCCAATGGATTCAGGCTGATCTGAATTTGCGTTGGCTCGACTTGCTGGCGACTCAACAAGACCTTGGGGACAAGGGCAACTTGCTGGTTTCCCACCGATCTGGCGCCATACTCGCCGGCTCGGGCGGTGGGCCACATGCGGGAACCCGCCATCCACCGATGAACTCCAATGCTGCGGGCGAAGTGGTGGGCAAATATCGCCCGAGGATCATCAGCTCTGAGGGCGGTATAGACCCATCTCGCTCCTCCGTCTTCCGATACTCGTCCACCCGGATGATCGGTCCTTATCCGTTGCAAGTCAGCGCAGGCTCGGCACACGAAAGCGCATTGGCACTCTGGCTTCCGGCCGCTCTGCTGGTCGTTTTGATGTCCATAAGTGGCATGGTTTGGTGGGCTGCATTGCGGCTACTCGCGCGCAACTACCTTCAGCAGAGAGCGTTTGCCAGTGAGCTGCAACAGAGTAGCGATGCTCTGCGCCAAGCACAGGAGATTGCACAGATCGGCGGATGGAACATCGGCGGTAGGCCGCATGAATGGCATGGCTCGCGCGAACTTTCCGCGCTTCTTGGCTTTGCTGATGTCATTACCGCCGAGGACCTTGAACGAGTGCTTGAAGAGGAGGATCTGCGTCAATTGAAGCAGCGCTGCACTCACCCCTCCATCCGCCACGGCGGTCTGGATGTCGAGGTGCGGATTCGTCGCCCAGAAGGTGAATCCGGGGTCCTGCGAATTCGCGCGGCACTTCAACGGGAAGGATCGGATTTCGTCCTGCGAGGTACCGCACAGGACATCACCGATAGCGTACGTGTCCTGGAACGACTTCGTGATACCGAATCCCGCTATCGATTCCTGTTCGCCAATAACCCGATGCCACTTTGGATCGTAGCGGCAGATGACCTTCGCTTCTTGGAGCTCAATGGCGCCGCTCTCTCGCATTATCAGCGTAGCGAGGCGGACTTTCGCATGATGGGACTGGATGAACTGCTGCCCATCGAAGACCGTGGCCGCTTACGGCGCAGTCTCACTCTGAGACAACACGACGAGCGCTCGGCTGACCTTTGGCGTCATGTTCGTGGTGACGGCGAGATTCTGCACGTTCTGGTCTACTGCGTGCGACTGGATTACCAGGGCGTTCCCGCTTGGCTGATGTTGTGCATGGACATCAGCGACTGGATTCAATCCGAGCAGGAACGCGCCGTGAGCGAGCAGCGCTTTCAATTGGTTGCACAGGCGACCAGCGATGCAATCTGGGACCTGGATCTGGCAACCCATCGGCTCTGGTGGAGCGATTCGTTTTACGAAACCTTCGGCTTCAAACGCGAAGTGGTCGGTGATGAAGTGGTCTTCTGGCTGGACCGCATTCATCCAGATGACCGGCTTCGCGTAGAAACGTCTTTTGCCGCCTTCTGCAACGGCGAAATGGATCAATGGCAGGAGAGCTATCGCTTCCGTGATCAGAACGGTCGCTACATCGACGTCCATGACCAGGGAAAGTCAATTCGAAGCGATTCGGGGCGCGTGCTTCGTGTCGTCGGCGGCATGATTGATGTAAGCGAAAGACATCGCTATGAACGTGAGCTAGCCTGGCAGGCCAGTCACGATACATTGACGGGTCTGCCGAATCGCATCGCCGTCACCCAGAGGATTTCCGCGGCCATCCTGCGCGCCGAGCGCGATCGCTCGGAAGTGTGTGTGCTTCTGATTGATCTCGATCATTTCAAGCTCATCAACGACAGCCTTGGGCATGCCACTGGTGATGAGGTGTTGAAGGTAGTTGCCTTGCGGCTGAGCACCCTGTTTGCCGGTGACGCTCAGGTCGGTCGGTTTGGTGGGGATGAGTTCGTCGCGGTAATTCCCCACGGCATTGATCGTGTCGCGCGACAACAGCTGCTGCACCTGATCGCTGAACCGATCGAATTGTCGGGTGGCCTTCGATATGTGACGCCAAGCATTGGCATGGCTTGCTATCCAGCGCATGGCGAGGACGCCGACCAGCTGTTGAAAAATGCAGACTTGGCGATGTACCGAGCAAAGCAGCAAGGGCGGAATACATGCATTGAATATGACCGGAGTTTCGAGACAGATGTTGATGATCGACTGGACGTGGTGTCACGCCTTCGTCGCGCCCTGGATGACGGCGAGTTCGTTCTGCATTTCCAGCCTCAATTTACGGCCGACTCGAGACAATTGACCGGAATTGAGGCATTGGTGCGCTGGCAACACCCGGAAAAAGGCCTGCTACCCCCGGCGCAATTCATTCCGATCTGCGAGGAGAGTGGGCTGATCATCCCGCTCGGGCGCTGGGTATTGCGCGAAGCATGTCGCCATCACGCACGATTGCAGCAGCTTGGTCGCGGTGACCTGTCGATTGCGGTCAACGTCTCGGCAGCCCAATTCCTGCGTGGTGATCTACTGGAAGATCTGCGCGCCCTGAAGGCTGAATTCGCGCTGCCTCCCGGCGCGATCGAGTTGGAACTGACCGAAAGCGTGGTGATGGAGAGTCCGGAGGTCGTCATCTTGGTCATGCAAGAACTGCGTGACTTGGGTGTTTCGATGTCATTGGATGATTTCGGTACTGGGTACTCCAGTCTGGCCTACCTCAAGCGACTACCGTTGGATCGGCTCAAGATTGATCGTGCGTTCGTTCGCGACCTCCCACAAGACGAGGACGATGCGGCGATCTGCACCTCCGTCATCGCCCTGGCCTCGGCATTGAGGCTGAGAGTGGTTGCGGAGGGGGTTGAGATGCCCGAACAACTCGACTGGCTCGCAGACCATGGCTGTGACGAGGTGCAGGGCTATCTTCTGGCTCGCCCCTTGCCTTTCGAAGAGTGGCTTGCGTCGCTGGGATTTGTGCGCAATCAAAGCTGATTGGCAAGCGACGCAGGCGGCTACAATGCCCGCATGGACGTTTCCCATCTGCTGGATGTATTGAATCCAGCGCAACGCGCTGCGGTGACCACCAGCGCCCCACACACTCTCGTTCTGGCGGGCGCTGGCTCCGGCAAGACGCGCGTTCTGGTACATCGGATCGGCTGGCTTACCGAAGTCGAGGGCGTGCGTCCTTTCTCCTTGCTGGCGGTCACCTTCACCAACAAGGCCGCCAGCGAGATGCGTCAGCGCATCCAGCAGATGCGACCGGAAGGCATTCGCGGCATGTGGATCGGCACCTTCCACAGCATCGCCCATCGGCTGCTGCGGCTGCACTGGCATGAGGCGCGCCTGCCCGAGTCATTCCAGGTTCTCGACAGCGACGACCAGATTCGCCTGCTGAAGCGCATCACCACTGAGCTCGGCTTGGACGAAAAGCGCTGGCCAGCACGACAGTCCGCCTGGTACATCAACGCGGCCAAAGATGAAGGCAAACGCCCGAAGCACATCGTCGGCGGTGACCCCTCCACGGATACGTTGATCCGCATCTACGAAGCCTATCAACGCACCTGCGAGCGGGCAGGTCTGGTCGACTTTGCCGAGCTGCTGCTGCGCGCCCATGAACTGTGGCTGCAGCAACCGGCACTGTTGCACCACTACCAGCAGCGTTTCACCCATTTGCTGGTGGATGAGTTCCAGGACACCAACAGCGTTCAGTACGCGTTCGTGCGCGTGCTCGCTGGCAGCAGCGGGAAAGTCTTCGTGGTCGGTGACGATGACCAGTCCATCTACGGCTGGCGCGGCGCCAAGGTGGAAAACGTGCAACAGTTCCTGCGCGATTTCGATGGCGCCATTGCACTCAAGCTGGAGCAGAACTATCGCTCCACGGCCAATATCCTGAATGCCGCCAATGCGGTCATCGCGCACAATCCAAGTCGCCTTGGCAAGACGCTGTGGACCGCCGATCCCGATGGCGAGCCAATCGAACTCTACGCCGCTTACAACGAAATCGATGAAGCGCGATTTGTGGTTGAGCGCATCCGAAGCTTCATTCACGAAGGCGCGTCGGCACAGGAATGCGCCGTGCTGTACCGATCCAATGCACAGTCCCGCGCACTCGAGGAGGCACTGATCGCGGCACAGGTGAAATACCGCGTTTATGGCGGCCTGCGCTTTTTCGAGCGCGCCGAAATCAAAGACACGCTCGCCTATCTTCGTCTGCTCGCCAACCGCGATGACGATGCTGCCTTTGAGCGAGCGGTCAACACGCCACCTCGCGGCATCGGGCAGCGCAGCGTGGAGCTGTTGCGCAGCCACGCCCAGAAGCACGATCAATCGCTATGGGAAAGCGCGCTGAATCTGTTGCATGACTCGGGGATGCCGGGACGCGCCAAGTCCGCGTTGCTCGGGTTCATCGAGTTGATCGAAGAACTGGCGCGCGAAGCCAGCAGCAACACCTTGTCGCGACAGATCGACTACGTGCTGAAACGATCAGGACTCTATGACCACTACGCCGAAGCGTCGCGCGGAACGCTGGATGCGCGCACCGACAATCTCGACGAACTGGTGACCGTGGCCAGCCGCTTCATCCAGATCGAGGTAGAAGAAGGTGCCAGTGCCTTGCCCGAGCTGGTTGGCTTTCTTGCCTATGCCGCACTGGAGGCCGGTGAGGGACAGGCGCAGGCGGGCGAGGACTGCGTGCAGTTGATGACCTTGCATTCCGCCAAGGGACTTGAGTTTCCGCTGGTCTGTATGGTCGGTGTCGAAGAAGGTCTGTTCCCTGGGCAGAAGTCCATCGAAGACGCCGCAAGGCTGGAAGAAGAACGTCGACTGGCCTATGTCGGCATCACCCGCGCTCGCCAGCAACTGGTCATGACCTATGCGGAGACTCGCCGCATTCATGGCATGGACACCTGGGGCGCTCCATCGCGATTCCTGCGGGAGATTCCACCAGCGCTGTTGCGTGAGGTTCGCCAACGCGTCCAGGTCAGTCGCCCCGCGTCGTCGCATCGCCCATCCAGCGCCGCACTTAGCGAGCCGATGCCAAGTGGCCTGAAGCTCGGATCCTCCGTTCGCCATGCCGCCTTTGGTGAGGGGGTGATCATTGATGTCGAAGGCAGCGGCATGCATGCACGCGTCCAGGTGCAGTTCGAATCGACTGGCAGCAAGTGGCTCGTTCTGGCCTACGCGAAACTTGAAATCCTGAACTGAGGCATTATTGCTTGCCCCCGCATCAACAGCCTCTCGCTGTCCATTGAATGGAGTGTCGTTGTGGAGATTGCGTTACTCGCCGGTCTGATTCTGTTGAATGGACTGTTTGCGATGTCGGAAATCGCCTTGGTTACCGCGCGCCGTGGCCGCTTGCAGGCGCGTGCCGAGGCGGGCGATGCAGGTGCCATTGCAGCCCTGAAGTTGGGTGAAAATCCAACCCAGTTCATGTCGACCGTGCAGATCGGCATCACCTCGATCGGCCTGCTCAGCGGTATCGCTGGTGAGGCAGCCCTGGCCGACCCGTTTGCCAGCTATCTGATGGCTTGGGGCATGACGAATGAGGCGGCGCACTATCTGGCGATGACCGTCGTGGTTGCCTCGGTCACCTATTTCTCCATTGTGGTCGGCGAACTGGTTCCCAAACGATTCGGTCAAGCTCACCCGGACACGGTTGCACGTCGCGTAGCCATACCGATGGCCCTGTTGGCCAAGGCAACCCGTCCCTTTGTCTGGCTGCTGACGCAGTCCACCAAACTCTTGTTGCGCCTGCTCGGCGTTCATCAGGAAGGCGCCGGCGCAATGACCAGCGAGGACATCCAAGCTGTCCTGAAAGAAGGCAGTGAGTCGGGCGTGATCGAGCAACACGAACACACCATGATGCGCAACGTCATTCGCCTCGATGAGCGCCGTGCTGCGTCGCTGATGGTGCCGCGTGGCGATGTCAGCTGGATCGACTTGGACGACTCCGCCGAACAGATTCGCTGCGGCCTTGCTCAAGGCACCCATCATCGGATGCCGGTGGCGCGCGGCTCACTGGATCAAGTGCTTGGCATCATCGAAACCCGCATCGTTCTCGCGCAGGTGCTCAATCACCAGCACCTCGATATCGAAGGGCATTTGAAACCGCCCTTGTTCGTCCCGGAAGGCATGAACGGGATGGAAGTCCTCGACAAACTGCGCCGTTCCTCGGCGCCAATGGCCTTCGTCACCGATGAGTACGGTGATGTGATGGGCATCATCACCCAGCATGATCTGCTGGAAGCCATCGCTGGGGAGTTTCTGTCGGTCGAAGAAGATGATGCGTGGGCGATTCAACGCGAAGATGGCTCTTGGCTTCTGGACGGCCTGACGCCCTTGCCCATCCTTCGCGACACCTTGCACTTGGGCGAATTGCCGGCCGAAGTCGAGGAGCACTACCACACCTTGAATGGTGTTTTCCTGACCCTGCTCGGACGCCTGCCACACACCACCGACCATATCGACTTGCAGGAGTGGCGTTTGGAAGTGGTGGACATGGATGGTCACCGCATCGACAAGGTTCTCGCCAGCAAAGCGATCACTTCCGTCGACGGCGAATGAAATGACGCGGTTCCCCTTGCTAGACTGTCGCCGCTTCAGGTGTACGGGAAGCCGGTGAGAATCCGGCGCTGCCCCCGCAACGGTAAGCAGGTGTAGTCGACCACTCAGCCACTGGGTCACTCCGGGAAGGCGGTTCGATACCGACCGGGCAACACCCCGTCACCCTGCAAGCCCGGAGACCGGCCTGAGGTACAGCCTGCCGCGTTCCATTCGCATGCGCTGGGCTGTCACGACGCACTGGCGGCGGGCCGTGCGGGTGTTCGCCCGTGCGGCAACGCCTGCGTCTCGCCCAGTGTTCCTGCGGGTGAGCAATCAGGAGCGTTCCATGTTTCTATCCTCAACGTCCCGGCATCTGCTGGGCCTTGCCGTCGCCTTGGCGGCTTCCTCGTGGGCCGATGCCGCCACGCGCCAACCCGCCGTCGTGGTCACCGCGACGCGCCACGCCCAGACCATCGACGACAGTCTTGCGGCTGTCAGTGTGATCACCCGCGAAGACATTGATCGCGCCGCAACGCGTGATCTGGTTGATTTGTTGCGGCTGCAAACCGGCATCGACATCGTGCGCAGTGGTGGCCTCGGCCAGCAGACCAGTCTGTTCATGCGCGGCAGCAACTCGAATCATGTGCTGGTGCTGATCGATGGCGTACGGATCGCCTCGGCCAATACCGGTGGCTACGCGTGGGAAAATCTCCCGATTGGTCAAATCGAGCGGATCGAAATTGTGCGCGGTCCGCGCGCCGCGCAATGGGGTTCGGATGCCATCGGCGGTGTGATCCAGATATTCACGCGCCGCGGCGAGGGTCTCGACGTGACGACGCTGGTCGGCAGCCATCGCACAGCCGGTGCCGAGGCGGGCTGGGGGCATCGTCAGCCAGGACACGGCTACGGCCTGCGCGTCGGCTACCTCGATAGCGAGGGCTTCAACGCGCAGAACCCAAATGGCTTCGGATTCGATCCCGACGACGACGGCAGCTTGCTGCGCAATCTGAGCGGCTGGGGCGAATGGTCGCTCGGGGAGCAACGCGCCAGCGCCAGCCTGCTGGCCACAGATAATGTCATCGAGTTCGATCAGGGCGTTTCATCCGTTCGCCACCACACCGCGAACCTGGGATTGGATGGCGAGCTCAGCCCGCAGTGGTCGCACGAACTGCGCCTTGCCCATGCGCGCGAATCGCTCGAAACACCGGCATTCTTCAATGCCTTTGAAACCCGCCGCGCGCAAGCCGATTGGGTCCACCGCGTGCAACGTGAACGGCAGCAGTGGCAGTTCGGTCTGGCCTGGATGCATGAAAATGGTGAGCTGCTGGATACCTTCTCCGGCAGTTCAACCTACGACCAGACCCGCAGCAACCGTGCCGCCTTCGTGCACTGGAGCGTAGATCGTGGCGCACACCAATGGGAGTTGTCCGCGCGACTCGACGACAACAGTGCCTATGGCAGCGAACTCACCTCGCAGGCGGCCTGGGGCTGGCAGCTCACCGACCACTGGCGATTGTCCGCAAATGTGGGCGAGGGATTCCGCGCACCGAACTTCAATGAACTCTACGCGCCGGGTTTCGGCGGCTACTACGCAGGCAACGCATTCCTGAATGCCGAGACCGCCGAGTCCGCCGAACTCGCCTTGCAATGGCGGCCCGACACGTCGCAACGCGCCGAACTGCGCGTCTACCGCAACGACATCGACAATTTGATCGCCTATGCCGGTGGCGCGACGTTCCAAGCGATCAACATTCAACGCGCGCGCATCGAAGGACTTGAAATCCACTACGGTCAGACCCTCGGAGAGTGGACCCTGGATGCCAATGCGACATGGCAGGACCCGCGTGACCTGGACAGCGATCTGCGTCTGCTGCGCCGCCCTGGGCGGAAGGCCTCCCTCCAATTGGGGCGACCCATTGGCGATCGTTGGGATTTCGGCTTGGAAGCGCTGGGCTTTTCAGCACGTCGTGATTTTGTCGGGGACTTGGGTGGCTACGGGCTGATCAATCTGAACGCGCAGTTCGCGATGACGCGAAATTGGGTGCTCGAAGCACGTTTGAACAACGCCCTGAATCGGGAGTACGTCGAGGTCGATGGCTTCAATACGGACGATGCCAACGGCTGGCTTCTGCTGCGTTGGAACCCTGCCGAATGAGGATCCCGGTTCCTCTGCCTTGTGCAATACCCAGGCTGCTGGACTAACCGGCCGAAGAGACATCGCTGTGCTGCACCGACTCAGCGTCACGACCTTGCCTGCCGTGCAGCGTAGAGACAGTTCGTTTCTCAAATCCCTTCAACAAGGTTGAAAAGGTCCGCCGGACTCCGTCTGGCGGACCGATGCCACTGAACTGGCAGCAATATTGCTTGCAATGAACTTGCAGGGCATCGTTGGCATGCTTGATGCCGGAAAAACGTATTGCTTAGCTTGATCCAAGTTGTCGCTGGTGGCCTGGAGGTGTCGAAGCCTGGCATCGTTAGTCACCGATGGCGGCAACCAACCAAGATGGCTACAGCAACACCATGGCCTTCGGAGTAGTCGCCTTCATGCTGATAGAATCGTGATGTTGATCACAGGAAGTTCGCCATGCGGAGTCGAGTGGGCAGCATGAACACCGAACAATCAAATGCGCCGCCTCGCCTCGCGCAGCGACCACTGCCACGTCGCGTCCGCGCCCTGTTGGAAGGCGTCCTGAAGTTCGCCTCGGATGAAGTGGAGCGCGGCATGCGTGCCACACTGGATGAATTTGAACAGCAATTGTTCAAGTTGGCCGAGCAAGCAAGAAACTCCGCGACACAAGCCTCCTGTTTTGAAGCCTTGCGAGAGATCAAGCGTGGTCGATCCGATCTGACACCGCGATTCCTCATTGCTCTGGAAGCCGTGCTTGCCAGCATTCGCGACGCTTCGCCGGAACCGGATCCCAATGAACAACGCGGTGGCTTTGGTGAGTTGTCACTGGTGGCCGATATCGAGCTGGAAGAAAACATCGTTCTCAACGAAATTTCCTCGCGCGCCGAAATCCGTCACAGCCTGCCGCTTTTTCTGTTGGGACAGCGTTTTGGTGTCCTGGCCGGCAAGCCTGCCTTCGAAAGCGAACGCTTGCCGATTGGGCCTCAGTTGCTTTGTCGCTGCCTGCGCAAGGCCGTGCACTCGCTGGACCTGAATATCGAATACCGCTTGTTGCTGTTCCGCCAGTTTGACCGGCAGGTCATGCAACTGATCGGTTCGCTATATGAGGCGGTCAACAGCTATCTGGCGAGGGAAAAAGTTCTGGCGCATCTGAGCGTGGTCCCCAACAGGACGAGGCCTTCTGCGTCGACCGCCAGCTCAGCGAAGGCATCGAGTCCGTTGCCGCCCGTTTCCGAGAATGTGGCACCCCGCGGTAAATCCGCACAGGGCAATGCGTTCAACCCGGAAACCGTTCCGCATATTCCGCATGGTGGCTGGAGCGGTCCTGCAGCGCCCGTCGCAGGAATGGGCCAAACCCAGAGTCACCTGCCCGGCGGCAGTTTTGAAGTCCCTCACGTGCCGGCGGGTGTCGCTTCGCCCTTTGCCGGCATGAGTTCCGGCATGCCTCCCGTTCAAGCAGCACCAGCGGCGCCTGCCGCGATGGGTGGCGCAATACCACACGCGGAAAAACCCTTCACCGCTTGGCCAGGAACAACCCATCCTGAGCCTTTGGATATGGATGGTGGTGGCAATGATGGGCAAATGTTCGACGTCTTGCGCCAATTGCTGGCAGGGCGGCGCGCGCTTCTAGGCAAGCTGTCGGGAAATTCCTCTGCGCCCCCCGCGAATGCCTACACAGCGACACGAGACGATGTGCAAGCTGTGCTGGCCCTTATGCAAGGAAGGGAGCCACCGCGGATGCAGGTAGATGGCCGACCGGTGATGCGCAGCATCGCGCACGTCAAACAGGACATGCTGGCGCAACTGCGCCAGGTCACACCGCCAGGCCAGTCGCCCATGCTCTCGCCAGAGCATAACGATATCGTTGAACTACTCAGCCTGCTGTTCGAGAACATCAGCCGGGAGTTCAGTCCCACCAGTCCGGCAGCTCAGCTTCTGTCCAAGCTGCAGGTGCCGATGCTGCGGGTGGCGCTCTCTGACAAGGGCTTTTTCACTCGGCGCCAGCATCCGGCCCGACGGATGTTGAATGCCGTCGCCGAAACCGGTGCCACCTGGTTGCGCGATGGCGAGGACATCGATCAAGGCCTGCTGGATAAACTGAACGTCGTGGTGGACAAGGTCACCCATGAGTTCAATGACGATCCAGCCATCTTTGAAAGCACGGTCGGCGATCTTGAACAGCAGATGCAGACCCAGGCGCGCAAGGCAGAAGTGGCCGAGCGTCGTCATGTTGAAGCGGCCCGCGGTAAGGAGAAACTTGCTCTCGCGCGACAGGGTGCCGAGGCGGCGGTTGCCGCGCAGCTCAAGGGCCAGAACGTTCCCAAGTTCGTCAGCGCATTGCTCAATCAGGCTTGGACCGATGTGCTCGCGCTGTCATTGCTGCGCGGCGGTGAGGAATCGCCGGTCTACCAGCGTCAGATCGAAATCGTCGATCAGCTGATCCGAATTTCCACGGGCCAGATCAAGTTGGCCGGGGCGGAGCTGGCTGGTCTTCGTGACGACGTGGAACACGCACTCGTCAAAGTTGGCTATCACGAAAATGATGCGTCGGCGCTCGTCGCGCGGCTGCTCGCCGGGCCTGATGACGTCGCCACTGACGATGCATCAACCCGCACCGAATTGGCGCTGAAACTCAAATCGCGGACTCGCTTGGGCACCAGTGGCGAGCCGCACCACATCGAGCCAAAGCCTGTCCTCAGCGCCGATGAGCAGGCGCAGTACGACCGCATTCGTCATCTGCCCTTTGGGACGTGGTTCGAGTTCCATGAAGACCACGGCCTGCCCGTACGTCGCCGCATGTCCTGGTTCAGTACGGTCACCAACAACGCCTTGTTCGTCAATCACCGTGGTCAACGCGCCGGTGAGTACGACATGGCGCATCTGGCGCGGATGCTGCTCTCTGGCAAAGCAAGCATCGTGATGGCCGAGCAAGGCACGATGATTGATCGCGCCTGGCAGTCCATCATGGGCGCGCTCAAGTCCTTCTCGGGCAAGCCGGCGGGCGAAGGAGCCAGCTCATGAGCGAACATCGACGTGCCAAACGCAAGCGTGCGCAAGAGAATATCGACGTCGTTGACACCATGACCGAACAGGCCGTGGGTCGCATCGGCAATCTGTCGGAAAACGGCATGATGATGCAGGCCACTGCACCGCTGACCGAAGACGCGCTGTATCAATTGCGCTTCACCCTGGGTGGGCACGGCATGCCCTCCCGCGTCATGGAAGTCGGCGCCCATCAATTGTGGTCCGAGACCACCCACGTACCGGGCCAATTCTGGTGCGGATTCCGCTTCATCGATATCGCCCCCGCCGATGCCGAGCATCTGATCCGTTGGGTGGAGCAACCCGGCGGACAATTTGATTGAATCCGCCGCCGCGACCCGCCTCCTGGCGCGTTTCGGCTGGTTGTGGGCCTGTGGCTTGTGGCTGGTCGCTTGCAGTCCGCAGACGTCGACATTCCGAGCCGACGCACTGGTGTTCGGCAGCGCTGCGCAGTTCGCCTGGCGTGCTGACGCATCCACACCTTCCGACGCCATCCTGGCGGACATCCTGCTGCATCTGAAGCAACGCGAACAGGATTGGAGTCTGTGGCAACCCAGCGCCTTGACCATCGCCAACCAAGGCTGTGCCAGTGGTGATTGGTTCGAATGGCCCGCCGCATTGCAGCCGCTGTACGCACCCTCGATGGATTGGTGGGAACGCAGTGACGGACTGTTCAATCCTGCCGCTGGGAAAATCATCGCCGCCTGGAGCGTGCGAACCTCGGCCCTGGGCCCGACCGCCGCGCCGCCAAGTCCACCGTCGCAGACCGCTCTGGATACTTGGCGAGCCGATCCCGCTGGGCCGGACGATATCGAGTTTCTCGGCACCCGAGCACGCTGCCTGCATCGCGAATTGCAATGGGACTTCAATGCCATCGCAGAAGGCGTGGCCACGCAGGAAGTGGCAGACCTCCTGCGTGCAAAAGGCATTCACAACGCCTTGATCACCCTGGGTGGCGATGTACTGGCCGTTGGCCGAGGCGAGCACCACGCCTGGCGTGCCGCCATCCGCCATCCGGATGGCGGCGTCGTGGCATGGCTGGACCTGCACGATGGCGAGGCCCTGTTCACGTCGGGCACCTACGCGCGCCAGTTTGACAATGCACAAGGCCGGCAGTGGTCGCACATCATCGATCCGCGCAGCGGCGAAGCCGTTCGCGGGCCGCGCGCGGTCAGCGTCCTGCAGCGTGACCCAGTCCTGGCCGACGCCGCCGCCACGGCATTGCTGGCGGCGAATGACAGCGAACTGGAACGCATCGCAACGCGACTGGACGTGCGTTGCCTGTTGCGCATGGATGAGTACGGCGAGTGGTGGATTAGCGATGCGTTACAGCCACGTCTGCATTGGCAAACCACGCCAGCTCGCGTCCATCGCATGGCATTGGGCGAACATTGCGAATAAAAAAGCGCGCACCGTTGCCGATGCGCGCATTGATCTAGCCGAATGACCGAAATCAGTAGCTGAACAGATCAGCCGAGGCCGACACGGTGAACAGGAAGGTACCGTCACGCGCGACATTGTCGTTGTCGTCCGTGTCGGAATAACCGAGATAGGCCGTCACCGGTCCAAAAGCGCGTGAGACACCGACCTGCGCGTGATTGAAGTCGACAAAATCCGCCGACGAATAGTTGGTATGCGTGGCTTCCAGATCCAGTGAGAAGTCGGCCGGCAGAGCAATGCTGTGCTTGCCCTTTACGCGGTAGGCGCTGCCGCCGAGCACGTCGTCATCCGCAAAGTAGGCCAGCACTTCGGTACCGAACGGGAAGGTCACCGAACTGGTCAGCTCGGTGTAGTTGTAATCGGAAGCGCCGTTATAGGTGTAGCGCACGAAACCGACTGCGAACGCCCAACCACCCTCGGCTTCCCAACCGTAGCCACCGTAGAAGTCAACTTCTGAATCGGCCGGATCTGGTTCGCCGTCAATTTCACCAAAATCCACGTTGGAGAACCAGGTACCAAGATAGAAACCGCTGTCCCCTGACCAGTCCAGCGCCGTCTGAAAAGCCATGTCGCCCTGGGTCTGGCTCGCGCCATCGAACAGGTAATCGGAAGCCAAAGTCACCGTGCCGGAGACGCTGCCTGCGAAGGCCAAGGGCGAGGCCAGGGCAAGAACCACTGAAAGAGCAAGCTTACGCATGAAATGAACCTCCAATTTTAGGGGGGGGCGACCACGAATCGACTCATGCGCCACGTCAGACGGAATCCCGCGCTGTGTGCTCCTCACCCGACCAAAGTCAGTGCAAGGCGAAAAGTCGTGGCTACTGTTTACCAATTTTTTACGGAACTTGCACGTTTCGGCATATGACCTTCTGTGCACTGCACCAAAGAGGATTGGGCGGGCGACGCCAACAGCAAGCCGCAGGTATGCTGAACACCCTGCTTCGCCCCACCATGGATCACGCCGTGCAACAGCCCATCTCTGGCGCCGCTTCCGCGCTTTACCCGAACCATCTCAGCACCCTGATGCAACGTACCGAAGAAGCCCTGCGACGGGTTGGCAAGCGGCACTTGCTGATTCCCTCAGGGGTCACGAAGTACCAGTTTCTCGATGATCGGCCCTACCCTTTCCAGGTCAATCCGCACTTCAAGGCCTGGTTGCCATTGACCGAGCATGCGGACTGCTGGCTGGTCATCACGCCGGGGCAGAAGCCGCATCTGATCTATCTGCTGGCAGACGATTTCTGGCATCTGCCACCGCAGGCGCCCGAAGGATATTGGGTGGCGCATTGGCAGGTTTCGCTGATCCGCACGCCGGACGAAGCGCGCGCACTGCTGCCGCCCACCGCTGATTGCAGCATTGTGGGCGACGCCGATGCGGCGTTGGCGGACTACCTGCCAGACAACGCGCCCGCTCTGCTGGATTACCTGCACTACCACCGCGCCTACAAGACCCCGTATGAGCTCAGCCTGTTGCGCGCCGCGTCGACACGCGCGGTTCGCGGACATCGGGCCGCCGAGGCAAGTTTCCGGTCGGGCGGGTCAGAACTGGACATCCACCGCGCGTATCTGGCTGCCACAGGGCACAACGACCTGGACTTGCCGTACACCAATATCGTCTGCCTGAACGAACATTGCGCGACCTTGCACTATCAGTATCAGAGTCCGTTGAAACCAGACACATCACGCTCGATGCTGATCGACGCTGGGGCCAGTGTCGTCGGCTATGCCGCCGACATCACGCGTACCTTCAGCAACGACGATGCGCTGTTCAGCGCCCTCATCCGTGGCGTGGATGAAGCGCAGCGCGCCCTGGTGGATCGCGTCCGCGAGGGCGTCGACTATCGGGATCTGCATGTGGAATGCCACCACCGCCTTGCCGACGTATTGATCGACTTCGGCATACTGAAAGGCACTGCAGAGGCTGCCGTGGCCGAGGGAATCAGCGCCGCGTTCTTTCCGCACGGACTCGGCCACTTGCTGGGTCTGCAAGTTCATGATGTGGCCGGCTTTGCCGCCAGTGATCAGGGCGGACGCATCGAGCGCCCCGAAGGGCATCCCTTCCTGCGTTTGACCCGAACCCTGAGCGCAGGCATGGTCATGACCATCGAACCGGGCATCTATTTCATTGAAAGTCTGCTCGCACCGCTGCGTAGCCGCCTGCCGGAAGACCGTATCAACTGGTCGCTGATCGAACACCTGAAACCGTTCGGCGGCATCCGCATCGAGGACGATGTGGTGTGCACCGGCAGCGTGCCGGAAAACCTCACTCGCGACGCCTTTGCCGCCGCGTGAACATCGCACTGCTGCACGCGCTGGAGGAATTGAGCACGCCGGTGCTTTGCGTCGACAGTGAATCACGCATCAACCACGTCAATGCCGCCGCCGCGACGTGGCTGGGTGCGTCCAAGCGTCGTCTGATCGGGCGCGACCTTGCCTTGCTGGATGGCGCCGATGGCGCCCTGACCGCCGCCGTGCTGCAATTGCTGCGTCGACCCGGCTCGCTGCGTTGTCGCCACATCCGCCTGCTCTGCGATGTCGGCGAACGCTTCGCCGAAGTCTATGCCAGCCCGCTGGAAGGCCGCGCCGGTCTGCTGCTGGAGTTCCATCCCACCGATGAATTTCCCGGTGCCGATCCGGCGACGACCTTGCCCGCAGCACTCAGCGCCGCGCTCAAAGGTCTGGCGCATGAAGTGAAGAACCCACTGGCGGGATTGAAAGGCGCGGCGCAGTTGCTGGAACGACGCATCGAGGACAGCGACGCGCGCCGCTACATCGAAGTCATCCTCAATGAATCCGCGCGGCTGGCCGATCTGGTCGAACGCCTGCTCAATCCCGCGCCGATCCGAGAGCCGGTCGCGACCAATGTCCACGAAGTGCTGGAACGCGTGCGTTTGCTTGCCGAAGCGGAAGCGGGTTGGTCGGTGCAGATGTTGCGCGACTACGACCCCAGTCTGCCCGAGTTGCCTGCCGACCCGGATCGCCTCACCCAAGCCTTGTGGAATCTGGTTCGCAACGCCTTGGAGTCCGGTGCCAGCGAGGTCCGCCTGCGTTCGCGCGCCGAACATGGCGTGCTGATTGCCGAAAAACGCCTTCGCCTGGCGATCCGCCTTGAAGTGGAGGACAACGGACGCGGCGTTCCCGAAGAACTGGCCGAGCGGATATTTCTGCCGCTGGTATCCGGTCGGGCGCAAGGTACCGGCCTGGGTTTGCCCCTGGCGCAGCAGGTGGCACGTGAGCACGGCGGCTCGCTGAGCTATCGTTCGCGACCGGGCCACACCCTGTTCACCCTGTTGCTGCCCGTACCCGAGGATGACCACGATGCCCGTTGATGACACGACCCATCGCGGTGTGCCAGTTAGAACGTTGTGGGTGATTGACGATGATCGTTCGGTACGTTTCGTGCTGGCCGAGGCGCTGCGCTCGGTGGGCTATCAGGTGCGTGAGTTTGATGGGCCAGCAACCGCGTTGAGCGCGCTCGCGAAACAACGCCCGGATGCCGTGTTCACCGATGTGCGCATGCCCGACATGGACGGATTGAAGCTGCTCAACGTCCTGAAGGCCGATCACCCCGAACTTCCGGTGATCGTCATGAGCGCCTACACCGACATCGCCAGTACCGCAGGCGCGTTTCGCGGTGGCGCGCATGACTTTCTCAGCAAGCCGTTCGACATTGATGTGGCCATCGCGATGGCGCGTCGAGCCTTGCAGCAGGAAGATCCGGTAGCCCCGGAGCCCGTTTCCAATGGCGACCTGGAACCCGAGCTGGTTGGCGATGCGCCCGCCATGCGGGAGTTGTTCCGCGCGATCGGCAAGCTGGCGCAGGCTCCGCTTTCCGTATTGATCATCGGCGAAACC
>Ga0075163_10003971_pt1 | contig 19856 bp, 11 predicted proteins | sample JI1023141ADNA_FD_71478 | JGI IMG/M metagenome (GOLD analysis project Ga0075163, IMG submission 71478) | Wastewater effluent complex algal communities from Wisconsin, to seasonally profile nutrient transformation and Carbon sequestration -... | ecosystem: Engineered > WWTP > Effluent > Algae...
CGCGGCTCAGCTCGCGGCCACGACCGTCTGCAGCGCCGCCGTGATCCTCAGCAGCACCTCGTCCGGCGCGCCGACGCCGTCGACCCGCTTGAGCAGGCCCTGGGCCTCGTAGAACGGCACGATCGGGGCGGTCTCGCGGTGGTACTTGTCGAGCCGCGCGGTGCAGGCCGACTCCGTGTCGTCCGGCCGGTGGACCAGCCGGCCCAGCGACTCCGGCGGCGGCGGCTTGAACTTGAGGTGATAGATGTTCCCGGTCACCGGGTCGCTGCGCCGCCCCGTGATGCGCTCGAGGATCAGGCCGTCCGGGACCTCGATCAGCACCACCGCGTCGAGCGCGACCCTCGCCCGCTGCAGCGCCTGGTCGAGCGCCTCCGCCTGCGGGCGCGTGCGCGGGAAGCCGTCGAGCATGAAGCCCTCGGCGCAGTCGCGCCGGCCGATGCGGTCGATCACCATCTCGATCACGACCTCGTCCGGCACCAGCGCGCCGCGCTTCATGAAGTCGGCCACGGTGTTGCCCAGCTGCGTCCCCGACGCCGCGGTCTCGCGCAGCATGTCGCCCGACGAGATGTGCGGGATGCCGAAAGTAGTGACCAGGCTCTGGGCCTGCGTGCCTTTGCCGGCGCCCGGCGGTCCGATGAGGATCATGCGCATGGAGGTCTCGCGGAGAGAGAGCGCCGGTCGGGCGCAGGCGCGAATGCGACCGGCGGGCGCAGTGTGGCACGGCGCCGCGCGGCCTCGCAAGACCGAAGCGCCGCGCGTACGCCCGCAAACCCGACGCCGCGGGCCTCGACTCGCGCCCCGTCGGAGCCGGGCTGCGGGCTGCGGACCTCTCGCTCAGGCGCCGAGCTGCAGCTCGGCGGGGGCGACGACGGGAGCGACGACAGTGCCCGCGCCGCGGCCGGGCCCGGCGAGCGGCTCGAGGACGGTCTCGGCGAGGAAGATGCGGCCGCGCAGGCGCGGACCGTCGTGCTCGGGCGAGAGCCCGGCGGTGCGCATGAGGTTGACCAGGAAGTCGCGCGGGCGCGGCGACTGCCGCCACGCCGACGGCAAGGACACGACCTGCTGCCGCGGACCAGCCGCGATGATGACGCCGTCGCGGCCGGGCACGAGGGCCTCGGCGATCGCGGCGAGCCCGGTGACGGCGAGGTCCTGCGCCGCGCCGAGCACGGAGATCTCACCGACGATGCGATGCCACCGCGACGCGCGTGCGGCCGGCAACCGCGGGTCGAGCCCGGCGTGCACGGCGTAGCGCGCGACCGCCTGCTCGAGCGTCAGCCACGGCTCGAGCGAGCCGAGACAACCGACCCGCTCGTGACCGTCGTACCACGACACGAACACGCGGGCCGGCGCGTCCAGGCGCGGGTCGTCCGGGCGCTCGGCTGTCCCGACGGGCAGGTCGAGGGCGCCTGGATTGCGCAGCGCCATCGCGCTGCGCAGCGTACGTCGTGCCACAAACAACAGCCAGCGCCGCGAAGGATCGGCGAGCGGCTCGAGAGCAGGGACAGGGGATGCGACGGCTACCATGGATCGAACGCGGCGTACCATGACCGACCGCGCTCGCTTTGCAAAGCACAATCTTCGGCCGCCGCCTCGCCTCGCCATGCGCTAGCTCGCTGACTTGCTGGCCTCCTCCTCGCTGCGCGGACAGGTGACCGCACCGCGAAGCTCGCCGCGTCGGTCGCTCGGGGCGGGCGTCGCTTCGACCTCGATCGACGGCGACACGAGCCCGAGTCGCGACCGCGTCGGCGTGATGGCGATCGATCGCCGCGACAGCTCGAGCGAGCGTCGCTGCTGCCGTCGCGACGACGAGAGATCGCGACGCGATCTGTGGCCGCGTGATCGCCCGGATCGTCGCGTGCTCCAGGCCCGCCGCCCCGCCGCTGGACGACGCCGTGCTCGTCGCGCGAACATCGAGCGTCGCGCCGATCTCCCGCGGGGCTGCGGCGGGCCCGGGGCGGAAGCGGTGTGCGTCGCGGACGGACCAGGGAGGCATCGGCGCCGCTGCGCGCACACGCGAGCGGACCCGGGGTGACCGCTTCGTGGCGATCGCGGCCGCAGCGTGGCAGCGGCGCGACGTCGGGTGCACGCGGCCTCGCGTGTGGGCTCGCGTGGTCATGCGGTGGGAGCATGTACGCGGTGGCGCGGACGAACATGTATTCGCTGATGCAATCCTGACAGTGTCCGTGTCGCCGGGACATGTCCCACCCGCCGCGAGACCTGCCCTGCGATGGTGGCGGGGCCCGCTCCGCTGCTATAGTCGGGCGGTACGAGTTCGCGGAGGTCACCATGGCAAGGCGAGCAGCTTCAATCCTTGGTATGAGCGCAGCGCTCCTGTCGGTGATGGCGTGTGACGCGATCGACGAGGCGGACGACGTGGTCGCCTGGCGGGAGGGGCAGACCAACGGGTTTCAGCTGAACGGGTTTCAGCTGAACGGGTTTCAGCTGAACGGGTTTCAGCTGAACGGGTTTCAGCTCAACGGCCCCGCGCTCTCGGGCGACTACATCAAGGTCGTGGCGATCGACCTCAAGGGCAGCGGCTCGGCGCAGGAGGCGTGGGTGGAGGGCAGCGACCTGCACGTCCTCAGCAGCAAGAAGGGCGCGATCCTGTCCGGGGCCCAGCTCGAGAAGGCGACGATCGCGTACGACCTGCAGGACGGCGGCAAGAAGAACACGCGCGAGGTCAAGATCACCAAGGTCACCCAGCTCGCGCCGGGCTCGGACATCTGGCTGTACGACGCGGAGATCAAGGAGGGCTCCGGCGGCTGGCAGCCGCTGTGCCGCGACCACCTCGGCGCGGCCACGAAGGCGATCGTGCTCCCGGCGATCTGGGACCCGGAGACCGGCGGGCGCGTCGGCGGGGCGCCGGCCGACGCGGTGACCTTCGCGTGTCGCGACGCGGCGCTCGCCAAGTGCGTCGAGTTCGGCTACCGGCCGTGGGCCAGCGCCGGGGCCACGTCGCTGCGCGAGCATCACCAGGCGTGCACGCGCATGCTGCGGGCCGACTACTGCGGCGAGGGCCTGCCGCACACCGTCAACGGCACGCCGATCCACGTGCTCGACGCGGTCGGCGTGCAGAAGGTCGATCCGCAGGTGCAGTACGTCGTCGAGGCCGAGTGGGGCCCGGACGGCGCGACCTGCCTCAACGCCGCGAACACGCGCCACCCCAACCAGACGATCGCCTGCGACATCCCGGCCTGCGGCGCGTCGTTCAGCTCGGGCGGCCTGATCCAGAGCGGCAAGGTGCTGCCCCCGTGAGCGCCGGCCATGACCGACGTCCACGCTGACCCGACCGCGATCGGTCCGTTCATCGTCCTGCGCAAGCTCGGCGAGGGCGCCATGGGGGTCGTGTACGCCGGCTTCGACGTCGGCCTCGACCGCAAGGTCGCCCTCAAGCTGGTCCGCCGGCAGCTCCTCGACAAGCCGGCCGTGCGCGCCCGGATGATGCGCGAGGCCCAGGCCATGGCCCGCCTGTCCAGCCCCTACGTCGTCCAGGTCTATCAGGTCGGCGAGCACGCTGGCGGCATCTACGTGGCGATGGAGTACATCGACGGGCAGACGCTCGGCGAGTGGCTGCACGCGGCCCGGCGCCCGTGGCACGTCGTGCTGCGCACCGTCTGCGACGCCGGTCGCGGGCTCGCGGCGGCGCACGAGGCGGGCCTGGTGCACCGCGACTTCAAGCCCGACAACGTGCTGGTCGACGGCCTCGGCCGCGCGCGCGTCCTCGACTTCGGGCTCGTGCAGACGGAGGGCGGGCCCGGCAGCGAGGACGAGCTGGCGGCGACCTCGAACGGGGTCGACGACGCGCCGCTGCACACGACGTTGCAGGGGCCTGACCCGATCGAGCGCTCGAACCTGCACTGGTCGGTGCGCCTGACGCAGGCGGGAAAGGTGATCGGCACGCCGGCGTACATGTCGCCGGAGCAGCACTTCGGCCAGGTCGCGAGCGTGTTCTCCGACCAGTTCAGCTTCAGCGTGACGCTGTACGAAGCGCTGTACGGCACGCGGCCGTTCGCGGGCGACTCGTGGGCGAGCATCAAGGCGCAGGTGGAGCGCGGGCTGATCCCGCCGCCGCCGGTCGACTCGCCGGTGCCGCTGCGGGTGTTCAAGGTGCTGCAGCGCGGGCTGGCGACGGCGCCGGAGCGGCGCTGGCCGAGCCTCGGGGCGCTGCTGGAGGCGCTGGAGCGCGACCCGCGACGGGCGCGGCTGCGGGCGGCGGCGGTGGCCGGGATGATCGCGCTGGCGTCGGCCGGGAGCTACGCGGCGGCGATGTCGACGACGCCGACGGAGCAGCGGTGCAGCGCGGGCGAGCAGGCGCTGATGGGCGCGTGGGGCCCGGAGCGGCGCGCGGCGGTGGAGCAGGCGTTCATGGCGACGCGGGCGCCGTTCGCCGGCGACGCGTGGCGGCGGGTGGAGAGCCGGCTCGACACCTTCGCGGACGCGTGGGTGTCCGAGCACACCGCGGCCTGCGAGGCGCACGCGGTCGGGGCCCAGACGACGCACCTGATGGACCTGCGCGTCGCCTGCCTGGCGCGTCGGCGCTCGCACCTGGCGACGCTGGTCGACGTGTTCGCGGCGGCGGACCGCAACGTGGTCGAGAACGCGGTGCAGGCGGCGGCGGGGCTGCCGGCCGTGCAGTCTTGCGGCGACATGGACCGGCTGGTGGCCGAGGTGCCGCCGCCGGACGACCCGCAGACCGCGAGCAAGGTGGAGGCGCTGCGCGAGCGGCTGGCGCGGGTGGCCGCGCTGGAGTCGACCGGGAGCTACGCGCAGGGGCAGGTGCTGGCCGCGGCGGTGCGCGCGGAGGCGGGCCCGCTGGGCTACGCGCCGCTGCTCGCGGAGGCGGCGCTGCGCGAGGGCAGCGTGCACACGGCGGCCGGGCAGCCGCGCGAGGCCGAGGCGGCGCTGGTCCACGCGCTGCGCCTGGCGCTGGCGCACGACCTGCCGGCGCTCGCGGCCGAGGCGGCGGCGAAGCGCATCTTCGTGGTCGGCGAGGGGCTCGGCCAGCCCGCGCAGGCGCTCGCGGCCCAGCCCTACGCGGAGGCGCTGGTCGAGCGCGTGGCCGACGACGGGCGGCTCGCGGCGCTGCTGCACAACAACCTCGGGACCGTGTTCGTGCGGCTCGGCGACCGCGAGTCCGCGCGCGCGCAGTTCGCCGCCGCGATCGAGCTGCTGTCGCGCCGCGGCGGCGCGCCCGATCCGCTGATCGCGGTGGTCCATCACAACCTCGCCAACGTCGACTTCGAATATCGCGACCTCGCCGCCGCGCGCCGCGACGGGACGCGCGCGCTCGAGCTGTTCACGAGCCTGCTCGGCGAGCGCCACCCGATGGTCGCGCACCCGCTGGCCGGCCTCGGCGACGTCGACCTCGAGCAGGGCGCCGCGCCGGCGGCGACGCAGCGCTACGCGGAGGCGCTGGCGCTGATGGAGGCCGCCTACGGGGCCCAGCACCCGTACCTCGTGCACCCGCTGACCGGCCTCGGGCGGGCCCACGCGCGCCTCGGCCGGACCGACGAGGCGCGGCAGTTCTTCGCGCGGGCCGTGGCGATCGCGGAGCGGACCGGGCTCGTGCATCCGCTGGTCGGCCAGGCGCTCGAGGGCCTCGGCGAGCTCACGGCCGCGGCCGGCGAGCGCGAGCAGGGCCTGCGGCTGCTCGAGCGCGCGGTCGAGGTCTACAGGGCGTCCGACGGCCCCGAGACCGTGAAGCAGCGCGCCGCGGCGCTGCGGGCCGGCGAGCTCGCCGAGGCGCTCGGCGACGCCGCGGGCGCGATCGCCTGGTACGACCGGGTGCTGGCGCTGAAGCGGGCCGCGCCCGCGCCCGACGCGGTCCTCCTGACCGCGACGCTGGCCCTGGCGCACGCGCTCGACCGCCAGGGCGGCGCGCAGGGCCGCGTCTGCGCGCTGCTGACCGCGGCCCGCGCGGCGATGGCGGTGTCCGACGAGCGCCGCGCGGCGACCGAGTCCGGCCTCGCCTCCGCGTGCGCGCCGAGCCCGGCCCGCTGAGCCCGCGTCGCCGCGGTATGTCTGTTGGGACATGTCGCAAAGGCCCTGGCCAAAAGGACATGCCCGAGAGGACATGCCCCATGAGTCAGCGGCGGCGGCCGGGCCGGATCAGGGCGGCAGGTCGCGGCGGCGCCAGATCTCGACCTTGCCGACGGAGATCCGGCGGTCGCGCTCGTAGCCGGCGGCGAGCAGGTCGCGCAGCGCGAGGAAGCGGTCGCGCGGGACGCTGCCGCCGAGCGCGATGAAGGCCGGCCGCGCCGCCTCGAGGTCGCGCAGCAGCCGCGCCGCGTGCGGGCTGTCCGGGAGCAGCCGCGGCGGCGCGCCGGGTCGGCGCCAGGTGTCGTCGTCGAAGCGCGTCAGCAGCCCGGGGGTCTTGTAAATCGGGCTCGCCGACAGGCGCCCGCTGTACGCGTACACGCCCCACAGGTGCCAGCCCCACACCCAGATGCGATCGCCCGGCCGGCTGTGGCGCGCGATGTGCTCGCCGATCTGGCGCGCGCCGTCGTCGTGCGGCCGGGCCCGGTCGACCCGCGTGGCGTGGAGGATGACCGCCGCGCGGGCGACCAGCAGCGCGAGCGCCGGCGCCGCGAGCCAGCGCGCGAGCCCGCGGCGCCACACGTCGCCGCCGAGCAGGCCCCACGGGGCCGCCGCGATCAGGCACAGCGGCGGCAGCACGGCCAGGAAGTAGCCCTTGTAAAAGCGCAGCCCGACGGCGGCGGCGACCAGCGCGGCCACCGTCCAGATCCACAGCATCCGCAGCAGCGCCCGCGGCCCGGCCCCCAGATCTCGCGGCCGCGCCGCGGCGACGAAGCCGGCCAGCGCGAGCGGCAGCGCCACAAAGTGCAGCGTCGCCGCCAGTCCGTCCCACGTGGCGCTCGCCAGCGGCGCGTCGGCGTGGTGCTCGATGTACGCCAGACCCCACGCGCTCCCGACGTAGCCGGCCAGCAGGTCCCCCAGGTGCCCGCGCGCGAGGTAATGCAGCCCGACCGGCGCGTGCGCCACGACGAAGCCGAGCCCGACCGCCAGCCCCGCGCGCGCGTCCCAGCGGCCGCCGCCGCGCAGCGCGTGCGCCAGCGCCGGCGCCAGCACGACCCCCGCCGGCTGCTTGCACAGCGCCGCCAGCCCGCACAGCGCCCCGCTCGCCAGCCATGTCCCAAAGGACATGGCCGAAGGGACAGCCTCGCGCTCGCGTCGGCGCCCGGCCGCGACCGCGACGAGCACGGCGGCGACCTGCGGGAGCAGGGCCCAGGTCACGTAGTTGGCGTCCATGCTGTCGAGGTGGGCGTCGTGGAGCGCGAACAGGGCAGCGGCGACGACGGCGGCGCGGGCCCCCCACAGCCGCCAGGCGAGGGCGGCGACGAGCGCGAGCGAGGCGAGGGCGACGAGGTTGGCGAGCAGCTGGAGGGCCGCGATGTCGCGACCGCCGGGCAGCAGGGCGGCGACGTAGAAGCTGCCCGGGGCCTTGAACTCGACGCTGTCGACGTAGGGCAGGCCGCCGCTGCGCAGCAGCATCGCGTTATAGAGGATCCCGCCGACGTCGTGCGAGGCGAGGCGGCCCTGCGTCAGCCCGGGCCAGCGGACCGCGGCCGAGACGGCGATGATGATGGCGATGAAGATGAGGGCGACGGCCGCCCCGCGGCGCCCAGCGCCGATCCCGCGCAACCCGGTCCCCGCCTGCACGCCCGCAGCATACGCCGAGAGCGCGGGCCCGCGCGATGGAGGCGCGCCGCGGCGCTGTGGTACAAGGGCCCGCACGCCATGGAGACCCCAGCCTACCAGCAGTATCGCGACGAAGCCTCGTCCTGGCTCAAGCAGGGGCGCATCCGCCTGATCGAGTCGCTGCTGCGGCGCCACCTGCCGGCCACGGACGACGCTTCCGGCGGCGAGCGGGCGGTGCTCGACCTCGGCGCGGGCGTCGGCCAGAACATCGCCGCGCTGAGCCAGTTCGGGGTCGTCGACGCGCTCGAGCGCAGCCCGATCGGCCTCGAGGAGCTGGCCCGCAACCCGCACGTGCGCCACGTCTTCGCCACCGAGCTGCCCGCGCGGCTCTCGGAGCGCTACGACGTGATCGGCGCCTTCGACGTCGTCGAGCACATCGAGCGCGACGACCAGGTGATCGACTGGGTCGCCGACCACCTCAAGCCCGGCGGGCTGTTCGTGGCGACCGTGCCCGCCTACAACTGGATGTTCTCCAGCCACGACGTCGCGCTCGAGCACCACCGCCGCTACACCGCGTCCGGGTTTCGCCGCCTGCTCTCGTCCCGGCTGGACGTGCTGCAGGCCGGCTACTTCGTGTCGGGCCTGTTCCCGCTGGCCGCCGCGTCGCGCCTGCCGAGCATGCTGCGCTACCGCCTCGGCAAGGCCGGCGGCGCGGCGTCGAAGCAGTCGGGCAGCCTGCCCGGGCTCGTCAGCGGCGCCTTCGCGCGGGTGCTCGCCGGCGAGGCGTGGCTGATCGGCCGCGGCCTCGACCTGCCGTTCGGGCTCTCGGTCTACGCGATCGCGGCGAAGCGCTGAGCCGCTCACGGAGCTCTCGGGGCCTCCGATGAGCGAGCGGTCGGTCATCAGCGCCGCGCAGCTGCGCGGGCTCGTCGAGGAGGAGCTGGCGCATATCGACGGGCCGGGCCGGGCCTGGCTGCGCGATCGACGGACCGCGCCGGCGCTGCGGGAGCTCGACTGGAAGTACGGCGAGCCCGATGCGCGCCGCGCCTGCTGGATCTTCGCCCACGACCCGGGCACCGGGTGGTCGCTGGCGTACTGTGCGGCCGGCCTCGGCCCCGCGTTCCCGTGGGGTCACGTGTTCGCGGGTGACGGCATGGGCATGGAGTCGCAGTGGCACTCGCGCCTCGCGGCCGCGGCGATCGGGGCGCGCGGGCCAGCGCCGGCGCCGGGCCGGGCGGTGCCGGATGTGCGCGAGCGCGCCCTCGCGTACGGTCGACGGCTCGCCGCGATCTGCGAGGGCTTTCGCGGCCGCGTCGGCGACATCGACGAGGTCCTGCGCTTCATCGCCTACAACGAGCACGCCGTGGCCCTCGACGCGCTGGTCAGTCGCTTCATCGACGCCGACGCCGACGACGACCCGCGGCTCGAGCTCGCGGAGCTCGAGGCGCTCGTCGTCGCGGCGGAGCCCGTGCATTGCCGCCGGGAGTGGATCGACCTCATCGTCTGTTTGAGCCCCGGGGACCGCGCCCGTCTCGCCCCCACGCTGCGCGCGCTTGCGCTCGCTACGCTCGCGGCGGAGGTCCCCCGGTACCCGGGCCGCCGCGCCTGGATCGAGCGCCTGCAGGCGCTGCTCCGCGGCGACGGGTTGCCGTGAGCCGCGGCGCGGTCGTCTGAAAAAAATTGCGATCGCGTGCAACACCCGGGGGGCGCGGGCCGAATCTCCGTCGCCCTCCGGGGCGAGCGCGGCTGTCCGGTCCTCGAGGAAGCTCGGGAGATCGCGGGACGACGCGCGCGCCGCGGCGTGGCCAGGCAAGCCATGCACCACAGAAGCGTCCTCCTCACCCTTGCGATCTCCAACTTCTTGGCGGCCGTCGGCTGCACGCAGCCGGACGCCGCAGCCGACGCCGGTTCGACCACCACCGCCGCCGCCGCGAGCACCGGCGACGACGCGCCGCCGCAGACCACCACCGCGCCGGAGGCCGCGCCGGAGCTGCTCACGAGCACGGACGCGTCGACGACCGGCGACCCGCCCGCGGACGAAGGATCGAGCGGCACCACTGGCACGACCGCCGACCCGGCGCTCGCGGGGGAGTGCGAGCCGGGCGCGATCGAGGTCTGCCCCTACGGCGGTCCCGAGGGTACCGAGGACGTCGGCGCGTGCGGTGCGGCGGCGCGGGTGTGCAAGGGTGACGCGCGCTGGGGCGCGTGCGCCGGCGAGGTCGTGCCGCGGACCGAGGACTGCCGGACCGCGCTCGATGACGACTGCGACGGCGAGTCGGCGTGTTTCGGCGCCGTCGACTGGGCGTGGAGCTTCGGCGAGCCCGCGGGCGGCCTGCCGGCGCAGGCGCAGGCGCTCGCGGTGGCGAGCGACGCGGCGGGGCACGTGTGGCTCACGGGCACCTTCGCCAACGCGCTGCAGCTCGGCGATCAGTACTGGGCGCTCGACGAGCATCAGTCGCTGTTCCTCGCGCGGCTCGACGGCGGCGGCGACCTCGGCCTCGCGTTCGCCGACGCGCAGGACGGCGCCAACGGGCTCGGCAGGGCGCTGGCCGCGGGCCCGGACGGCGCGATGGCGATCGTCGCGGAGATCGCCGGCGAGCTTCAGATCGCCGAGCAGGCCCCGTTCTACGCGGTGAAGCCGGAGACCCGCGGGGCGATCGTCGGCGTGCTGGAACCGACGGGCGCGCACCGGTGGAGCCGGATGATGCGGCCGATCGGTGCGGGCGAGGTCGTCATCGCGTCCGTCGCGTTCGACGCGGCCGGCAACCTGTGGGCCGCCGGCTCGTTCGACGGCGACGTGAACCTCGGCACCGCCGACGTCCCGAAGGTCCTGAAGAACTACGGGGAAAGCGACGCGCTGCTGGTGAAGCTGACCCCTGACGGCGAGGTCGCGTGGGCCCGGGGCTTCGGCGACGGGCGGGCGCAAGCGATCCACGGCGTGGTGGTCGACGCTACCGGCGACGTCTGGATCGCCGGCGGCTTCGAGGGGCGGATGGAGTTCGACGGCGGGGCGCTGCACGCCGGCGTGAGCCCGACCGAGAGCCAGGACATGTTCGTGGTCAAGCTCGACGGCGCGGGCGCGTGGGAGTGGGGCCGCGCTTACGGCGACGAGGAATATCAGCGCTTCAACGCGATCGCGCTCGACCCCGCGGGCGACGCGGTCTTGCTCGGATGGTACCGCGGCGAGGTCCACAACCTCGGCGCGCCGACGATGAAGGGCGCGGCCCGTGTGGTGGTGAAGTTCGCCAGCGACGGCGAGCTGCTGTGGGCCGATCACTGGCCGTGCGAGGGCACCTGCGAGCTGACCTCGGTGGCGGTCGATGGGGCCGGGCAGGTCGTGGTCGGTGGCGAGGTCGGGAAGCCGGGCAAGCTGACGATCGAGGGTCAGACCGTGGCTGGTGATAAGATCGGCCTGGGGGTGGTGATCAAGCTGGATCGCGAGGGCAAGCCGATCTGGTCGCCGCGGACGTACCCGGCGCGCTTCGCCGTCGCGGTCGGTCCGCTCGGGCAGATCTTCATCGCGGGTGGCTTTCGCGGGGCGCTCGGCCTCGGCGAGGGCGACGTGCTCCAGCTCGACACGCAGGACGCGGGCATGGATGTGTTCGTCGCCAGCCTGCGCCCGTGAACGCGGCCGGTGGGCCGCAGCGAGGCCGCCGCCGGGCCTCTCGCGCCCGCGGGCCTTGACACCCCCGGGGCCCCTCGATACGGTCGCAATGTAATAGCGGGGTGGGGACGTGATGCGGACTACTGGTTATCGTTTGGTCGCGTGGGGTGTTTGCGCGGTGGCGGCGTGCGGCGGTGAGACCGCGGGCTCGGGGGACACCGAAGGATCGGGCGGGATGACATCGACCGCCACGACGCAGATGCAAGGGACGAGCGGCGGCTCGTCGAGCGGCGACGGGTCGACCGCGGCGCCGACCGAGGGCGGCGGCTCGCAGGGCGTGACGACGACGACGGACCCGACGACGACGACGGACCCGACGACGACGACCGACCCGACGACCGGCGACGAGAGCTCGTCCGGCACGACCGCGCCCGACACCTCCGGCGGGCCCGAGCCGGTGTGCGGCGACGGTCAGCAGGACGACGGCGAGGAGTGTGACGACGGCAACGCCGACAACACCGACACCTGCGTCGAGGGCTGCAAGGCCGCGGCCTGCGGCGACGGCTTCGTCGGCCCCGGGGAGTCGTGCGACGACGGCAACGACGTCGACGACGACGACTGCGGCAACGACTGCGCGCTCGCGTCGTGCGGCGACGGCAAGCTCCAGCCCGGCGAGGCGTGCGACGACGGCAACCCCGACGACACCGACGCGTGCCTGTCGACGTGCACCGCGGCGGTCTGCGGCGACGGCTTCGTCCAGGCCGGCGTCGAGGACTGCGACGACGGCAACCCCGACGACACCGACGCGTGCACCTCGCTGTGCGCGGCGCCGACGTGCATGGACGCGCTGCAGAGCGGCGAGGAGACGGACGTCGACTGCGGCGGCCCCGACTGCGACAAGTGCGAGCTGGGCGAGGCGTGCGTCGGCGCGGTCGACTGCCAGAGCGGCGCGTGCGACCAGGGCAAGTGCGTGCTCGCGGCGAGCTGCAAGGCGCTGAAGGCGGCGGACCCGGCGGCGCCGAGCGGGCCCTACGACCTCGACCCGGACGGCGCGGGCCCGGTCCCGGCGTTCAAGGCGTACTGCGACATGACGACCGATGGCGGCGGCTGGACGCTGGCGATGCGCTTCGCGCCGGCGATGGCCCAGTTCCACTTCTACTCGACGCACTGGACGACGGTCTCGCTGGTCAACGAGGGCGTGCTCGACCCGGTCGACCCGTCGGACGGCAAGTTCCCGGCCTACAACGCGCTGCCCGGCGGCGAGATCCGCGGGTGCATGCAGCACCCGATGACCAAGGTGTACGGCTGCAAGTTCTACCCGCTGCCGAAGACCACGACGCTGCTCGACCTGTTCACGACCACGCCGGTCGGCTCCGACATCGCGATGAAGGGCATCTACTTCGTCGAGCCGCTGGCCGAGCGCATCAAGTGGCTGACGATCCAGGGCCGCACCCTCAACGACGGCTCGGCGCTGCCGTCGAACTACATCCAGACCGGCATCAACATCGACGACGACCAGTCGTGCTACGACGCGCGCGTGCGCTTCGGGCTCGTGCTCAACAACGAGGCCAACATCAACACGCTCAACGACGGGGCGGGCTTCGGCGCGCAGGCCTACTACACCGCCGCCTGCGACCTCGCGCCGGGCGTCGACTCGCCGTGGAAGACCGCGAGCGGCATGGCGGCCGGCCCGAACATCTACAACACGGCCGGCCAGATCTGGGTCCGCTAGCGAGCGCGCGCGCCCGCGAGCGGACCCGCGGGGGCTCGCCACGCGGCCCGCGTCGGGGGTACGATGCGTCCGGTCGATGACGGCGGGCGCGCAGGACATCACCAACGTCGGCGACGCGCTCGAGAGCCTCGTGCATCAGTTCGCCGACCCGTGGGCGTTCCTGCGCGAGCTGGTGCAGAACGCGATCGACGCGGGCACGGAGCAGCTCGACGTCCGCATCGAGCACGACGAGCCGCGCGGGACGATGATCGTCGAGGTCGTCGACTTCGGCGAGGGCATGACCCGCGAGATCATCGACACGCGGCTGACGCGGCTGTTCTCGTCGGCGAAGGAGGGCGACTACACCAAGATCGGGCGCTTCGGCATCGGCTTCGTGTCGGTGTTCGCGACCGACCCCGAGCTCGTCTGCGTCGACACCGGCCGCGCCGGCGAGTGGTGGCGCGTGGTGTTTCGCCGCGACCGCAGCTTCGAACGCATCCGCCTGCACAGCCCGGTCGAGGGCACGACGGTCCGTCTCTACAAGCCGGTCGCCGGCGCCGCGGAGGTCGAGCAGGCGCGCCAGCGGGCCCGCGAGACGCTGCAGTACTGGTGTAAGCACGTGAAGATCGAGCTGCGCCTCGACGGCGAGGTCGTCAGCGGGCCGCTCGACCTCGACGGCCTGTGCAAGGTGGAGCACCGCGAGGACGGCACGACGCTGGTCATGGCGCTGGTCGCCGACCGCCGGGCGCTGCGCGGCTACTACCACGGCGGCCTGACGCTGCACGAGGAGCACAGCGAGGACCTGCCGCATGTCGCGTTCAAGATCGACTCGCGCTACCTCGAGCACTCGCTGACCCGCGACAACGTGATCCGCGACGAGAACTACGCCAAGGCGATGGCGATCGTCGGGCAGGTCGCGCGCACGCGGCTGGTCGACGCGATGTTCGCCGCGCTCGAGCGCATCGCCCGCGGCGGCCCGGCCTCGCCGGCGGCGCGCGAGCTGCTGTACCGCAGCGCGGCCGCGCAGATCGCCGGCGGCGACCCGAGCCCGGCCTGGTCGGAACACCCGGTGATCCCGACGATCGGCGGACCGCCCCTGACCCTCGCCGAGCTGCGCGCCCGCCCGCGCGCGAGCAAGCTGTGGCGCGCGCGGGCCCCGTCGCCCGCCGTCGACCGACTGCTCGCGGACGGCCACCGCGTGATCGACTGCGACGCGGACGACGGCGTCGCGGCGCTGGTGGCCGCGGCGCTGCGCGAGCGCCCGACCGCGGTCGCCAGCGTGTGCGTGGCCCCGCCGGTGAGCGCGGCCGAGGCGGAGCGGTGGGCGCCGCTGTGCGCGGGCGTCGCGGCGCTGCTCAGGGCGAGCAAGTTCCGGGCCCGCGAGGTGACGGTCGCGCACCTCGGCTATCCGGGCTCGCCGGTCGCGCAGCGCGTGGCGATCTCGCAGGCGAAGCCCGGCGAGCTGACGCCGCTCGCCGACATCGACCAGCTCGGCAGCGGCTGGCTGGCGAGCAGCCGCGTGCTCGTGATCTCCGCCGACCACGCGATCGCCCGCAGCCTGCGCGCCGTCGCCGGGCGCGAGCCGGAGCTCGCCGCCTACCTGCTGCTCAAGGCGTTCCTGCTGCGCGGCGCGCTCACCCCCGCGCTCGACGGCGAGCTGGCGGCCGCGGCCGCGGAGGCGCGATGGCGACGGACGGCGGCCTGAGCGGGCTGATGGACGAGCTGCGGGCCGGCGGCGACGTCGACTCGCAGGGGCGCTTCACCCTCGACCGCGCGCAGGCGCGGGCGAAGATGCAGAAGTTCCAGCTGGTCGACGCGCGCCGCTACGTGCTCGAGCTGGTCCAGGCGGCGGTGCTGCGCGGCGCGACGAAGATCGCCCTCGAGATCGACACCGACGACCTGAACATGCACTTCGACGGCGCGCCGTTCACGGCCGCCGAGCTCGACGACCTGTGGGGATCGATCTTCGCCGACGGTGACGGCGTCGAGCTGCGCGCGACCCGGCAGCTCGCGCTCGGCCTCAACGCGGCGCTCGGCCTGCGCCCGGCCCGGATCTTCGTGCGCAGCGGCGATCAGGAGCTGCTGCTGCGGCCCGACCGACCGGAGGTCTTGATAAAGCTCGAGCCGCCGATCGCCGGCACCGAGATCCACGTCGAGCAGCGCCTCAAGCTCGACCTCGTGCTCGACTTCCTGCGCAACATCCGCGGCAAGCTCGGCGAGGAGGTGTACCTGCGCGAGCGCTGCTGCCACGCGCCGATCGCGATCACGATCGGCGGCGCGTCGATCGTCCGCGGCATGCACGTCGAGGGCGCAATTGTGGAGCAGCCGATCGCCGCGCCCGGCGTGAACGGGGTGATCGCGCTGACCTCGCTGCGCCCGCGCGCGCCGGCGGCCGAGCTGCGCCTGGTCAAGGACGGGGTGTGGATCGACTCGCAACCGCTCGAGCAGTGCGGCCCCGGCGTGGTCGCCGTCGTCGACGCCGCGCTGCTGCGCAAGGACGTGTCGCTGGCGAAGATCGTCGCCGACGACGCGCTCGCGCAGATCGTCGGGTTGGTCCGTGCCGAGCGCTGGGGCCTGTTCGCACGCCTCGTCGCGGCCTCGCAGCCGCTCGAGCCGCCGCAGCGCGAGCGCGTCGCTTCCGAGGCGCTGCAGTTTCTCCGCCCCCGTGACCTGCGCAAGCGGCCCGAGGTGGCGGTCGTCACCGGCGCGATCCGCTGGCTCGACGCGCGCTCGCACCCGGGCGGGTCGCGCCCGGAGTGGGTCACGCTCGCCGAGCTCGTCGAGCTCGCCGATTCCGGTGATGACTCCGCGCCGAAGTCCAGGGTGGAGCCGGCCGCGCTGCGCCACGCCGACCGCGACTTCCCGCTGCTGTCGCCCCAGGACCCGCCGATCCCGCGGATGTCGAGCGCGGAGGCGAAGCAGGTCGCGCGCATCCTCGGGTGCGCCGCGGCCTCGTGCACGCACGAGCTGCAGCAGGCGACCAACCGCGAGGTCGGGCGCCGGGCCTGGCTCAAGCGTGAGATGCCGGCCACGCTGCCGACGCGCCAGCGCTACCTCGTCCGCGCCCCGCTCGCGGGCCCCGACGTCCGCGGCGAGATCGGTGTGGCGGCCGCGGCCCTGCTGGTCTCGCCGCTGCGCGAGGGCACGCTGTGGCTGCTCCGCGACTCCCGCCTGCTCGCGACGATCGCGGTCGAGTGGGGCGTCCCCGGGTTCGACGCGGTCGTCGACGGCCCGCTCACCCCGACCGAGGATTACACCGACGTCGTCCGCGACGCCGCGCTCGTCGGCGTGGTCCTGCAGCTGCTCGCCGGCGTGCTCGCGCCGCTCACGGAGCTCGCCACGCGCGCGCACGGCCCGACCGACGCGGCCGCGACCTGCGGCATGGTCAAGGCGTGGCTCGGCCTCGTGCTCGACCCGCAGCTGCGCGAGCGCCTGTGGCAGCGCCTCGGCGTGCCAGAGCCGCTGCGGCCCGGCCCGGACGTCGTGCACGCGTGGCTGCCGACGCCGAGCGAGCTGCGGGCCGGCAGCACGCGGCTCGCGGTCGTCTCGAGCCTGCCTCTGTTCGAGGACTTCGACGGCGCGCCGCGATCGCTGGCGGACCTGCTCGCCCGCCACGCGCGGGCGGGCGGGCTCGACGAGCTCGACCGCGCCGTCGCGCAGGTGCCCGGCCTCGGCCACGAGGTCGCGTGGCTCGGCCGCGGCGACCGGGCGGTGCTCGCGGCGGTGCTCGGCGCGGACGCGCTGCGCTCGTGGGCCCCGACCCTCGAGATCCGCCAGCGCCAGCGCACGTTCGCGGCCGCGCCGAAGCGCACGATCGCCGAGGTCGCGCAGCAGGTCGAGGCCGACCTGCACAGCGCCGGCCTCGACCCCGCGCTGTGGTCCCGCGTGATCAACGTCGGCGACATCGCGGCGGTGATCGCGATGGCCCGCGACCGCGACCCGAAGGACCGCACGACGCGGGTCGAGCTGCTCTACCACGGCGGACACCTCGGCACCCGCACGCTCGAGTTCGGCGTCGGACCCATGACGGCGACCGTGCCCTCGACGATGTTGCAGGCCCGGGCCGACTGGACCGACGTCGAGGACGACGCGGCGCTGCGCGGCGTGCTCGCGGCGCTGCGCGAGGGCGCCTTGACGCTGATGTGCGTGCTCGTGCGCCATCACGCGCGCACGCCCGGCGCGTGGCCGTGGCTGACGGCGGCGCTGCTGTACCGGCTCGGCGAGCCGGGCGGCGCGGAGCTCGAGCAGCGCGTGCCGGAGCTGCGGATGCTGCCGCTGCTGCGGACGCTCGACGAGCGGGCGCTGAGCCTCGACGAGCTCGACGCGCTGCTGACGGAGCACGGCCGCGTCGCGTGGGTGCCGACGACGACGACGCGGGTCGACCTCGACGGCCCGCCGATGCTGCGCGAGGACCCGCTGGTGATCGCGGCGCTGCGCGCTCGCCTCGGCGCGGAGCCGCTGGTGGACGGCAGCGCGCGGGTGCGGGCGCACGGTCACCGGCGCAAGCTCGAGGACCTCCCGGCGGTCGACCGCGCGGAGGTCGATCGCTCGCGGGTGTGGTTCGCCGCGCCGATCACGGGCGTGCCGGACGGCGTCGAGGGCGAGATCGGGCTGTCGCGCGCGCGCACGGACGGCGGCCTGGTGCTCGAGCTGTGCACCGCCGGTCGTCGCATCGGCGTGGTCGCGCAGCCGGAGTTTCACGCGCCCGTCGACGCGATCCTCGCCGACCCGGAGCTCGCGCTCGACGACGAGGGCGCCGTCGACACCCGCAGCAAGCGTCACGGCCTGCTCCTGCGCCGCTGTCGGCGCGCCGTGCCCCGCCTGATCGTCGGGCTGTGCGAGCGCTTCGTCGACCTCGCGGCCGACGAGCGCGCGCTGGCCCGGACGCTGCTGCTCGGCTACCTCGCGCGGTCGCTGGCGAAGGACGTCCAGCCCGGCGGCGACGTCGAGGCCGCGCGCGTGGCGGTGCGCGGGCTGCCGCTCGTGACCGACGTGTCGGGCGCCGCGCGCACGCTCGCGGAGGTGCAGGCGCGCGCGCAGGCGCGGGGCTTCGTGGAGGTGGTCGACGCGGCCGCCGAGGCCCCGCCCGCGCCGCTCGAGCGCCTGATCGTCCGCGTCGACGCGGCGGTGCGGGCGTGCCTGGTGGAGCTCGAGGTCCGCGACCTCAGCGACCGCTGGCCGCGAGAATTGGCGGCGATGCGGGCGCTGGCCAGCGCGCCGGCGTTCGAGCTCCCGGACCTGCGCGCGGTCGCGTGGGTCGAGCGCAAGACGACGGTCGCCGGCGGCCTCAAGGCCCACCTGTGGATCCCACGCGAGCCGACCGACGCCGACGCGGCGGCGCTGACGATCGACGGTCGCGTGGTCGGGAACATCTCCGTGCTCGCCGCGCTGCCGTGCGCCGGCGTCGTGTCCGGCGACGGGCTCGTCGTCGGCGACGACGGCCCCCGCCTCGACGGCCGCCAGCGCAGCAGCCTCGCCCGCCAGGCGTGCATCCTCTACGAGGTGCTGGCCCGGCAGGTGAAGTCGGGCGGGCGCCTGAACGCAGAGGACCGCGAGCGGGCGCTCGACTGGCTGCTGCGCGCCGAGGAGCGCCTGGCAGCCACGGACGACAGGGTGCTGGGCTCGCTCGGCCAGCCGCTCGACCAGCTGCGCGCCACGCTGGCGAAGCTCGGCTCGCCGGCGCTGCGCAAGGCCCGGGCCGGCGCCGCGAAGCAGCAGGAGCGAGCGCGGACGCCGGGACCCGCGGAGCGAGGAACGAAGCCGGAGCAGGCGACGCAGCCGCGAGCGACGACCATCCCCACGACGGAGCCGGAGGCGACGGACAAGAGCGCGCCGCAGCCGCGAGCGACGGACACAGACGCGACACCGCCGGACGCGGCGGCCATCGCCGCGCCGCAGCCGGACGCGGCGGCCATCGCCGCGCCGCAGCCGGAAGCGACGGTCCCGGGCGTGACGCCGGCGTCGGAGCCGACACCGCCGCCGACGCCGGAGCAGGCCCTCATCAGGATTGTCCGCGCCGAGCTCGAGTGGGCGCGGGCCCGGCACGGCGAGCTGCTCGAGCGGCTGGCGCTCGACCGCCTCGCGATCGGGACCGACGCGCGTCCGGGCCTCGCGCTGTTCGACGCCGGCATCGTGCTGCAGCGGCGCCACCCGCTGGTCGCGCGCGCGCTGGCCGACCTCGCCGCCGGTCGATCGGTGGATCCCATCGACCTCACATTCATGGTCTCGGCGATCTATACGCTGATGAACGCGGTCACCGATGATATCGGCGCGGACGACGAGCAGGCGTTCATCCATCGCCTCGCGCAATCGCTGGAGCTCGCGCTCGCGGGCGCGTGACGGGCGGCGCACGGGTCCGACGGGCTGGCGCGCGTCCGACCCGGACCGCCCGTTCGCGCCAGCCGAGGCGATATTTACGCTGTTAGATCGCGCAACAAGGATGCAAACGGGGGAGTCCGCAATGGCGTGGGGGTGACGGCCCCCGGTCCGGTAGACACACACACCATGACGTGATACTGTCGTCGTGGTTGGTGGTAGCGAGCCTTCTGGACGCCGGAGATATCTCCGTCGCGCTCGCGCGCCGTGGGATGGAAATGGTGGTGGTAGCGATGATTAATACACGACATTCGTTGGTCTCGGGTTCGCTGGTCTATATGTTCGCGCTCCTGACCGGGTGCAGCGACGACGGCGGCAGCGGCACGAGCCTCTCGGTCGGGCAGACCGACTCCGGGACCCAGGGGACGACCGCGGACGGCTCGACCTCGACGGGCCCGGGCGTCACGACCGGTGACGCCACGACCACGGTCGTCGACGCCTCGTCCGACGGGACGACGACCGACACGCCGACGACCGACCCGACGACGTCGACGACGTCGACGACCG